>Ga0306864_1000661_pt1 | contig 15395 bp, 10 predicted proteins | sample AntRauTorckE5430_FD_190448 | JGI IMG/M metagenome (GOLD analysis project Ga0306864, IMG submission 190448) | Saline lake microbial communities from Rauer Islands, Antarctica - Metagenome Torckler E5 #430 (v2) (version 2) | ecosystem: Environmental > Aquatic > Non-marine Saline and Alkaline >...
GAAGTTGGCTATAGCGAAGGCAGCATGACACCTACGGAGTTTGATATTTCTAAATATTTGAAAGCTGGGAAAAATAATTTGAGCGTCAAAGTGATTCGTTGGTCGGACGGTAGTTATTTGGAAAGTCAGGATTATTGGCGAATGAGTGGGATTTATCGAGACGTTTGGCTGTTTACGTTACCCGAAAAACATATTTGGGATTTTGAAGTGATTACGGATTTAGATGAAAATTATTTGGATGCGGAATTGATTGTGAATGTTCAAACCGTGTCAGTTTTCCCACTAATTGAAACGCAATTTGAAATAAACTGTCGGCTTTTTCATGATTTTTTGAAACCGTATCGGTTTCAAAACCGACACGGTTTATTCCGACAGAAAAATAATCGTTTTTTAATAATTCAGAACGCTGATTGTTAAAATATTACATATTACGTAATTTAGTGTTGATGCGTATGCGAGAACTCGGCGGTCAAAAAACGTTTACGAAGTAAACATAAAATAGAATTCTGTCAATTCAACTTTTTATAGGAAAACCCTTTAACTATTAGTGAACGGTGAAATTCTATTACGGAGAACGGTGTCGGTTCTCCTAACCTCAAAATCATTGATAACATTACTTTTCTACAAGCGGGTTCGGTTCTCTGAACCTTGTTACAATCGAAAAAGGTTCAAAGAACAGAATCTGCCTGTCCCAGTCTGCCCCGAAATTTCGGGGAAACCTCGGAGTTTGTAGAAAATAGAAACTTGAGTTGTTTTTTGAGGTTCAGAGAACCGACACCACCTCAACCAAAAATCGTACTGCTCACTAATGAGGAAAACCGTTTAATTGAAAATTAACCATTCATTTTTTTGTCCCAAGCCCAAGCAGAACTCATAATATCTTCAATATTATATTTTGGTTTAAAACCTAATACGTCAAAGGCTTTCGTTGGTTCGGCATAGATTGCGACGACATCGCCATCACGTCTTGCACCGATTTCGTAATTGAGTTTCATACCGCTGACTTTTTCGAATGCTAAAATTGCTTCCAAAACCGTTACGCCTTCACCAATTCCGAGGTTAAAAACTTCGCAGTTTGTTTCGCCTTTATCATTATTAGCAAACTCTAAAGCGTTGGTATGAGCGTCTGATAAATCCATGACATGGATATAATCACGGACGCAACTGCCGTCACGAGTATCATAATCATTACCAAAAACAGTCATTTTATCTCGTTTGCCTAAAGCCGTATCGGTAATAACGGGAACGAGGTAAATCGGTTTCCCCCAAGACATTTCGCCCAAATTTCCTGACGGGTGTGCACCAGCTGGATTGAAATATCTTAATACCATTGAATTGACTTCCGGCGTTGCTTTGGCAAAATCACGGATGATAAATTCACCCAATTGTTTGGTACGAGCATAAGGTGATTCTGCTTCTTTGAAAGGCGTATCTTCGGTAACCGGCAAGTGTTCGATGTTACCATAAACGGAGCAAGACGAAGAAAAAACGAAGGTTTTAATGCCAAATTCTTTGACACATTCCAAGACGTTAATCAAGCCGTTTAAGTTATTTCTGTGGTATAATAATGGAATGGAAACGGATTCACCAACACTTTTATAAGCTGCAAAATGTATCACGCCCGAAATATCAGAGTGTTCGGCAAAAACAGCTTTTGTTTTTGCTAAATCGCACAAATCGACCTGATAATTATTAACTTTTACACCAGTAATCGCTTCGATTCCGTCGAGTGTCGCTGTCGTTGAGCGAGAATTATCGTCAATAGAAATAACTTCGTAGCCGTTATTTAATAAACTAACAATCGTATGACTGCCGATAAAACCGCAGCCGCCTGTTACTAATACTTTCATGGTAAATTTTTAAGGTTTCAAGAGAGGAATATTTTGAAGGACGAAGAGCGCCATGCCTTAAATTTCTTCCTTTCCTATTATAAAAACAGTCCAAAGTTACAGGATTTTTAATAACCTTTGAAACAATTACAATTAGGAAATAAAAATAAATTGAAAAATAGTAATTTCGTGACTTCATAATCAGACAACAAAGAAATGGATCAAATCATACAATTTTTAAATACGGTAATTTTTGCAATTGGAAACCCTGAAAATGGAGCACCATACACATTTACATTTTTAAATTTGTTATATATCAGTATTTTATTGATTGCGACAAGTTTTATTTTTACCAAGTATAAAAAAATAATTAAACACCTAACTGATCGTTTTGAAATCGCACAAAAAGAACAAGCGACCATTAATCGAGTTTTTAAGATTATTTTATTTTCGTCCGTTGTCTTATTACTTTTCAAAAGTCTTAGTTTATACTCTTATGTAGAGGGCTTTTCGGATTATTCCATTCACGCTTACGATTGTACGATGGTGGATAATCCCAATTACATTCCTGCCATAAAAAATGCAGCAGGAGAAATAACAAATAATGCTGTTGAAACGCCAAAAATCCAACAATGTGAGCATTTTCGGATTTCCAATATTCTTAATGCCATTATCGCTTTTCTTTTTGTAAGAATTATTCTTTGGACAATTTTACAATTGCTGCTTGGTTATTATAAGCGTAAGGAAATGGATATTGGTTCGCAATATGCTATTAATCAGTTGATTAAATACGTCATTTACGTAGTCATGCTTTTGACGGTTATCCAAGCGTTAGGCTTTCAATTGACGGTCGTTTGGGGTGGTGCGGCTGCCTTATTGGTTGGTTTTGGATTAGGATTACAGCAGACTTTCAACGATCTTTTTTCGGGAATTATCATCATGGTTGAAGGTTCGATTCACGTCGGAGATATGGTTCGAGTGAAAGGCGAAATTGGTCAAGTAACGAAAATCGGGATTCGTGCTTCGGAGGTTCGGCTGCGAGATGATGTGGAATTGATTGTACCGAATTCGCATTTGGTTATGGATAGTATTGCCAATTGGAATCACAACGATCATAAGGCTCGTTTTAATGTAGCAGTTGGTGTGGCGTATGGTTCAGATACCGAATTGGTTAAAAAAATATTATTGGAAGTTGCGGCAAAACACTCTAAAGTTGTCGATTATCCTAAGCCATTTGTTCGTTTTGCTGATTTTGGTGATTCTTCTTTGAATTTTGAGTTACATTTTTGGACATTTGATGTGTTTCGTGTTTTGACGACGCAAAGTGATTTGCGTTTTGGCATTGATAAAATATTTCGAGAAAATAATATCGCTATTCCTTTTCCACAACGAGATTTGTGGATTCGGAATTCAGGGGATTTTAAATAATTGGGAATTAGGAATTTTGACTATTACAATTTAAAAAAAATTGGTTTAGCAATGAGAAATAATAGTCAAAATTCGTAATTTCTTTCTTTTTCTTATTTTTGCAAAAATCATACAAAATTGAGAAATAGTAATTGAGAATTATCGTCAGAAATTCCTAATTCCTAATTCTCAGTTTCTAATTAAAAAGATGGATATTTCAATTATAGTACCTTTATTAAACGAAGAAGGTTCGTTGCCAGAGTTAGAAACATGGATTCGGAAAGTGATGACGGAAAACGACTTTTCGTATGAAGTTTTGATGGTCGATGATGGCAGTACGGATAGTTCTTGGCAAGTTATCGAAGCATTACACCAGTCGAATCCGAACGTAAAAGGTGTGAAATTTCGTCGAAATTATGGCAAATCAGCCGCTTTAAATGTGGGTTTTGAACACGCAAAAGGCAATGTCGTAATTACGATGGACGCCGATTTACAAGACTCGCCAGATGAAATACCTGATTTATATAAAATGATTATGACCGATGGTTTTGATTTGGTTTCTGGTTGGAAAAAAGAACGTCACGACCCAATTTCTAAAACGATTCCAAGTAAATTCTTCAATGCGGCAACTCGAAAAATGAGTGGCATCGAGTTACATGATTTTAATTGTGGTTTGAAAGCTTACAAAAATGACGTGGTAAAAAATATCGAGGTTTATGGCGAAATGCACCGTTATATTCCGCTGATTGCAAAATGGGAAGGTTTCAAAAACATCGGTGAAAAAGTCGTTATTCATCAAGCTCGGATTCATGGCGAAACAAAATTTGGGGGCTGGGATAGAGGCGTAAAAGGACTTTTGGATTTGTTGTCGATTACTTTTGTCGGAAAATTCGGCAAACGCCCGATGCACTTATTCGGCACTTTAGGTGCAATTTTATTTTTATTAGGAACGGTTATTTTATTAGTTCTAAGTTATAATAAATTGATTTTAGACGAATATGATATCGCTAACCGACCTTTATTCTTCTTAGGAATTTTATTTTTTATCATTGGTACACAATTATTTTTAGCTGGATTTTTAGCGGAAATGATTGCAAGGGTGAATCCGAAAAGGAATAATTATCAGGTGGAGAAAGTGCTTGAAAAGTAGTTCGAGTAGTTTTGACGATGACACCATCTGAAAATTTCAATAAAGGTCAGAATGACGGTTTCTGTTTAATTTTTAGATTTCGTCGAAAACAGGTAAAAATGAAAATAACAATCATCGGGCCAGCACATCCGCTTCGTGGCGGTTTGGCGGCTTATAATGAACGCATTGCGAAAGCCTTTCAAGATGAAGGTCATGAGGTAAATATCGTGACGTTTAGTTTGCAATATCCTAATTTTTTGTTTCCTGGAAAGACGCAATATTCGTCTGATGCAAAACCTGCAGATTTGGATATTTCGGTGGAAATCAATTCGGTAAATCCGTTGAATTGGATAAAAGTTGGGCGAAAAATTAAAAAGCAAAAACCTGATTTGGTTATTTGTAAGTTTTGGTTGCCGTTTATGGGTCCTTGTTTTGGGACGATTTTACGCATTATTAAAAGTAATAAACACACGAAAGTCGCTTCGATTATTGATAATATTATTCCGCACGAAAGTCGCCCCGGCGATAAGATTTTTGCTAATTATTTTGTGGGTTCGGTTGATGGTTTTGTGGTAATGTCGAAGTCGGTTGGGGGAGATATGCGGCAGTTTACGAGCGATAAACCTGTGGAATTTATTCCGCATCCGATTTATGATAATTACGGTGAACGGGTTGCGAAAAGCGAATCAAAACGACATTTGCAATTGAGCGAAAGCGGAAAATATATTTTATTTTTTGGTTTTATTCGCAAGTATAAAGGTTTAGATTTATTGTTGGAAGCGATGGCGGATAAACGGATTCAAGGGTTGGGCATCAAGGCGATTGTGGCTGGAGAATATTACGATGAGCAACAGCAATATATGGATATTATTGAAAAAAATAACTTGCAGGAACATATTATTTTGAGAGCTGATTTTATTGAAAATGACGAAGTCCGTTATTATTTTGGAGCTTCGGACGTAGTCGTTCAGCCGTATCGAACGGCGACGCAAAGCGGTATTTCGCAATTGGCTTTTCATTTTGAAAAACCGATGATTGTGACGAATGTGGGCGGTTTGCCAGAGATTGTGACCGATGGCGTTTCGGGTTTTGTGACGGAGGTGAATAGCAACGATATTGCGGAAGCGATTTTAAAATATTATACCGAAAATAAAGAAAAAGAGTTTGTAGAAGCAGTGATTGAAAAGAAAAAGGAATTTTCGTGGGAGAGAATGACGGATGGGGTGAAGCGGGTGAGTGGATTGGGGTAATTATACGAATGCGATAATATTATTTAAAAATCACTTAAATTTAATCTATCTAATTTAAGATAATGAGTATCAAGATGGTCAAAATCTTTATCGGTTGTAATTAGGATAAAATTATAAGTTGACGCTGTTGCCGCAATCCATAAATCGTTTTTTCCCATGTTTCGAGCAGAAAAGTTACTTTTAAAATTCGCTAAACGACCTTGACTAAAAGCGTCTAAATCTGCATAACGTTCAATTACATTTTCAATATTTATATCCGCAACTAAAAAATTATCTAATAGCTTCAACATTCGATTTATTTTTGAGTCTCCCCATTGATTTTTTTTTGCAAATGCTTTGACCTCTCCAATCGTAACAACAGAAACGATTAAATTATTTTTGTCATTTAATAGATTTAATTTACGCTCAATTCGTTGAGTCAAGTCATTATTACGAGCATAAATGAGTACAATATTCGTATCTAATAAATAATCCATTAATCTAACATTTCCAAGAGTTCTTCAATCGGTTCATCCATTTTGATAGCAGCTGCTTGTTCAAAAAAAACGGCAGCACTGACGGGTTTATAGTTTTGTTCCGCTATCATTTCCGCTAATGTTACGGCTTTTTTGATTGGCTTTATGGCTTCCCAAAACTTCGCTTTTTGTGCTAATTCTTCGACTTGATGTTCCAAAAAATCAATTGATATTTCGTCATTCAAATCCATAATAGATTTTATCAGCCTATATTTTCGAGTATCTAAATTTGAAGTCATATCCTTATTTTTTATTAAAAAAATGATACTTACAAGTTACAACAAAAATATATAATTGAAGAACTCAATCGCAAATTTAACCTATTCGACAAACTATACGAATTTTGAAAACCAACACCGTTTAAAATGCTAAAAAGCCTCAACATTTCGCAATGTTGAGGCTTTTGTATTTTCAGAACAGAATTAATTTTCCTTACTGCATTACCGAACTTAACGGTACTTTTTTGCCCTCTTGTATTGCGACAACCATCGCCCCGATTCCTCTTGCTTTTACTTTTTCTTCTGCGTCTTTTACATCTTTATAAGACGTATATTCGCCCAACAAAATTAACGTTAGACCGTTTCCTAATTCCAAATAAGATAATTCGCCTAATCCGGCAACCATCGATTTATCAAAAAAAGCAGGATTATTATACGCTCCTAACTGGATTTTATAGACGGCTTGACGTGAAATCGGTGCTGGTTTTGTTGGTCTTGGCGGTGTCAAACCACCACCTCCTGGAGGACGAGCGGCAATCGGTTCAGTATTATTATTTGTAGTTCCTGTGTTATCTTTATCAATTAATACTTTTGACATTAAACGCTGATTCGTTAAAGTCGTTACAAAAGCACCTTCATACCCCATTAACCTCAATTCCGTTTTCACTTTTTCCGCCTCTTCTTTTGTTCTAAATGCACCGATTTTATAAGCTTTTAGCATTCCTGCCCGTCTTTGGCTGTAAATAAATCCGAATGCTCTTAACGGATTAAATTTATCCTTATCAGGGTCAGAAAATACCCCAAATTGAACATCATAGGCAATTTTCGGTAGATTCATATTTGAGTTAGCGCCGCCTGGAGGGTACTCCACCCCTCTACCTTCACCAACTACAATAATATTATACTCCTCCGAACCGTCTCGACCATTCATCACGACAGCATTTTCGTCCACCTCTAAAACTTGCGTTCCCAAAATCGTTTTATCCTCGACGCCTCCTGTCAATATCGTTCGACTTGTCAACAAATATCCATCTTTAGAATAATTCAACAAATAAGTTGATTGTGGATCTAAATTCGTGGCGTAACGACCATTTCCATCGGTGTAAGTTTCTGTTGTCGTTTTGTTCATCATATTCGTAATTTTAACTCGAACACCTTGCACCAAAGATTTTGTATCTCCGCTGATAACCGTCCCGATGTGCATTCCTACCAAATTTGCCGACCTATTCAAACGCACCTCAATCAAGCGTAAATCCTTATTCGAAGCCGTCACTCGAATAACTTTGGCTTCATATCCATCCTTACTGACTTTTACGCTTCGACAATCCAAACCACTGTTCGCAATAAATTTAAACCGACCATTTCCATCCGTCACAACAGCCGTTTCTCCGCAGCTTGTAAAATCAATTTTTGCCCCTTGAATCGGTTGATTTCTGTCATTCAAAACGACAATTTCAATACGCTCAGAAGTGACTTTCACACGATAAATATCATCATTTCCCAAACGATTAGAAGACATATAACCGTAACCTCTCGCATTATCAAACACCAAACCGTAATCATCATAAGCCGTATTAATACCCGTTCCGAGGTGCAAAACAGTTGACCAACTTCCAGTAACCTGTTCGGCTCTAAAAATATCCATTCCACCAAAGCCCGGTAAATAGTTCGATGAAAAATACAAGGAATTTTCAGTAATAAACGGTGAGATTTCGTCACCTGCGGTATTTATTTTATCGCCTAAGTTTTGAGGTGCAGACCAACTATCACCTATTTTGTAACAAACATAAATATCCATTCCACCATAACCACCCGGCATATCAGATGCAAAATATAAGGCGGCACCATCGGGCGAAAAATAAGGATAACCAGTGTTATAATCCTCCGGATTATTGTGTGCAAAAGGCTGTGGCTTTTTCCACTCATCATCAGCAATCACATCAGCGATATAGATTCTCATTCGAGAATTCGTTTCTGGGATATTTCTAACGCCATCTACAAACTCATTCGTCATATAAGCAACCCTTTTTCCATCAGCCGTAAAAGTAACTGGAGCTTCATTTGTTTTTGCTTTGAATGATGTTTTTAAAATTGTTGGTTTGCCCAAAACACCATCGGCATTCGGTCGAGCAATAAATAATTGATTCAATCCTCCTTTTTTCCAACGGTCGTCTTTATCATTCATACCGTTTTTCATATCCGTTCTTGCGGAAGCATAAATCACATTACCATTATAAATCACAGGAGCGTAATCCGCTGCTGCTGAACTAATTGCCTCTTTCGTTACGGAATATAATGGCTCATCGCCCTGTCTGGTCGCTACAAAATCACAAGACTGCGCAAAAATTTGTCCTTTTTCAGGATTTATTTTCGCATATTCTGTAAAATATGCTTTCGCTAAACTATATTTTCCTAACATTTTTAAAACCAATCCATATTGGAAAAAGTATTCTGGATCTGCACCAGGTTGTTGTACCGCTTTGATGTACCAATTTCCTGCGTTATTCAGATCATTCGTAAACCGATAACTATTCGCTAACTTTCCGTAAGCTGACCCTTCGTTAGGATTTTTCTGTAACACCTTTACATAATTCACAATCGCCTGTTTGTAATCATTCAACTCGTAATATTTATTAGCTTTATCTAATAAATCATTACTTTGAGCATTTACGTGAACAAACGTAAGGCAACACACGATAACTATTGAAATGATTTTTCTAAATGAATAATTCATATCTTTTTTATTTTTTTTCAAAACACTTGGCGAATAGGAAACAAATAATTTACCCATTTTTTGTGAACTACTATTTTTACTTCATACTATTCCGATATTTTTTCAAAAAAATCAGAATAGACTGGAGAAAACTGTAAAAACACAGGCTATAGCTATAGCTTCGTTTTTTTTCCTCGTCTAAAATATAAAAAATTGTTCTTTGGTGAATTTAGAGGAAATCGGTAAAGGTCTCAATTCTATGAAATTTTGTTACAAAGTGATTGATAATTAACGCATTACAATACATTGAAAAAGCTCAATTTTCACCTCCACTAAATTCTCCCAAGAGCCACAAAAAATCGTTCCCAAAATTAGGATAGGTTATCTATTTCTTATTCTCTTATCCAGAGATTTTATTTATTTATTTATAAAACCCCTTAAATCGTTTATTTGTCTTTCGACTAATCGTTTTTATATTTCTTAAAAATTCTATTTCGAACTATCTTCAATTTAATCGAAAACAGTTAATAATCAACAATTTAGACCGCTTATTTATACTAAGCTAACCGTTTTTGATATAAAACGGTTAGCAACCTGCAAAATTATACGATTTTTATAAATCATCGTTACTTATTGCCGTCAAAAGTTCTCATTATAAAACAGAAAAGGATGAGATAAATCTCATCCTTTTCTGTTTTAAGTAAGAATACTTGTATTAATAAACTCTTTTTTGTTATTAATTCATCATTAATAATTTTGGCTCTTTGATACCGAGCACTCGGTATCAAAGAGCCAAAATTAAAATGGACAATTTTCACATCTATCAATTTTTTTCAAAACAATCGGCTCAACGGAATATTCGTCAATATTCATATTCCCGTAATCACAATTAAACCGAGTACCATCTACTAAACCAACAACCCTAAACTCCGTCCGACGATTGCGCTGGTGTTTTTCTTCATCACATGGTATTTCGTCAACACATTCGTTAGTCGTCTGCGTTTCACCATAACCTTGATACTCCAAACGGTTCGCAGGAATCCCCCGCCCTTCTAAGTATTTCACGACTGATTTTGCACGACGTTGAGATAATTTTTCATTGTACCGACTCGAACCTCTGGCATCTGTATGAGAGCCAATTTCGACAATTACATCTGGATTATCTTCCAAAATTTTAATCAATTCGGCTAAAGGTTCTTCCGCATCCGAACGAATGTAGGCTTTATCAAAATCATAATAAATATGTTCTAATACAAAGGTTACAGGACAAGGCCCAACCTCACTGCCGCCATCCGTAGCGACCCATTCACCATCTGATGTATAATAACCGGTTGCAGCACCTTCTGGTTTAGGTTTTGAAATATACTCGCCACTCGGCGTAGTATAACCTGTACTTTTAGAAGGCTTCCCTCCTCCCGTTGTAGAAGTAATTTCTTCTTCTAAATATCTATTCAAATAGAAATTATGAATAAACTTTTTAGACTCTTTCAATCCTTTCGTACAGTAAGGTTTATCGGCTGACTTCGTCAAATAATCTTTTTTTTCTACCTTTAAATCATAGCAACATTTTTTATTTAAAAAAAAGTTATAATATCCCTTATCATCAGTCACAACGATAATCGGTGTACCAGTACAATCAGGAATTAAAGTGACTTTTGCATCCGCAATCACCTCGCCTGTTTTTTCGTCATACACGACCCCTTCAATCTCAAAATCCAGCGGACGAGATAACGGAATTTTCACTAAAATCTCTGTACCCGTTTTCATACCATTTGTGCACGTATCTCTTTTATTATCATCATAAGTTTGTTTACTTGCCAAAAACGTACAGCATTTATTCAACGGCATTTCAAAAATAACCTTCCCATTCGCACCAGTTTTTAATTGCATATTCGAACAATCATTCAAAACATCTGCTTCTTCAATCGGCTCACCAGTATTTTCATCATAAACCAGAACCTCAATTCTTACTGCCGAATAACGAAAGCTATAAATATCGTCCCGTCCAACGCCACCATCACGATTAGAAACGAAATACCCAAAATTCTCCGCTTCATTTAAAATCAAACCGTGGTCATCAGCGTTAGAATTGATCGGAAATCCAATATTAATGACTGCCCCCCAAACACCTTCGTTATTATCCACAAAGAAAATATCCATCATTCCTAAACCAGCGTGTCCATCAGATGAAAAATACAAGCGACCAGTTTTCGGATGAATTACGGGAAAAACCTCATGTCCTTCTGTATTAATACGAGGCCCCATATTTTTTGGAGGTGCCCATTGTCCACCATCAAAATTCGAGTAGTACAAATCCATTCCACCAAAACCACCTGGCATATCAGAAGAAAAATACATCGTATTGCCATCTGCCGAGATTGTAGGATGTGCCACTGAATATTCATCAGAATTAAATGGCATTCCTTTTAATTCCGACCATTTACTATCTTTATTTTTTGCGGAAAATACTTTCAAACGGATTATTCCTTCGCTATCCTTCCCTACTCTACTTCGCTCATCAATATTATTACGAGTAAAATAAACCATTCCCTCATCTGGGGAAAAAGCGATCGGTCCATCGTGGTATTTCGTATTTAGTTTCGTATCATATTTTGAGGGGTTGTCATCATACGAAAATTCCAAACTTTCAGCATTTACCGTATCAACATCAGAATAATATAATTCTAAAAACGGAAAACCTGTCCAATCGTGAATACGAGTTGCAGGGCCAGCGTTATCTCTTTCTGATGAAAAAACCAATCCTTCTTTATAAAACGCAGGCCCGAAGTCATCGTATTTCGTATTAATTTGTTTGAGGTGTTGAATCTCATAAAAATCTTTGCGAGTCCGCAGTAATTGGTCAACAACTTCTTTATCGCAGGCCGTAATCAAATGTCCACTACGGGTATCACCTACAACTTCATTGTATTTATTAAACCACTCTTTCGCAAGGTCACATTTGCCGTTCGCTTGTAGCGCTTGCGCGTAATGCAATAAATAAATAGATTCTGCCTCTGGCAAATGAACAATCTGTCCGTACCAATATTCCGCTTCGCCCATATTATCCACCTTCCGAAAACTTTCCGCTAATTTAATCTTAGCTTCAGAGATATCATTTTTTTCTAAAATCTCTTGATAGAGGACAATTGCTGCCGAATAATTGAATCCTTCAAACTCACGGTTTGCTCGTTCCAACTTCGCTTTTTGTGCCATCAATGTGGTCGATAAAAGGATAAAGACTAAACAACAAGTAACAATCTTTTTCATAGTCGTTTTTTTTGGTAAATTATAGTAATCAGTATCTAAGTATAGACTGTCAGTTAAAAAAGTAATAATTATTCTCTATCGTTTGGCAAGTCAGCAGGTGACTTTAAGTCACCTGCTGACTACGGCTAATTCAAGATACCTTTTATTTAATTGGCGACCTATAGAATCGTTTTTATCTGTATTACAATAATTTATATATTATACAAATACAAATTTAAAAAATATAGTACATATTAAAAAATATATCATATTAAATAATTTCATAATCTATGCCAAAAAAACAAAAAGGGTTGCGGTCTAAATTTACCGCAACCCTTTTTAGGGAAAATCTTATTTTATCACATTTTTTTGTGCCCTTATTTTTTTATCAAATTTCTTTTAAAAAGGACAACTTTCACATCTATCCACTTTTAATTCGATTGGCTCAATCGACGCTTGATTAATATCCATATCCACCGTTTCACAATCATAACGAGTACCATCCACCTTTCCAATTACACGGAATTCCGTTCTACGATTTCGTTGATGTTGTTCTTCCGAACAAGGAATTTCGTCCATACAATCATTCGTTGGTTGCGTTTCACCGTACCCCTTTGCTTGCAAACGATTTGCATCAATTCCTTTATTAATTAAATATTTCACCACCGATTCCGCACGACGGGCGGATAGACGAATGTTATAACGATCCGTTCCTCTTGCATCGGTATGCGAACCAATTTCTACCACCAAATCAGGATTATCGTCTAATATTTTAATCATTCGTGTCAACGGTTCTTCGGCATCATTACGAATATAAGCTTTATCAAAGTCATAATAAATATGCTTAATTACAAACGAACGTCCGATACCTTCACAAGGTGTCGCTATTCCTGGAGGGCCAGGAGGCCCTGGAGGAGAATTCGGTCCTGTAAGTTCTGTCGGATTTGTATTCGGATCAACAAAACGTTGTAAAGGAAAGTCATGTACAAAAGTTTCCGATTGTCTTAGACCTTTGGTACAGTAAGGCTTATCGGTACTTACTGCAAAGTAACCTTCATGCGCTCCTTTCAAAGAATAACAACATTCTCTATCCAAAATAAAGCGGTAACGTCCTGATGCGTCCGTTTCAAATTCTACTTGCTCACCACCACAATCTGACGTTAGTGTAACCGTTGAGCTCGCTAAAGGATCACCCGTTTCGCTATCATAAACCAAACCTTCAATTGCAAAATCTAAAGGCTTATTCAGTGGAATTTTCACAAATACCTTTGTACTTGCTTTGTAATCATGCGTACAACTTTCCAAAGCATTATCCGTATAAGTTTCCTTACTTGCCGTGAATGTACAGCACTTATCCAATGGCAATTCAATCATCACACGACCATTAGTACCAGTATATAGTTCTAAACCGGAACAATCATCAATAACGGTTGCGTTTTCGATTGGCTCATTTGTATTTTCATCATAAACCAATACTTCGACTTTTACAACGCTATATTTGAAACTATAAATATCATCTCGTCCAGCACCACCTTCACGATTAGATGAAAAGTAACCAAACGTTTCTTCTTCATTCAAAATTAAACCAAAATCGTCAGAAGGAGTATTGATAGGAAAACCGATATTCGTCGGTGGGCCCCAAACGCCATTATTATTATCAATATAATGAATATCCAACATTCCTAAACCGACATGTCCGTCAGATGAAAAATATAAACGACCCGAAGAGTGTACGTAAGGAAAAACTTCATGACCTTCGGTATTGATACGAGGGCCTAAGTTACGAGGTGGCAACCAATTTCCATCTTCATAAATCGTGTAAAATAAATCCATTCCACCAAATCCACCCGGCATATCAGAAGAGAAATATAAGGTTTTACCGTCAATATCCAATGAAGGATGTGCGACCGAGTATTCATCAGAATTAAAAGGTAAACCTTGAATATTTTGCCATTTCCCCTCTGCATCCAAATCTGCGGTAAAGACTTTCAACCGAATTACACCTTCATCATCTTTGCCTATACGATTCTTTTCATCTAAGTTATTACGAGTAAAAAACACCTTTTCTTCATCTCTTGAATAACAAATTGGACCATCGTGATATTTCGTATTCAATAGATTAGAATACTTTTCAGGATCTTCATCATATTCGAATTCTAACGCTTCCGCATCAGTTGTATCTACGTTTGTATAAAATAAATCTAAGAACGGATAACCCGTCCATTCGTGAATCCGATTCGTTGGCCCGGTATTATCTCTTTCGGATGAAAAGACCAATCCACCTTTATAAAAAGTAGGTCCAAAATCGTCGAAAGAAGTATTGAAAGGTAATTTTTTTACTTTATAAAAATCCTTACGAGATTTAATTATTTTCTCCAATTCCTCACGATCGCAGGTATTTGCCAATAACTGCCCACGCAAATCATCGGGCTCTTCTATAGAATATTTTTCAAACCATGGTTTTGCTAAATCGCACTTACCGTTTGATTGTAATGCTTTTCCATAATATAAATAATAAATGGGCTTCGCCTCTGGCAAATGAACGACCTGTCCATACCAAAACTCTGCTTCTCCCATATTATTAATCTTGCGATAACTCTCTGCCACCTTTATTTTTGCCTCCGCAATATCGACTTTATCCAATATTTCGAGGTATAATTGAATAGCACTGGCGTAGTTGTAGTCCTCAAATTCTATATTGGCTCTTTGGAGTTTTGCTTTTTGGGCCAATCCGATACTTGCCACAAAAAATACCAATAAGAAGGATAATGTTATTTTTTTCATATTCTGTGATTTTGATATGTGTCTAATTACTTACTAAGCTATTTTATTAATAATCCTAAATTCATGCCATTCTTTAGCACGCTAATAGGATAATTACTGATTTTAATAATTTCTCTTATAATTTGATTATCAATAGGTTAGATTTTAAAAATGCTTTTTTTGTACTATAAAATATTAAAAAGGTTACACCTTAAAACACATTAAAAAATTATAATATACAAACTGCTTTGATTATCAACCTATAACATAAGCATTCAACTTTGTCTTCAAAGGTAATCCTGTAACAAGCACTATTTTTTTAAAA
>Ga0306864_1000662_pt1 | contig 15357 bp, 11 predicted proteins | sample AntRauTorckE5430_FD_190448 | JGI IMG/M metagenome (GOLD analysis project Ga0306864, IMG submission 190448) | Saline lake microbial communities from Rauer Islands, Antarctica - Metagenome Torckler E5 #430 (v2) (version 2) | ecosystem: Environmental > Aquatic > Non-marine Saline and Alkaline >...
AACCGTAGCTTAAGAGCGGCCGAACGGTCAGCGGCTAAACCAATAGCCAAGCCGAAGACCCAGGGCCAGTTCCGCTTTGATATCCCCACCGTGCTCTTTCAGTTCGCAGCAGCCCCACTCCATGGTTTGTTCCGTAGGCGGGCCGGGATTGACCAGGTCGGTATAACGAAGGTTACGGTAAGCGGCCCCCGCACCGACGTAGCCATCCACAAAAAGGTGACGGAACGCTACCAGTTGCTGACCGACTTTAAGAATAGCGGAAAAGCGTAACCGGCGCTCAAGCGCCGCCTCGACATTGTATACGTTGTTATCCTCCGCTACGAGGTTGCCCCGGTGCTCGTCGTATTTTAAGGTAAACGGCAATTCGAGGCCGACGTAGGGGCTACGGCCTCCCCAGTTGAGGTTGTAACGAAGTTCGGGCCGGAAGCCGTAAAAACGGTAAACCGGATCGGCGTTGTCTTTAAAAAACGGGCGAATATTATCCCCGCCGTACTCTAGGTCAAGCAGGTAGCTGAAACGTTTTTTTTTGTACTGTACGCCGAGGCGAATTCTTGGGGCGCTGTTCGCAAAACTCAGCGGCATCAGGTGGATGCTCATCCCGGTTGCATCGTTCGGGATGGGGCTGGCGAGGTCAAGCAAAGTTTCAGGCCGTTGGTCGTTTTGGGCTAGGGCCGGAAGAGAGAGTAATAAAAGGCTTAGAGCAATCATCCGAGTTTTCATGCTTGAATATAGTAAAGAACCTGACTTACAGGTATTCCTCTTAAAGCGGTTTGTCCTCCTCATAACCTTAACTCTTGAAACTCCTCATAGTACCTGCGCCATCGCTCTGATGATGAACGTGGCCCCGACGCTTGTTTCGGGGGCCGCGCCCATCACTACACTCCGAAATATAGGCCTGGCAAAAAATTAACCGCGCTTACCGACATGACGTGCAGGTTTAGGCCACGTAGGAGAACGGGAGTCTCGTCGGTAGCTACCTCGGCCTCAGAGAGGGGTTCCCTCCCCGCAGAAGAAAGAACGGATATGCAATAAAAAACAAGGGCGGTGACAAAGCGTAATCTCATAAAAGCAAAGCTATAGGATAAAGCGGTGCGTATTCCCGGACAGACGGGAGGTTTTAGGCGGGATCCCCCCCACTAAAGACTGGAATCTGGAGAGAAACGTTGGTGAAAATACGTTTTTCTTTCAGAACTTGACTGCTTATTTGAATCAAGAGCTACACCACCGTCGATCACATGAAGTAATTTTGTGTGCGCGAAGCGAGCGCGGCCCTTCTCAAGCGAGGCCAGTAGGAGCGATCCTTTCCGATCGCGCGCTACGTGGGCGCTCCTCACTCACGTTTTCACCTCATGTGCCCAACAGCAGTACAGAAGACCGCGTTCGGACGCTTGGAGACTGGGGAGGGGAGAAAACGAACACTTGGAGGTAAATTCCAAGTTGATTGCTACGCATCAACCTGAAAACCCACACCTCGGAGTCCTGATTCGTGCAGCTTCGCTCCCTAACGATCAAAACTATCCTTGCCAGTCTCCGTTTACCAACCGCATCCTAAAGTATATCAAAATATGACCCAGGCTAGAACCCTCGGCGAACTCCGCGCCACCGGCTACAAATCACGCTCCGTAAAGCAGGAACTTCGTGAGAATCTGATCAAAAAACTGAAGGCCAAGGAAGAAGTCTTCCCCGGCATCATCGGTTTCGACGATACCGTGCTGCCCGATATTCAGCGCGCTATTTTGAGCCGCCACAGCATCCTCTTGCTCGGTCTTCGCGGACAGGCCAAAACACGAATCGCCCGCCTGCTGGTGAACCTGCTCGATGAGTTCATGCCCGTCGTCGCAGGCTCCGAGCTGAACGACGATCCCCTCGCGCCCATCAGCCGTTACGCCGTAGACCTGATCGCCGAAAAAGGCGACGATACACCGGTCGACTGGGTCTCCCGCGACGACCGCTACGTAGAGAAACTCGCCACGCCCGATGTATCCGTAGCCGACCTCATCGGCGACGTGGACCCCATCAAGGCCGCTACGATGAAACTCACTTACGCCGACGAACGCGTAATTCACTTCGGTCTCGTACCGCGTGCTCACCGGGGCCTGTTCGTCATCAACGAGCTGCCCGATCTCCAGGCGCGGATTCAAGTATCGCTTTTCAACATTCTGCAGGAAGGTGACATCCAGATTCGCGGTTTCAAACTGCGCCTGCCGCTCGATATTCAGTTCCTTTTCACGGCCAACCCGGAAGACTACACGAATCGGGGCAGCATCATTACCCCGCTGAAGGACCGGATCCAGAGCCAGATCCTGACCCACTACCCCAAGACCATCGAAACGGCCAAGGCCATCACGAAGCAGGAGGCCGACCTCGTCGAGTCCCAGTCTGAAATGGTAGAAGTGGACGACCTGCTGAACACCATGCTGGAACAACTCTCCTTCGCTGCCCGCGAGAGTGAGTACATCGACGAAAAGTCAGGCGTCTCCGCCCGCCTCAGCATCACCGCGCTCGAAAACCTGATCTCTACGGCCGAACGCCGTAGCCTGATCAACGGCGATGAGAAAACCGCCGCCCGCATCACCGATTTCTGGGGCGTCGTCCCGGCCATCACCGGTAAGGTCGAGCTCGTCTACGAAGGCGAACAAGAAGGCGCTTACGGCGTAGCGATGAAGCTACTGAGCCAGAGCATCAAAACTTCTTTCCTCGAGCACTTCCCCAATCCGGACGAGATAGAAGCCGGCGGCAAGTCGGATTCCGACCCCTACGGCATCATCCGCGCTTACTTCAGCGGTGGCAACATCGTCGAACTACTCAATGAAGCCTCCAACAACGACTACCACGGTGTACTCGACGGTGTGGCCGGTCTGCGCCAGATCGTTACCTCCACCTTCCACGACCGGGAGTTGGGCAAGGAAGAGACCTACTTATACATGGAGCTCGTGCTTCAGGGCCTCGCCGAAATGGAAGTCTTGAATAAGGAGACGATGCAGAATAGCCTTAGTTTCCGGGATATTCTGGCGGATATGTTTGGGGCGGATGAGCTTTACTAGAACGTTAGTACTTTAGGTAACTGTTTAGGTTGCCCAACGAACGGACACTCGGAGGTTACCAATGACCGAATTGCTGCGCAATCAGATCATTTGGCAACGCTCCGAGGTCCTTCATCTTTCCAAAACCGGAGGACCTCGGAGTGTCCTTAGCGCAGCCGAAACCTCCGAGCGTCTACACTCCAGGCCCGCTTAAACAGTTACGAAATTGGTATATTCACATTCCTACAAAACCCTAAACCTGTAGTATGCTAACATACCTTCACACTTTGACCCTTCAGGAAAAAGCCATCATTACAGCCTGCGTTGTAATCGGTGTCAGTTTACTGCTGTATTTTACTGTAGCCGAGCCTATGCTTCTTGCCCGGTATTTGTCTCCTGAAGAGTGGGCCAACCGCCACCAATAAGACCGTTAGACCCTTAGTATTTTAGAAGTTAGACCGTTTCTACGCTCTAACTTCTAAAAATCTAACTTCTAAAGGTCTAACTTTGTGCCGCAAAACAAAACATCCTCACTATGCTCATAATCGGTGGCTACACTGAAAGAGTCAACGAGAATACCCCGGGCAAAGCACGGGGTATTTCTGTTTACGACTTCTTCCCTTCCGAGGGTCGCATCCAGTTCCTCGGCTTCACGCCGGCTAAAAATCCTAGCTACCTCATTACCGACCGCAAGCGAAGCGTGGTGTACGCCGTACTGGAGAACAAGCAGGGTGAAGGTGCAGGGGTAAGCGCTCACAAGGTCAACCTCAGTAAACAGGGCAAAGTATGGTTTGAGCCGTTTGGCGAGCTTGAGTTGCCGGGAGACAGCCCTTGCCACCTATGTTTTGCGAAAAACACCTTACTGGTCGCTAGTTACGGAAGTAATCACCTGCACGTTGTGCAGCGGGAAGAAGACGGGGTTTTGGGTGACATCATCCAGACGATTTCGCTTACCTCAGACAAGGCCGACCACCAACCACACGCTCATTGCGTAGCCTACCACGAAGAACGTGAGCAGGTTTTCCTCTGTGATATTGGAGATAACAAACTCCGTGTATTCGACCGGGCGGAAGGCGGCATCCTGACCGAGCGCCCGGAGTTGGCCCTTAACTTCCCTGAAAACGAAGGCCCTCGCCACATCACCTTTCATCCCGACGGGCTGCTGGCGGTAGTTAACGCGGAGTCGATCGGTCAAGTCCACCTAATCGACCTGAGCGGAGAGAAGCCGCTGCGTGCCAACCGGATGAATTACCTGCCAGAACGGGTGATGGAGGAGGCGGCCGGCGCGGCTGTGCGTTTGAGCACGAACGGCAAAATGGTGTACGTCAGCGACCGCACGTTCAGTGTAATCACGGCCCTGCGTATTGATGAGAAGGCTAAGAATATGGTCTTGCGCGATACGTACCCGAGTGGTGGCGAAGGCCCGCGCGACCTTGTCCTCTCTACTAGCGGTGAGTGGTTGCTAACGGCGAATACGGTTGATCATACGGTGGCCGTTTTCCGGGTAGACCCGAAGGGCGCGCTTACGCATTACCATACGTTTAAGAAGGTTCCTAGCCCTACTTGTTTGGCCTGGTTGTAATCCTTCTTACTTCACCTTTTAATCTCTCAAGAGCTGTGTACTTGGTCATCGTAAAACGGCGGCACAGTCAGACATCTGCAGATAGTATAAAGTATCCTTCAGACGTACCTTGCACTCTATGTCTACCACCTACGAAACAGTAATCGGCCTAGAAGCCCACGTCCAGCTAGCTACCGAGAGCAAGGCCTTTGCTGCCGACCGCAACCGCTTCGGCAACGAGCCCAACCGCAACATCAGTATGATCACGCTTGGCTACCCCGGTACGCTGCCGATGCTGAATGAGCAACAGGTTCGCTTTGCCGTGAAGCTCGGTCTAGCCCTCGGCTGCAAGATCAACCGGCGGAGCACCTTTGACCGTAAGAATTACTTCTACGCTGACCTTCCCAAAGGATACCAGATTACGCAGGATGAATGTCCGATCTGTATCGGCGGAGAGATGCCTATTCGAACAACTTCCCTTGCACCTGCGGCCGCGCCCGAAAAAGAAGCTAGAAGTCAGAAACTAGAAACTAGGCGCTCCGTAAAGCTTCATCACATACATATGGAGGAAGACGCGGGTAAATCCATCCACGCTGCCGGAGAGGCCTATACAAAAGTGGATCTGAACCGCGCCGGAACTCCCCTGCTAGAAATCGTCACCGACCCAGACCTGCGCTCCGCCGAAGAAGTAGACGCCTTCATGAGCGGCATGCGGCAGCTCGTCCGCTGGCTCGGCGTTTCCGACGGAAATATGCAGGAAGGAAGCCTCCGCTGCGACGTGAACGTGAGCGTACGCCCTGAAGGCCAGGAGGAATTCGGTACCCGCTGCGAAGTAAAGAATATGAACTCCATAAAGTTCGCCCGCCAGGCCGTCAGCTACGAAGTAGAGCGCCAGATCGCCCTCATTGAAAACGGCGAGAAAGTGCGGCAACAAACCCGCCAGTTCGATCCCGAAACCGGTACCACCAGCGCCCTGCGCGACAAAGAAGACGCCCACGATTATCGCTATTTTCCCGACCCCGACCTTCCTCCAGTGCTGCTCACCGAGGCCTTCATCGATGAGGTCCGCAAAGAAATCGGCACCCTACCCTGGGACGCTTACGATCAACTGATTACCGAATTTCAACTGCCGCCGGATGACGCCTCCCAGCTCAGCGAAGACCGCGATGTTTACGAAACCTTCATCGCCTACGCCGCCGAGTCTCCAGCCGTTACGGACCTGGCCAAACTATGGATAAATAAGCTTCTACCCTGGCTGTCCGAAAAGCGCCTTACACCAGCCGACCTTCCGCTTTCTCCCGAAGAGATCGCCCGTTTCCAGAAACTCATCCTGGCCGGAGATGTTACCGCCTCCGTAGCCACCGCAAAGCTCTTACCCAACCTCCTGCTCACCCCCGGAGACCCCATGCAGCGCGCCGAAGAAATGGGCCTCATACAAAATACCGACACCGACTTCCTCGGAGGCCTAGTGGACGAAGTCATCGCCCAAAACCCAGATAAAGTCGCCTCCTACCAGAAAGGTAAAAAAGGCCTTATCGGCTTCTTTATGGGAGAGGTAATGAAGCGTAGTAAGGGTAGTGCTGGGCCTAAGGAGACGCAGGCTTTGCTGAAAACGAAGTTGGATGGCTTTGCCTTGTAGACGGCTTCGCCTTTTAGACGGCCTTCGGCCTTTTAGACGGCTTCGCCTTTTAGACGCTTCGCTTTTAGGCTACCGCATGGCTCCGGCGCCACCGACTTGCGGTATACTCTAAAAGCAAAGCGTCTAAAAGCAAAGCGTCTAAAAGCAAAGCGTCTAAAAGCAAAGCGTCTAAAAGCGAAGCGTCTAAAAGCAAAGCGTCTAAAAGCGAAGCGTCTAAAAGCAAAGCGTCTAAAAGCGAAGCGTCTAAAAGCGAAGCGTCTAAAAGCAAAGCGTCTAAAAGCGAAGCGTCTAAAAGCGAAGCGTCTAAAAGCGAAGCGTCTAAAAGCAAAGCGTCTAAAAGCAAAGCGTCTAAAAGCGAAGCGTCTAAAAGCAAAGCGTCTAAAAGCGAAGCGTCTAAAAGCAAAGCGTCTAAAAGCGAAGCGTCTAAAAGCGAAGCGTCTAAAAGCAAAGCGTCTAAAAGCGAAGCGTCTAAAAGCGAAGCGTCTAAAAGCGAAGCGTCTAAAAGCAAAGCGTCTAAAAGCAAAGCGTCTATCTTTGCCCCCAATGGACAGACTATACCCCTCCCACATAGAAGCAATCGCCGAAGCCCTAGCCAACATCTTCGGAGAAAACAAGTATGCCGACCGCGAGATCGCCCGCGTGCTTCAGGCCGATAAGAAGCGAGGCAGCAAAGACCGCGCCTTCATCGCTGAAAACACCTACGGCGTTGTCCGTAATTACCGGCTACTCCGCCACGTGATGGGCGGATCCAAGCCAAAAAAGCGGGAGGATTGGTGGCGCCTCATAGGTATTCACCTGATGAGTGAAGGCTACGAGCTTCCCGAGTGGCGCGAGTTTGGCGACTTTGACGAAGACCAGCTAAAAGCTAGTTGGGAGGAAGCCAAAGGCATCCGTGCCCTCCGCGAATCCATCCCAGATTGGCTAGACAAAGTCGGTGAAGAAGCACTCGGTGGAGAGCTCTGGTCAACGACCCTGACGGCCCTCAACGAACAGGCGCCCGTCTCCCTACGCGCCAATACGCTCAAAACTACCCCCAAAGAGCTCGCGGAAGCATTAGCTGAAGACGGCGTCGGTACGGAGCCCATTTCCGCCGCCGGTTTACTGGTTACGGAGCGCAAGAACCTCTTCGCCACCAAAGCCTTCAAAAAAGGCCTCTTCGAGGTCCAGGATTTCAGCAGCCAGCAAGCAGCCCCTACCCTAGAGGTAGAGCCTGGGCACACCGTAATCGACGCCTGTGCGGGCGCAGGAGGTAAATCCCTCCACCTCGCTGCGCTGATGGAAAATAAAGGCAGGCTGATCAGTCTCGACATCCACGACTGGAAGCTCAACGAGCTCAAGAAACGCGCCCGCCGCAACGGTGTCTCCAACCTGGAAGTACGGGCAATTACTTCCACCAAAGTGGTCAAGCGCCTCATCGGACAAGCCGACCGGGTGCTGCTCGACGTCCCCTGCTCCGGCCTGGGCGTATTGCGCCGCAACCCGGACGCCAAATGGAAGCTTAGCCAGGACTTCATCGACCGCGTCGTGAAGGAACAGGCCGAAATTATTAACAGCTACAGCCGCCTGGTAAAGCCCGGTGGCAAGATGGTTTACGCCACCTGCTCCATTCTTCCGCGCGAAAACGACGAACAGGTGGATGCCTTCCTCGCCTCTTCCGCAGGAGAAGGCTGGACGTTGGAGTACAAGCATACCTTTTTACCGCAGGTGGAAGGCTATGATGGGTTCTTTGTTTCGCGGATGGTGAAGGCGGAGGCTCAGGAGGGAACTGATGCAAAAGCTGAAACCGAGGCTGAACCTGAAGCGTAAAACACCAAGACTTACAGCTATTCGTTTGGTTAAACAGTAGGTACGGGCTAAAGCCACACCTACCGTAAATGCTCCGGCAATTTCAGTTCCTCCGCGTCCGGTCCGGGAACAGGCGTCCCTTTCACCGGCTTAACCAGAATGAGTCCCGTCCAGTCCTTATCGTCCGACGGTGGTCCCTGCCGCACCTTCGCGGAAGCTTCGGAAATCGGCACTTTAATGGCCATGGTTTTGGTCATTTGCTTAGCGGTCATCGGCAGCAGGTAATCCCAGCTACCGGGCACCATTTTTTCGGTTAGGGTTTTGAAGGCGGCGTACCTTTCGTTACGTTCATTGACTACTTCGGACTTGCCCCACAGCACCACCGAGCGGTAGTTGATGCTGTGGTTGAAGGCGCTTTTCGCGACGACAATATCGTCGGCCAGGGTGACCGTCGTGCAGACTTCGTCGAGCTAGGCCAAGCTGCGGAAGAAGTGACTTCCTACGGAGGTGTGGAAGTACACCGCGTTGTCCATCCGTACTACGGATTGGGGTATGGAACGGACGCGGCCTTCCCAGAAGAAACTCATGGTACAGAAGAGCGCTTCGTCGAGAATTGGGTAGATGGTTTCGGCGTCTTTGTGGGCGCGTTTTAAGTAGCGGAAAGGGGTGGTTATACGATGTTTGATTTCACTACGTGGCTGCTTCGCAGTACTGCTATACGAGGGAGACCATCAATCTAAGATCCTCTTTTGCTCCACCGTTACTTTGTAGTGGGCGCGAACGCGGGATGCAAAGAAAGTTTTCGAGGCAAAGGCATTTCCTCTGCGTTAGGACAAAACTACCGGCAAAATAGGACTACCTTAGGCGACCAATCATGACAACTTTGGTAGTCCGCCAGTGCAAGTACAGTAGGATACAAACACTCTTTGCACCGAGGAACAAATCGCACATCAAGTATCGCACATTTCACCCCTACCCAGCCATGCTGAAAAACCTAATCATAAACCGCGACGCTACCCTCCCCCACTACCGCCAGTTGAGCGACCAGATCATCGATCAGATCCAGCAGGGATACCTGCAGAGTGGTTCCCGGCTACCGAGCACTCGGCAACTGAGTCAACAACTTGGTATTCACCGCAAGAGCGTCGTTCATGCTTACGAAGCGCTGGCCTTACAGGACTGGATCTATACCGCCACCGGCCGCGGCACCTTCGTCTCCGACGACTTGCCGGAGACCGGAGCGGAGCCGTTACTCACCTCCCTCCCAGAATCCAACGCTCCTTCCCCGCCATCCGATCTGCACTTACCGGAGTATATGAATATCGATGAATCCGTCACCCATTTACCATACCACCTCGACGATGGCTTACCCGACCCCCGCCTAATCCCCTTCGTAGAGTTGGAGCGCGCCTGGAAGTCCGCCCTGCGCCGAGGCAACCAGTACCACCGCCTCGGCTACGCTTCCCCCCAGGGTATTCGTCCGCTGCGGGAGGCCATCGCCGATTACCTGTCTAAAACCAGGGGGCTGATGGTTACGGCGGATCACATCCTGCTCACGCGTGGCGTCACCCACGCCTTCCACCTCACCCTTACGGCAATGCTCAAGCCCGGCGATAAGGTGATCGTACCTGAACTCAACTGGGCCAACGGCAACAACGCTATCCGCTTCCACGGCGGCGAAATCCTTAAAGCACGCATCGACGAGAAAGGGCTGGATACCGAGCACGTAGCCGAGCTGATGGCTCAGCACAAGGTCCGGATGATTTACCTCACCCCTCATCACCAGTACCCGACTACGCTGATCATGCCGGCCGCACGGCGCATTCAATTACTAGAGCTTGCCCGCGCGCACGGTGTCTACGTTTTTGAAGATGATTATGATTTTGATTTCCACTACGGCAACGTTCCGATTATGCCCCTGGCCAGTGCGCGGCACGATGGTTTGTTGCTCTACGCCGGTTCTTTTACCAAGGCTATTTCTCCAGCTTTCAGAGTTGGTTACCTGGTCGGTAACCCAGCCCTCATCTCCGAGCTCACCAAGATCCGCCGCATCGTGGACCGGCAGGGAGATCCCACCCTGGAGCACGCCCTGCTGGAGCTCTTCCGGCTCGACGTTTTACCCCGCTCCCTACGGCGTGCCCGGGGTGTTTATCAGAAGCGGCGCGATGTACTCGCCCGCCTGTTAACGGCTGAATTAGGAGAGGTCGCTGACTTTAAGGTCCCCGACGGCGGTATGGCCATCTGGACCCGCTTTCGGGAGGATATTGACCTGGAAGCAGCCAGCAAGCAGGCTTTTCACCTCGGGCTGAGTTTTTCTAGTGGAAGCCAGTACGGTAAGGAGTGGAATGCTACCCGGCTGGGGTTTGCTTCTAGTACGGAGGCTGAGCTTCGGGAAGCTGTGCGTATTTTGAGTACTTGTATTGCTTCTTAAAATTTGCTTTGTACCCTGCGGCTGCGCCTTATTATTTTTGCTTCGCTCAGCGTTTTTATCCACTTCGCTTAAGTTTATTGTTCGCTACGCGAAGCGAAACAAGTCTAAAAAAACCCCCAAAAGCCAGGCCGAACAAACCTATCGGCCAAAGCCTCATCATAAGGAATCCGCAAAGGCTTAGGCGCTCACCGCCGCCGATAAACCACCAACCGCTCCCCAACAGAATCCACCGGTTCAAAAACATCCATCAATCGCTGGCCCAAAATACCACCAACCTCCGGATCATCCCGGCGGCCAACGAGGCAAACCACCTTCGGGTTATTGATGATCCGGTCCGCCTCCGCCACTTCATCCACCTGGAAGGCGCGGACGTGGTGGTCCAGAAAGAGCAGGGAGGAATGGACGTAGGGCGTCGGTACCGTCCGCCCCGTCAGGTGGTACGTGATCTGGTGGCCATTGATGAAGAAGAAGGTTTCATTAGGCCCGAGGTGGTCTTCAAGGTAGACGGCCAGTTCTTTGGGGTAGTCCTCTTTATTATTGTAGATGCCAAAGTGCGTTACTCCCAGCAGTAAGGCGAAAGCTCCCACCAGCCACCAGCCCCGCCCCCCAAAGGAAGAAGCTGTTTCAGGTATAGTGACGGGGCCGGTCTGAAGTCCTGAACCACTTCGAAGTTTGTGGTACCATTTTCTGATTACGGAAAAAGCAGAAGGGAATCCCGGCATCCACCAGCAAGCCGCCAGCAAGGCGAGGACGGGATGAAGCTGTACCTGATAGTGGCCGAAGCGTTTTCCGGTCAGGAGCACAACCACCGTCACCAACAGGAACTGAAGCAGGAGGTAGGTCCACCAGCGAATCCCCGCACTGCTCTTTTGTTTCTTCCACTGCACCAGCGCGCCCGCCCCCAAAATAACGAAAGGCGAGAACCGCAGCAAGTAGTCGCCCATGTACTTAAGGCGCAGGTACCACGGCAGGTCTACAGGATACGCCGCGCTGACGTCGAGGGTGTAAAATGCCAGCTGGTCAAGTAAGCCAAGTCGCTGATAATAACCGTAAACAAAGAGCAGCGGCAACGAGAAAAAGCCCACCAGCAGCAAACCCGAGCCGACCATGCGGCCAAAGGCCTTGCGCTGGCCATAAAACCAAACCATAAACAGTCCCACCGCCAGCGCCTCCGCCGCGGCGAACGGCTTAATGATGACGGCCAAACCAAGCAAAAACCCAGCTACAGGCCAATGCCAAGCAGGATCTCCCCCACCCTTCCGGATGCGTGGCGCCACGGCCAGAGCAACCGCTGCAATGGTGAATAAATTGAAGAAAATTTCGGTATTGGGAGATACGCCGTAGTAGGTGAAAAGGCTACAGATAAAGACGTAGGTAACGCCCGCCGCAGCACCAACCTGCTCGCTTCCCGTAGCCCGCCGTCCAGCCAAAAATAGCCCCCATCCGCCCAGTCCAACCACAGCCGCAGCTGCCGCCCGGAGCGCAAAGATGCTGCCGCCGGTTAGTTTGATCAGGGCCGCGTAGATCCAGAATATTCCGATCGGCTTGGTGTCCACCACGTCGCGTAGGTATACTTCACCGCGCAGCATCTCGTCGGCGATGACGATGTAGGTGCTCTCGTCGTGGTTGATTACGGAGATGAAGAAGGTGCCCCAGCGGGCTACTATGGCGAGGGTTAGGATGACTAGCAGCCACTTGTATTTTCCCATTGGGCAAAGATAGACGCGCTGCGCGCTTTTAGACGGCTTTGCCTTTTAGAACGTGGCTGCTCCAAACTGTTTAGGGTTGCTCATCATGTAAGAAAGTAGCTTCCCTACCTCTTCGCTCAGCGACAAGAGTTCGTCGTAGTCTTTTTGACTTATGTACTCACAATCTAAAGCGAAGTCTAACCAGACCTGGGTTTCGGCTGTTTCAGCAGCGCAATCCGTTAGTTTAGAAATCCAGTTTTTACTGTACCGCCGCTTAGCGGAAGCTTCCGCCAGATTCGCGCACACCGAGCGGGATGATCTTCTCACCTGATCCGTTAGACTATACTTTTCTTCTTTGGGGAAGCTTCGCGAAACAATGAAGATTTTGCGCGCTAATTGAAAGCCTCTCTGAAAAGCTTTCCACTGTCGGAATAATGAAGTGGCCACTTTGAATGGTTTTAGTGAATTGACATCCCAAAGTTGAGGCCGTAACAATCATCTTACCCGATTTTATACGTCTATAATCGAATATAAACGTTTAAAGACGACTAAACCGCCTAACTCACTAAAAATCAAATACTTATAAAAGCGAAGCGTCTAAAAGCAAAGCGTCTAAAAGCGAAGCGTCTAAAAGCAAAGCGTCTAAAAGCGAAGCGTCTAAAAGCAAAGCGTCTAAAAGCAAAGCGTCTACCCCGCCTCAATCCGAACAGTAACCACCGTCCCAGTATGCTCTCGTTCCGGATACAAGTCCGTCACTAAAACGCTAAGCTTAATCTCATCGTCAGAGGCTAGCAATGCCTGTCGTTCTGCGAGAATGGCCGTTGCGCGGGAAATATGACCTGGGCTTTTCGAGCGCATTGCGGCAATCTTGCGGCCTACTCCGTTATCGGAAACGGTACAGATAATGACGTCGTCGTCGTCAGAATCAAGCTCGAAGCAGATGCGGAGGTAGCCACCGGAATTAAGCGGCCGCAGACCATGTTCGATGGCGTTCTCAATGATGGGTTGAAGTAACAGCGAGGGCACCTCATCCATAGCGGGATCAAGATCTGGGTCAATGGTGAACACCACGTCGAATTTACCAGGATAACGGAGTTGCTCCAGGCTGACGTAGCGCTTCAGCATGTCCACCTCATCAGCGATGGGCGTGAAGCGTCGGCGGGAAGACTCCAGGAAGCGGCGCATCATTAGAGAAAAGTCCGTCAGATAACGCGCAGGATTTTCGGCATTGGGGCGCTGTATATACTCCTTGATAGCGTTCATCGCGTTACTGATGAAATGTGGATTTAACTGTTGGCGCAGCGATCGTAACTCTAGGCTCAGGACTTTACGCTCCCTCTCCATCTTTTCACGCAGGTGGGTCATTCTAAAGCGGTGCATCCCATAAAAAATGGCCAGTGCTGACAAGATTCCTAAGAGAATGAACCACCACCTCTGGTAGAAAGGTTTAAGGACGATGATTGTCAGGCAACGCTCCAGCCTACCTTTGCGTCCTTCACCGTCGTAAGCCCGTACTCGGAAGGTGTAGGTACCAGGAGCCAGGCTGGTATAGCGAACGGAATTACTCGTGGTGGATGAACTCCAATCAAGGTCAAGCCCTTCCAGTTTAGTTTGGTAGTGGCGTTCTCCGCGGGCAAAGTAGTCAGGTATGGTAAAGTCTAGAGTGCAATAGATTACTGATGGCTCAAGCACCAGGGCCTCAGTTGGCACCGAAGGGAGGGGGTGTAAGGTTTCGAAGCCCTTGCCCCGGTCAAGAATCCGGTACCTCAGCATCACTGGGTTATACGGGCTCGGCGAAATTTTGAGATCATCGGTCGAGAAAGAGACAAAACCATTAATTCCTCCCGCGTACCAACGTTGATCAGCAGAGCTGAAGAAGGTGGATGCGGTGTTAAATTCGTCACCTCCTAAGCCATCGCTCGTAGTAAAAGTGGAAGTCTCACCACTGCTACTCGTTCCACGAAAAACAAGGCCTTTAAAGGTAGTTAGCAGCAGTTCATCGTCTTCAGTAAGGTTCAGCGTAGCTATATCATCAGTGGGGAGTTCTAGAAACTCATTGGTATCCGGCGGCTGCTGCCCCTCGGGGATAAAACCACCAATTTTCATAAAAATGCCTGTGTCCGGATCAAACTCCTGTAGGCCTGTTTGTATCGTGGCCAGTACGATCTGGCCATTTTCCCTTAAAAGAATATCAGAGATGAAGGTTGGCCGGCCATCAGGGAAAGTGTAAGAATGAAGTGTTTCGGAATCGAAGTTAAACCGGTAAAATGCCTGGTCGGTCCCGATCCACAAACAATTGCGGTTATCATCCCGGACAACACTTTTTGTGTATCCTTTGATAGCAGTTTCCGGACCAGCAGTTTGGATGAAAGCGAAAGAATCGCGGGCGGGATAGAAATAGTAAAGATGACCGTCAGTCTGGTACTTTTTTTCTTCGGTAACAAGGAGGAGTTCATCCTCCGTGCGGCCGTTGGTGACCCAGCGAACGACGTGGCTCGGCTCGGGCAGGGGCCATCGCTTCCAACAATCATTGGCTGGGCGGTACCGGTACACGTAGCCAAGGTAGGTTTCATCGGGAGCGAGGTCACAGCTATGACCAAAGATATCTCCATGGTAATTAAGAAGGTTGGTCCCACAGCCTAAGTGATCCACGACGGAGCCGTCATTTTTCAGCATAGTGATCGTATCTAGGGTATTAGATTTTGGATCAACCCGAAACCAGTACGGCATCTTTGAGTCCTTATTAACGTAGACGTGTCCTTCATCGTCGGCGGCAAAACCGCGCATTACATCTCCGAATTTTCCGGGTAAGAGGTCACGATATAAGTACCGCTTAAAGGGGCTTTTAGCCTGTTCGCTGAAATCCAGTGCATAAATCCCACCGTAGGTATTCAGCCGGATGCTCTCACGAAAATCTGTTCCTGAGATGGTGAGAATGCGATCCTCGATATCGGTGACCCATTTAGCCAGCCTACGCACCCCATCAACTATTTGTTCCAATCGAATGATCCGCATCAGCACCGGATCGAGAAAGCCAAAGAACATGTTTCCGTGATCATCCTCGGCAAAAAAGTTAATGATGCCCCCGTCTGGGAGCGGAGGAAGGAAAGAAATGAAATTCCCGCCCGGAGGCCGACGAAAAGTCCCTTCGGAATTGCTGACCCAAAGGTATCCGCTCTTGTCAAGATAAATATGGCCTAATGGCTGATCAGTAGGCAAGGTGGTAATGG
>Ga0306864_1000663_pt1 | contig 15352 bp, 13 predicted proteins | sample AntRauTorckE5430_FD_190448 | JGI IMG/M metagenome (GOLD analysis project Ga0306864, IMG submission 190448) | Saline lake microbial communities from Rauer Islands, Antarctica - Metagenome Torckler E5 #430 (v2) (version 2) | ecosystem: Environmental > Aquatic > Non-marine Saline and Alkaline >...
CGTATCTGTAACCATCCAAAAGTCACCAATTTCAATCGAATCTTCGATATAATTATATTGAAAATATCGCAAAACAGATTCTATCGTTTGATTACTAAATTGCGATTTAACTTGATTTTTGATAGCCGTAAAATCCGTAGTGCTAAAAATATCTGCACTACCGAAATCCTTATCATAAATCTTATCGAAGTTTTTAATCCGATTTAGCTTTCCTAATTTATCAAAACTAATATTAAATGTGTGGTCGATTAACTTATCATAACCTCTTGCCGAATTTTCCTTCGCTTCCTTTTTTGAATCATACAAAAATGGTTTTTGCTCATTCGTTTTAGTAATAAAAACGTCCTTAATCGTTACCTCAAAATGCTGCTTTCCTTTAGTTGATTTCGATTGTGTCAAAAATTTATAATCCACGATTTTCAATTCTTTGCTGGTATCAATACCTACATCAGATTTTATAAAAAAATCAATAGATTCCGTCACTCGATAAATGAAAGAATCCTTTGCAGGTTCATTCATCCGAAATTGATATTTCTGTCCAAAGGCAGTTTGAACCAAAAAAAATAAGGCGATAATTATGTAAAATTGTTTTGACGACATGGCGTTTATGTGTTTTAAGCAGTTTTTGGTTTATATTTCGCTACTATTTTTTAATATTTCCGTAGAAGGAAAGTAACTCCATTTATTTTATAACGAAAATTGAACCATCTTTAATTCCTAAAATACCGCTTGCACAAAACTGAAAAAGTGTAATAAGGTACTTAAAAACAAAAAAGCGACATTGATTTTTATAATCAAATGTCGCTTTTTGTTTTTAATAAAAGACCGATGGCGTTTTTAAAAACCCCATCGGTTTATCACAATATTTTATACCAAAACGCTAACAGGCGTATGCAAAGTCGCTTGTCCGCTATTCAAAAGTATGTGACTTAAACTCTGGATTTTTGGTAATTCATACAAAAAGAAATACTGCGTCGTGTGCATTTTTCCACTGTAAAAATTATTTTCATCTTCGCTCAAACCGCCACTTTCCAACGCTTTCGATGCCACCATTCCTTGCATCAACCATTGCCAAGCGATGGTAATATATCCCGTCATTTCCAAATATAAAGTCGCATCAGCCAAGAAAACCTCTGGTCTTTCTTCTTTTGCTAAACCCAATAAATAGCCAGTCGTTTTTTGTAACAATTGCATCGCTTCTTCCATTTGCGAAGCATAATTTTCTAAGCCACCAACAGTTTTCGCATCGTGAATCGTTTTACCGACTTCTTGAAAGAACAAAGTTGCCGCTTGTCCATTTTTCATCAAGACTTTTCGACCCAACAAATCCATGCCTTGAATCCCTGTCGTACCTTCATAAATTGAGTTAATTCTCGTATCTCGATAATATTGTTCCAACGGAAAATCCTTACAATAACCGTATCCGCCCAAACATTGCAATCCTGCACTTACCGACAAATTACCCATTTCAGAAGGATAAGTTTTGACGATTGGCGTAAGAAATTCCAATAATAAACGGTATTTTTCTTGTTCTTCGCCTTCCGCAACATGTTCCATATCGGCATAAAAACTGGTCAAAGTCACCAACGATTGTGCACCTTCAACGACTGATTTTTGGAACAACAACATTCTCCGCACATCAGCGTGTTCGATAATCGGAACTTGTGGCTTCGACACATCTTTTTTGGAAACATGACGACCTTGCGGACGCTCATTTGCATATTGCAACGAAGCGTAATAAGCCGCTGAAGAAATAGCGTTTGCCGTCATTCCGACTGCAATTCTCGCTTCATTCATCATTTGAAACATATATTTCAAACCATAATGCTCTTCACCAATCAAATAACCTCGACAATCATCATTTTCACCAAAAGCCAAATGCGTCGTCACGTAAGCGTGACTCCCCATTTTTTCAAACTTTCCAGCCGTTGTTACGTCGTTCCATTCCAACGCTTCACCTTCCATAAAACGGTGTTTTGGAATTACAAAAAGAGAAATTCCTTTTGAACCAGCGGGGCCACCTTTTATTTTTGCCAACGTCAAATGCACCACATTCGGAACACCAGTATGGTCACCACCCGAAATAAAAATTTTGTGTCCTTTTATTTTGTAATGACCTTCGTCCGTGAGTTCGGCAGAAGTAACGATATCCGTAAGCGAACTTCCTGCTTGCGGTTCCGTCAAAGCCATTGTACCTTGCCATTTACCAGAATAAAGGGGAGATAAATACTTTTCTTTAAGCATTTCTTCGCCAAAACTGTCAATTAAATTAGCAGCACCAGCCGTCAAAAAAGCATAAGAAGATGCCGCAAAATTCGCAGCATAAAAGATACAAAGGGCATTATTCATTACCGAATAAGGCATTTGTTGTCCACCCAAATCATAAGATTTTCGAGCGGCAATCCAACCATCTTGACCCAAGCGGTTAATCACTTTACCGACTTGCGGATGCACCTTAATCGTCCCATTTTCTAACTTTGGATTCATTTTATCCATTTCCACATAATACGGAAACATCTCTGCATCAGCCAACTCTTTAGCCGTATCCAAAATCATGTCGAACATCTCCGGATTATAATCCGAATGATATTCGTACTTACTCAATGACGCAATGTCAAAAACTTCGTGTACGAGGAATTTCAAATTCCGCATACTGATATACTCGTTTGCCATTTAGAATTTTTTGCATTGTTCCATGGCTTCATAATTTGACTGTTTTTGGTTAGAATAGCTAACAATAAAACGATGTAACCTTGAAACAATAAATCTTTTAATTTATCGAAGCCCTAAATTAAGCAATATTTTGAATTGAAAAATATTTTAGGAAAAAAAATTAAAATCTAAAGCCATAACCCGTACTAAATATAGCCAAAACCTCTTTTTTTTAACTATTAATATCAATTTATTGACGATAAGAAACTTTTATTTGGTGTCGGGTATCGCCTCACAGCGAATACCTAAGTCAAAACACGTCCGATTAAAAGGCGTCGTTTTTTAATTATTATACGCTCAAATTATTGCATATTTTCGGAGATTTGAATTTGAATTATGAATCACAAATGTTCAATATTTATTATTCAATATTCTAAAAGTCTTTTTTTGATGGTAAAATAAAAAGTCGTGCCTTGACCAATTTCGGATTCAAGCCAAATATCACCTTCATGTCGATAGATAATTTTTCGGCAAAGTGCCAGACCAATTCCAGTTCCTTCGTATTTTTCTCTACCATGTAAGCGTTTAAAAATCTCAAAAACTTGCTCTTTGAATTTTGCTTCGATGCCAATACCGTTATCCGAAACCGAAAACAAATAATCACCTTCTCGCTCCTCCCCTTTTATCGTAATCGTTGGTTTTTCATTCGTATTAAATTTCAAACCATTATTAATCAAATTATAAAAAACCAAACCTATTTGAACCGATTCACAAACAATAAATTCTGGAGATTCCAGAACATTGACTTGAGCGTTTTTCTCCTCAATAACTTGCCTCAAATCCATTAATTTAAGTTCAATCAAATTACTAATCTTCGTTTTTCTAAGTTTCGATTCTTTCCGCCCAACTCTCGAATACTGCAACAAACTATCAATCAACGCCGACATTCTGGTCACCCCTTCTACCGTGTAACCAATGTATTCTTTACCTTTATCGTCTAATTTGTCGCTGTATTTTTTATTAATAATCTGAACAAAACTACTAATCATTCGCAACGGTTCTTTCAAATCATGCGAAGCCGCATAAGCGAATTGTTCGAGGTCTTGATTCGAGCGTTCCAGGTCTTCATTTGCCGTTTTTAAATCGGCTGTTCGTTGATTGACCTTAGATTCCAACTCAATATTTACGTTTTTGAGTTTTTCAACCAAGTTATTAATTTTTTGCTCTTGCTCTTTTTGTTCAGTTATATCCAGAAGCATAGAAATGCTGTATAATGGCTCACCGTAATCATTGCGTACCAGATTTATAATACCTGCAGTCCAAAGAACTCTTCCACTCTTGTGCATATATCTTTTGCTGATTTTTATATCTGCAATTTCGCCTTTAAGCAGTTTTTCGTACTCCGATGTAGCTATTAGTTTATCCTCAGTATGTTTAATAACCTTAATTCCCTCTATTTCTAATTCCTTTTTCGAATATCCAAATGATTTTAAAAACGCATTATTCATATCCATGAAAGTCGCATCTGAAAACCTGCTCGCAGTATAATTTCCCGTCAAATCGGTTAAAACCATTCCTATCGGACTGCTTTCAAAAACAGTTTTAAATTTCGTCTCTTCTAAATGTAATATTTCGTCGTTTGCCAATCTGCTTTGAATATAAAAACGCAAGGCTAAAAAGATTAAAATAATGCTTACGGTGATATCAATCAAACTTGACTTAATGTCCAAATTAATATGCTCCGGAAAAAAGTAGAATAATAGAACGATAAATAAAATGAGATTAAGACTGTAAAAAAAGAAGTAGAATGCGAGTATCTTAGGGTTTTTGAAAATTACCAAAATAATTACCTGCAAGGTCATAAAAAAAACCATCAATGCTGGAGAAGTCGGATAAAACAATGGCAATATTGTAAATATACTAATGGGAAAAATAAATATTATGTGCCAACCTAATTTAGGTCGATTTTTGTACGTTAAAAATAACGAAATCAAAAATATGATAATCACTGAGAAACCTGTCACTCTAAACGTTTTGCTATCAATAATAAACCCTATTGTTGTCGTCGAAATACAAATCAATAAACCAACAAGAGTCATTCTATTCATTGCCTTAATTCTGATGATAAACTGTTTATCATTTTGATATTTCGTAGCGAGATTAATGATTTTACTAATATAATTTTTGACCATAATTTATATCTGTGTAATAGTTTTAATTGAATTAAAATATATTAAACTGCGTCTTATCTTTTGATTAAAGACAAACTCTTGTGACATACAAGATGTTGAATATTTCATATCAATCATAATGCCTTATTAATAAAAAAATGCAGTAGTAAATAAATCCAAGTATTATTATTAAAAAAGAGTTTCTCCCGTTACTGTTAATATATAATGTACCGAAAAAACAAGGAAGTAATATGACGATAAACGGTTTTCCTATAAAAAAATGACAAGCATATTTTTTAATATTTTGCTTCGCAAAATGTCTTTTTTGACCACCGAGAACTCGGTGGTCAAAAAACGTTTACGAAGTAAACATAAAATAGAATTCTGTCAATTCAACTTTTTATAGGAAAACCCTTCACACCGGTATTATTATTGATAAGGGCAACGTACCAAAATGAATCTTTAAAAAAGATACAAAATTTGGGCTAAGTGTTCATTATATTACGAAAATATTCATTTAATATCAAATACACAATTATTATTTTTAAAAATTAAAATGAATTACATTATGAGAATATTTTTTATACTTTTATTTACCTTAAATTGCTCGATTGCTTCTTTTGGTCAAGGTATTTTTGATCTTGGTATTTTTGCAGGATTATCTACTTACAGTGGCGATTTGGCAGAAAATAATATTGAAGTTACGGAGATAAACCCCGCCGTTGGTATTATTGGGCGTTACCATCTAAAATCTTGGCTGGCATTAAGAGGGAATTTAATGGCAGGTTCAATCTCGGGAAATGATTTGAATGCGACTACTCTTTATCAAAGAAAACGAAATCTAAGTTTTCGCTCACCGATTTATGAATTATCCCTTATATCAGAATTTAATATTCATACTTTCAAATTAAAAAGTGAACAATCTTTTATCCCTTATTTCCTAATCGGTGCGGGTGTTTTTTATTATAATCCAAAAGCACTTTACGAAGGTAATTGGGTGGCGTTACAGCCTTTGGGTACTGAAGGGCAGGGTTTACCCGGTTATGAATCAAGGTATAATTTGATTGATTTTTCAATTCCTTACGGGCTTGGCTTGAAATTTCAGGTGAGTGCTCAAGCGACAATCGGCTTAGAATTCGTGAGTCGTTACACTTTTACGGATTATTTAGACGATGTGAGTACGGTTTATCCTGACAATGATGTTTTGGTTGTTACAAACGGTATTTTAGCAGCAACTTTGTCGGATAGAACGTCCGAATACACGGGAATTCCATCGCAACGTCAAGAAAATGCACAGCGAGGCGGTTCAGTATTCAAGGATTATTATCATTTTATCGGTGCTACGGTGACGATAAATATATTTACACCAGAAGTGGCGAGTAAGAAATAAAAAAAAGTTGAATTGGTTGATTCATTCAACCAATTCAACTTAATATTTAATATTTAATATTTTAATTCTTATCCATTACAAGTTTTCTCTTCAATAAAGATACCTTCCGAATCAAAAATCACCATTTTTTTACCTGTATCCGTTGTCAAGCCAACGAAGTATTTACCCTCTTTTAAGAAAGCAACTTTTACCGTTGCATTCGTATAATTTCCGGTAACATAATCCGTAACTAAAGTTGGTAAAGTTGTGATATCAATTTGGCTGCCATCAAATCCGTGACGGTTCACAAATTCGTATTCTTTAATAAAATTACCGTCAGCATCAAAAACTAAAATCAAATCGCCACTTACTTTTACCATGAATTGATTATTGTGATTGATTTTTGCACGTTCAATCGTTACATCAGGATAATTTGTGGAAATGTAAGTTTTTACCGCATTAGACAAACCCGCTGTATCAATTTTTTTGCCTTTATCGTAACCTTTTCCTTTTTTCTTTCCTTTTCTTTTACCTTCACAGTTCAAAGATTCTCCATCTTTATCAAAGAAAATTTCAAGCCCGTTACTCAAATTAACTTGATATCCTAAACCGTTCGCCATCAAAGTTTCGTCAATGTAGGTATCAAAATAATCGTTATCTAAAGTCGCAATCGTATTGTCTGGTAACTCATCTGCTGATATTGTCGTCTTTGTTGCACTGACAATATTATCAATTAAATCCATGTCTAATTTTCCGCAAGAGGCGAAAGTTACCGTAAGCACTAAAGCAAATAAACTTAATTTTTTCATAATTTTTAATTTTTTAGTTTTTAATAAAAAATATATTAATCTGTGTTAAATAGTTAATTCAAGCTGTGATTCGTTATTTAAAATTAGAGCGTCAAACTCATAACTTGTAACCTGAAATTCGCAACTTGATTTGTATTTTTTGAACGTTCAAAAGGATAGTGCGGGAAGTTGCAAAAGGGTTGCATGAGGTTTTTAATCTTTTTTAAATGTAGCATCAAGCTCCAGTTTGGCAGTCAAACTGGATAAACGTTTTCGATATTAATAAAAAAAACTGCCTAAATCAAAACGATTTAGGCAGTTACAAACGCACTAACTTTTGGCAGTAAAAAAAATTAGTTGCCCTTAAAACCCATATTTTAAACCAATTTCCAGACCGAATGTACTGGATTTCGTTCTACCCAAAATTCCTCGATTATTATCCGATAAAGCCGCTGACCATGTCGGTTCTACTGAAATTGAAAAATTATTTATTAATTGATAATCTAAAGCAATTCCTGTGATTGCACTAAACGAATCTTTCTGCGTTGGCTTAGGTGAATCTCTCAATTGAACCGCTTTAATTTCGATACCCTCTTTATTAATTCTAAAATTATTAATATTTAATTTGTTGGTAATCAAACTATTATAACTGAATCCGCCCTTCAACCCAATAGATAATTTATTTTTATTCAATAGATTATAAGTCGCAAAAATCGGAATTGAAACGGACTTTACAGTTGCCGTTGCGTCTAATTCAATATTAATATTTTCATCTTGATTAATTGCCGAATTTCGCAACCGAGTAATATCCAAACCAACGCTATATTCGCCATAAGTACTTGAACCTGAATAATCTATGTTGTTGCTTACTTTGTCCGTACTCAAATCCGTTTCCGAATTTTTATCGTATTTTAAATTATGTTTGGAATGAAAATCATAAGATGAACTTGTAAATGCGCCGCCAATTGTCAAAGACCATTTATCATTCAAACGCCTATTATATTTCAAACCAATAGATTTTCCGATTTTTGCAACCTCTTTTTGGTCAGGTCTTGAAGGAAAATTACCGCCAACCTTTGATGGACGAATGTTATTTCTTAAAACTGTCGGAGCAATAAATAACGTGATAGATTGACTCTGATTCGTTTTTATCTTTTTTTCTTTTACAGGAATATTCACACCAAAAATATCTCTTGAAATTTGTGGAAAAATAGGCTTTAATTGAAGCATTGCCAATGGTTTCGATTCAAAATTTACTTGATTAATCGAAACGTCATTCGGCGTAAAAATCGGAATAGAATTAGGAACAAAATTTTCAATTTTGAAAGGCGGAACTTCAATATTTTCCTTTGTAATCGTAGAGAAATTTAGAATATTGCCGTTATTAATTTCCGCCTTTTGGTTTAATGTGATTTTGTTTTCGTCATTTTTATTTTCCCTTGTTGTACTTTCTGCTACTTTTGAAAAATTAATATAATTGTTGTCATTTGTTTGACTCGTTGATTTTTCCCTATTTATAAACAAATTTTCATTTTCATTCGTCCCGAGTCCTCGAGATGAATTTTCATTCTCATTTTTATTTTCACTTGAGTTTTCCAACCGTTCAATCTGCTCATTCGACCGCTCTAATGCTTCCGTCAAAGATTGAGAAATTGATTTATACTGTTGCATTTTCCAACCCAAAAGCATCAATAAAAATACAGAAACGATTAAGGAAGTCGGCAATAAGAAGCCTTGCCAATTAATCCCCGGTTTTGGTGGAATAATTGGAGCGATGCGTTCCCACATTGCGTCAGAAGGTTCATCATCAAAACCTTCTAAGTTTTTTTTGATAAAATCTTCAAAATTGTCGTTATGTAAATCCTTTCCCAAACCCTTTATTTTTAAATTTCGTTATTTTCCCGAGTACTCGGGATTATCCGTTATTTATTATTTTTTATTCGTTCACTCCGTCAACGATTTTTCCAAAACCCCTCGCAGCATCTTTTTTGCCCGTGACAATTGTGATTTTGACGTATTTTCCGATATTTTTAATTGTTCGCCAATTTCCTTATGCGTAAATCCTTCGACCACATAAAGATTAAAAACGACTCGATAACCGTCTGGTAATTCCTGCACCATTTTCATAATTTCCTTTGCGCCGATGTTGCTCAAAATGTCATCTTGACCTTGTCGATGTTCTGCCAAAGTGTGGATTTCAACATCTGAAAACAACATTCTTTTTTTGCGAAGGTGCATCAAAGCCGTATTTACCGTCACTCGCCGCACCCAACCGCCCAACGCTCCCGTCGGCTCGTATTGATATAAATCTCGGTACAAATTCACAAACGAATCTTGCATAATATCTTGAGCCTCAGGAACATCTTTTGCATAACGCATCGCAACGCTGAACACCAATTTTTTGAATAATTCATAAAATTGGTATTGAGCTTGTCGTTTGCCCTTTTTGCAGCCGATTAATATTTGTTCCTCTTCTTTCGTCAAGTTTTGGTTGAATTCGGTTTTTTGAAAATATCGTTTTGATTGCTTGTTTGAAGGTGTAGTGCAAAATACGATAAATAGGTTGCTTGGGGTTTAAAAAATAATTTGGGAAGCGTCTTTTGAGGGGTTTAGTTAAATCAAACGTAAATTTGAAAATGAGTAATTATTGAGTTTTATGCAAACTTATCCGAGTCTAAAAGTAGTCTAATTGTCGTTTTTCCTCCCAGTTTATCCCGAAAAAAAATTAGAACAAACTGGGAGGAAACTCTATTCTCCTTCAATCATTCCCTCGCTTCCGACCACACAATTATTCAAATATTTTTGTACATCTTGTAGTTTGGTGTAACCATTTTCATTACCAAAATGATTATTGATATAATTGATAATGTTTGCAATTTCGATATCATTTAGGTTCGGATTAGGCGGCATTTGCTGGTCATATTCTACCCCATTTACCGTCATTTTTCCGTGATAACCATAATAAATCAAACAGGCAACCGTCTCTTTTTCCTTGAGTAAATAATCAGAATTTGCTAATGGTGGAATCAATTTCGCTAAATTTCCGCCATTCTCACCATGACAATTGACACAAAAATTCGTGTATAAAATTTTGCCTTGCGAGTATTTATCCGTCTTACAAGCGTTGGTAATCAAGGTAATTAATACAAAAGCGAATAGTAAAAAGGATATTTTTTGTTTCATTGTATCTAATATTTTATGGTTTTATTGTTATCGCTTGGCTGCTTGTCCTGAGAACTAGTGCAACAAATCAAAAGTTTTTGATAGTTAAAAGGTTGACAATTGGACGGGCAACTTTGAGTCGCCTGTCCAATTGTCAAGTTCAAAATTAGAAAACACTCAAAAAAAATTATCAAGAACTTTTGAGCAAGTGCAATAGGGACAAGCAATGAAACAATGTAGCCATGTAACAATTATTTCATCTTTTTGAGTAATAGCTTAATATCTTCCATGAAAATATCAATTTTTTCAACACTCGTACCGTCTGCATACGAACGCAAATGTCCGTCCTTATCAATGAGAACGATGTATCCGCTGTGTTCGTAGCCGCCTGGAGCTTCCTCGTTTTCAACAGCCGTATTCATGTAATGTTTTGCGAAAGCATAAGTTTGGTCACGATCACATTCTACGAAATGCCATTTTGGAGCAGTCACACCTAACGCTTGTGCGTGTTCTTTCAGAACGGAAACCGAATCATTGACATAATCAATCGAGTGCGAAATCAAAGCAACTCGATCATCCGTCTTGAATTTTTCGTGAATTCGCAACATCTGTTTCGTCATTTTTGGACAAATTGACGGACATTTCGTAAAGAAAAAATCAACGACGTAGATTTTATTTTCAAAATCTTTATTGGTAATAAAAACGCTGTCTTGATTCAAAAATCGGAACGGAGGAACGACAAAAGGAACTTCTACGGCCACTGTATCGCCTTTTTCATTCACTTGTTTTTCAAGCGTCGGAATTCCTTGAAAACCTAACTTTTTAGGATTTGGAATTTCTGATTCGCATGAAAATAGGATTACGCTTATTAGTAATAAAAATAAAATTCGCATTATAATTTTTTAAATTTTAATTAAACCGTGTCGGTTTTTATCGTTTGAAATAACCATTCAGCAACCAAGCCATTATTTTTTCAACTCTTCCAACAACTTCGTTGCATTTTCAAAAGCCTGATTCGTTTCCATTTTGACTTGATTAATTCTCGCTTCTTCATCAACCAAACGTTTCAAACCAGCTTTGGTTTCCATTTTTTCCAATGCTTGACCGATAGGCGTTGCATCTTCCATCCAATCATACATGGCGTGATAGGCATTATCAATATCGGTGATTTGACCTTTGATTTTTTCAACTATTTCAGGCGTTGTGGTCGTATCCGCAATAGCTGTTAATTCGTCTTTCATTGGTGGAAATTTCATGGTAATCGGCATGATTTCGTCATGAACTGCCATCACTTTTTCCCAACCTTGAGCCACTTCATTTTCTTGCTCCTCCTCGTTAGTTGTTGATTTACAATTGGTAAACAAAAAGCTACTCAAAACTAAAATCCCAAAAAATATTTGCTGTTTTTTCATTTGATTTTTATTGAAAAATTAAAAAGTGCAAAGTTAAGTTAGAACGGTAAGAAAGAACGTGATGTGGATCATTTTTTCCTTGTTTGATGGGAATATGATAGAAAGAACTAATACAAATTGAATCCGTGTTCCCATCATCTTAGGACGAAATGGCATTATTATTTCAGCACAGCGTCAAATTATGGCACTACGAAAATAGAAAAGGCGGAACATCTAAAAAAAAAATAATTTTACCGTACTTTCGCCCAATAATTCAACGATTGATATGAAATTAGAGAACGATTTATTTTTACGTACAGCACGAGGTGAGGCAGTCGAGCGTCCTCCCGTTTGGTTAATGCGTCAAGCAGGGCGGATTTTACCGCAATACAGAGAATTGAGAGCGAAGTTGTCGGGCTTCAAAGAATTGGTGGAAACACCAGCTTTGGCGTGCGAAGTAACGATTCAGCCAGTGGACGAATTGGGGGTAGATGCAGCGATTATTTTTTCGGATATTTTGGTGATTCCCGAAGCAATGGGTTTGACTTACGAAATGACAAAAGGGAGAGGGCCTTGGTTTCCAAATACGATTCAAACGCGGGCAGATATTGATAAATTAATAACTGGCGAAGCCGCTGCTGCGGAATTGCAATACGTTTATGATGCGGTGAGTTTGACGAAAAAAGAACTGAACGGACGAGTGCCGTTGATTGGTTTTGCAGGTGCTCCGTGGACGATTTTTGCCTACATGATTGAAGGTTCGGGTAGTAAAACTTTCTCGAAAGCGAAGAAATTTTTATACACTGACCCAATTTTATCACATCAATTATTACAAAAGATCACGACGGCTACGATTTCGTATTTGAAAACGAAAATCAGTGCTGGTGTGGATTTGGTGCAGATTTTTGATTCTTGGGCAGGTATTTTGACGAAAGAGCAGTATTTAGAATTTGCATTGCCATACATCACTCAAATGTGTGATGCAATCGATGAAGTTCCAAAAACTGTTTTTGCAAAAGGAGCATATTTTATCCGTCAAGAATTAGGGGAAATGAATTGCGAGGTAATCGGTGTGGATTGGAATATGAATCCAATGGAAACTCGTCAATTAGTCGGTGGTAGCAAGGTTTTACAGGGGAATTTAGACCCGTGTATGTTGTATGCTTCGCCAGAGAGAATTCAAGCAGAAGCGATAAAAATGATTCAATCTTTTGGCTCAAAACATATCGTGAATTTAGGTCATGGTGTTTATCCAGATACACCTTTAGAGGGCGTGAAAGCGTTTGTGAATGCGGTTAAGAATTATCGTTATTAAAAAGGTTTTAAGGTGTTAAAGTTTGACCGTTGTGATGACTTTCACGGTACATTTTTAATTGAACCACAAAGAAACAAAGAGCCACAAAGTTGTATTGGACTGATTAGCAAGGAATTATCTTTATCCACTTTGTGTCTTTGTGATTCAATTTTTTATTTTGTGCAGTAGTAGGAACGATTTTTTAAATTACTACGATTTTAATAGGTGTTGGATAAATTAATCCGACACCTATTATTATTTTAAGGACAATTCAACTTTTCGTCTTCAAAAATCATTTATTAAGTTGTAAGTATTCCAAAACATTCGATAAAACCCTGAAAGGGTTGAATATGAATAACCGCAGGTTGTACCTGTGGAAAATACAAAAAAACTATGTTATTACTAATATCTCCAGCGAAATCATTGGACTTTACGGCAACCGATTTTTCGACACATTCGATGCCTCGATTATTGGCGGACAGCGACATTTTGGTTGAAAATTTAAAACAAAAATCATCGGCTGATTTGCAAAAGTTGATGAAAGTAAGTGAAAATATTGCGAGTTTGAATGTCGCACGTTTTAACGGTTTTTCAACGCCTTTTGATTTAGACAATTCAAAACAAGCACTTTTAGCGTTTCAAGGAGATGTATATAAAGGTATGGAAACCGATACTTTTTCGGAAGCAGATTTGGCTTTCGCCCAACAACATTTGCGGATTTTGTCAGGTTTGTACGGTATATTGAAACCTTTGGATTTGATTCAGCCGTATCGGTTGGAAATGGGGACGAAATTGGTAAACAAAAAAGGGAAAAATCTATACGAATTTTGGGACGATAAAATTATGGAATTAATCCATGAAGATTTGAAAGCACAAGGCGATAATGTCGTGATAAACTTAGCTTCAAACGAATATTTTAAATCGGTGAAAGCCAAAAACTTGCAAGCTGATTTATACAACATTGACTTTAAAGAAGATAAAAACGGACAGTTCAAAATCGTGGCGTTTTTTGCCAAAAAAGCAAGAGGTATGATGTCGAATTTTGTCATTAAAAACCGCTTGACGCAACCCGAAGAGTTAAAGGCTTTTGATATGGACGGTTATTATTTTAATAGCGATTTGTCCTCGGAAAAAGAGTTTATTTTTACAAGATAAAATATAATATTAAGGGTCGTTAAAAAGAATACTAAAAGGGTCGGATGCTTTCAAAGCGTCCGACCTTTTTTAATTATAAAAACTAATCAAAAGTCGGGTGTATTAATAAATCTACAAATCTTGTCACCAGTTCTGGACGTAAAATTAGAGCCATAACGAAAGTGAAGACAAAACCCCAAATTGCTCCGTAAAAGTGAGCATCGTGACCGACATTATCGCTGCCTTTTCTGCCCATATAATCAGAATACCAGAGGTATAAAATACCACCTACAACGATTGGCATTGGAATAATTGCATAAATATAAATCATGCTCCACGGAGCGAAAAAGACATTCAAAAATACGACGCTCGAAACTGCTCCACTCGCTCCTAATGCTGAGTAGAACGCGTTTTCCCGATGTTTGATATAGCTCGGAATCGAAGAAAAAACGATACCGCCGAGATACAAAACCAAATATAAAACCGGGCCCCAAACTGTTCCAAATGCGGCTTGAAAATAATGTTCGGCATTTTGACCAAACATGTATAAGACGAATAAATTAATCAACAAGTGCATCCAGTCTGCATGAATAAAACCGTGGGTCACAAACCTGTCGTATTGCCCAAATCGATTAATTAAATCGGGAATAAAAAGCATACGACCACGCATTGCTGGTCGCTCGAAAGCTCGATACGAAACGATTCCCGTCATTATGACGATAATTAATGTAAGTGATAAATTCTCCATTTTGCAAAAATATACTTTTTGTTTGGATTATTAGTCATTAGTCATTTGTCATTTTGTAGGTTAGTTTGACATTTTAGGATTTCGGCAAGGCTATCTTGCTAAGGTCGAAAGAGCTTGGTATTGCTTAAAAGTGACAGAAATACAGATTTTTGTATATTTTTAAGGGGTGATTTTTACAACTTTAGAAGAATATATTTACAAAGAATTTATCATACATAATTTTTAGATTCATTATTCATCACTAATATTGTAGTTCAAAATTAAACAAAGAAGTAGAATGACCTCAAAATACTTAAAATTAAAGAAACGCTATATTGCCATAACAACGTGGTTACCGAACTATCCAAAGGAATACCTCAAAGGCGATATTACTGCTGGTTTAACGGTCGGCGTTATGTTGATTCCTCAAGGAATGGCTTATGCAATGATAGCTGGTTTACCCGCAATTTACGGTTTGTACGCTGCTATTGTTCCGTGTTTTATTTATGCGATTTTTGGATCTTCACGGCAGTTAGCTGTTGGACCGACCGCAATGATTTCACTTTTGGTGGCAGCAGCAGTTGGTGGGTTAGCAGAAGTCAATACAAGTGAATATATACAATTGGTACTAACGCTGGCTTTAATGGTTGGTTTTATTCAGTTG
>Ga0306864_1000664_pt1 | contig 15338 bp, 12 predicted proteins | sample AntRauTorckE5430_FD_190448 | JGI IMG/M metagenome (GOLD analysis project Ga0306864, IMG submission 190448) | Saline lake microbial communities from Rauer Islands, Antarctica - Metagenome Torckler E5 #430 (v2) (version 2) | ecosystem: Environmental > Aquatic > Non-marine Saline and Alkaline >...
AAATTGTTTTAAAGCATGTAAAAAATTTGATACACATCGGTATGAAACCTCAAGACATTGCCGTGATTACTCCTTATAATGGCCAGGTTGAGATTTTACGGCGACTCTTGTTGGAGGACTATCCAAAGCTTGAAATTCGGTCTGTCGATGGTTTCCAAGGAGGCGAACGGGAAGCAGTAGTTCTAAGTTTAGTGCGCAGCAGCGACCGAGGTAAGAATGGGATTGGATTTTTAAAGGATAAACGAAGACTGAATGTAGCAGTGACGAGAGCAAAAAGGCAAGTTGCAGTTATTTGTGACAGTGAAACTGTTTCTCAAAATATGTTTTTGAAGGATTTGGTGAATTGGATGGAGGACAATGGCGATGTACATTCTGCTATGGAGTACATCGACGAAGAGAAAGTTATCTTAAAAGAAGCTCTCCCCTCTTCTGTCTTACAAATAATCGATGCGGTGGTGGAGAGCACGGCTCAGGAAGACGTCTCCTCAGCCTCAGCGGATACAATACAAGGTGAAACAGAAAATGATGGAAATGAAAACGAAAAGACTAATAAACAACACTACCACGACATGATTCAATACGGGCTCACCGCGGATGAAGTATCATCAGCAAAACAAGACCTTGCAGAAAGAATAACGTTTTTTGCCGAGATTTCCGATGATGGTGAAGAAATGGCTCTGTACATTCCTGCATCACATGATATTATCCAACATCTTAACGTCGTTTGTTCTAAATGCTGGCTTGACCTTCGACTTGGTCAACGGCACGGTAAAGGATACCAGGCAATTATTATCAAAGACGGTACGGCCCATGAGGCAAAGCTGAGCGATAACGAGGTTGAAATAATCACAGAGAAAATCAGCAAAGATGTAGATGAATACGCTGTTCACAAGCAGAATATTACTGAATCCGTGTCTGACGAAAAGACCAAGAGAAATGTAGACATTCAAGACAAGGATGGCAGTGCATCCATGAATTCTCTCCTGTCTAGTTTGGCTAAGGAACGAGCAGCCAGGCGATTGACTACCGAACCGACAAACCAAGGAGCAACCAAGATAAAGAAGAAAACAAAGAGTAAGAAAGGGAAGAAATTGGGTGGGGCAAGGCCAGATTCAAAGGCGAAGTCAAAACAAGATGATGGAATGGAAGGCCTAGACGATCTTGCTTTTTTAGATGCGCAAATAGAGAAAGTTCAAACATCGCATGGCAGAAAAATAGATGCAGGAGGCAGCAACTATAAGACCATTGTAAATGGTATTCTACTAATGAAGCCAAAACCGCAAGATAAAAAACGAGATGAACGAGCAGCAAATGCTCTTAGTTCAAAGTTAAAACAGGCGCAACAAAGTCGTGCAGCAAAACCTAAGAAAAAATAACGGACTCTAATCTTCCTATTCTTTATTTTTGTGTATGAACTGACTCTATCTTGATTTGTGAAATACAATGTCTCTGCGCCTTTAATCGATGCGACACTGACCATCCCAGCATGAGGGACCAGCTGCGGGGACAACACGGATTACATTCGCAGCTCCAGGAGTTCCGAAGGGAATTCCAGCAGTTACAACAAGTAGATCATCAGGATCTGTTACCAATCCCTTCTTAAGAGCTGATCTGCATGCATTACGAAGGACGAGGTTGAAATCGTCGGTGGCTTCCTCAGAGATAGAATTGTCATAATCAAATAGTTCTTCTTCGTCGATATTCGAGAAATAACTTCCAGTCTGAGGAAGCTCAGGGTATACTCCCCAACTCATTGAAAGTTGACGAGCAGTTTCCTTGAAGGGTGTAATTCCCAAGATTGGTACACCTGGCCTTCCTTTTGCTGCACGGAGCACAGTAGATCCCCTCAAAGAAAAGCAAACAATAGATTTTGCTTTGATGGTATCGGCAATCTGTTTCGCTGCAGTAATGATAGCATCAGTGGGAGTGTTGTCTGGAGAAGGTTCAGTCTGAGCCAACATGTTTCTGTAGTGCTTGTCACCCTCGACACGATTGATGATTCTCTGTTGCATTGCAACTGCCTCTTCGGGATACTGATGTTTTGAAACAAGGGAAACGCTGGTTAGCTTTGGCATAAAAATAAATAATTATTCGCACTGTGAAGGTCATAAAAAAAATCTACGAACCTTTCCAGCCGCACTCTCTGCACTCAGCATAATTGCATCGGCTCCGTCATAAATGGCAGTGGCAACATCACTTGCTTCAGCCCTTGTAGGAGTTGGCGAATCAATCATCGACTCAAGCATCTGCGTAGCGACAACAACAGGCTTTCCCTGTAACCTACACTCATCAATAATTTCCTTTTGAAGCAAAGGAACGTCCTCAGGGGCACATTCTACTCCCAGATCTCCACGAGCAACCATGATTCCATCGCACAGGTTGACAATTTCCCGAAGAGAATTTCCATCGAAGCAACTGGGTTTTTCAATCTTGGCCATGACAGCGGGCTTGAATGATCCCTCAGGGAGTTTTTCGTCAATGAGCGCGTGGATCTCTTCAATATCTTCTTTTCGCTGGACAAACGAAAGGGCAACCCAGTCAACACCAATACCGAGCATATACTCCAAATCAGACCTATCCTTTGGTGTCAAGGGACTGATATCCAAAACTGAATCAGGAGTGTTGACTCCCTTTCGGTTACTAATCTTTCCTTCTACATCAACGCGGCAATCCAAGTATCCTTCTCCCTTTCCTATTTTGGATAGACGATAGAATAGAAGGAAGGTTAAAAATCATAGAATCTACCAGATGGGCAAAGAAACAAAGCAGTTAACACTTCTGAAATATAACGTACCAGTGACGGTTAGTTTGACCTTGCCATCATCAACTAAGAGAACGTGGCCAACTTCAGATGCTTCAATAATTTCAGGATGAGGAAGCATTACACGAGTATTATCACCACGAGATTCATCTAGATCAAGGCGAAAAGATTGACCTTCTTCAAGGAATACTCCAGTTTCAGAAGAGAATTCTCCTACCCTAAGTTTCGGTCCTTGAAGATCTCCAAGGATACCAATTGGATGAGAATACTTTTCTTCGATTTCCTATGACATGTAAAAACGAATATTAAATATAAATGAGAGTTGGAACAGCGTGCGTACATCATCAAACAACAAAAATGGTGCGCATGGCATGGCTTACCCTGATAATGATTAGAAGTTCTTTCTTCTGCTCTTGAGACCCATGGCTAAAGTTCAATCTGAATACGTCAGCACCGGCCAAGAAAAGTGTTTCAATCATCTCTTTGGAAGAACTGGCTGGTCCGAGAGTTGCCAATTGCTTGGTAGACTTCCTCCACCTCTGCGCCATCTTTGGCACTGCTGCAACGGTGGTGGAGCTGGCTTGACTAGAGGGCACAAAAGTAGGAGACAGAAGTTCGGTATTGTTTGCCATAGTGGCATAGAGAGAAGTCGTGAATGGTACAACTGTATTTGCATCTAAATTCTGAATTTTGTGAGAGTAAAGGCTGACAGGAGAGAATGCATTGGTTGCGCCAACCCAAGAGGCGAAGAGAGCTGCTCTGAATATCATTGTTTGAGAATTCAAAGTGTTATGCAGACTTCGTGCTAGAAACAATGAGAAAAAGAATTAATGACTGCAATAGATACTCAGGAAAGTACGTGTTGACGTTTAATTCGAAATTCCTATTTGCCAAAAAGATCTGGCTGTTGCTCGCTGTTGCATCTTGCATCTTTAAAATCTTGCACCGATGACATCTGACATTTTTTCTACTTACGTCGGTCGTCGGTCTGGGATCTTTTTCTAATTCTCATTGAAAACCCGCGAACACCTGGTGTGAAAAAGTGATAAAAGTGTCCCCCCCTTTCCCATCAACTTCAAAATTCCCCGCAACCATCCATCCATCCAAAACCTGCAGATTTTCTTCTTTCTCTTTTTGCAACAAGAATGAAACAATAAACCCAAGTCAGTGTCCTCATCACTCATTCATTGCCGCATACCATACCAAGCATCAATTAATTCACCATGCGCGTCGAAAAGTGTTATTTCTGCTCATCACCATGTTATCCTGGACATGGAATACGCTTTGTCAGAAACGATTCGAAACAATTCCGTTTCTGTCGCTCAAAATGCCATAGAAACTTCAACAAAAAGCGTAACCCCAGAAAGGTTGCGTGGACCAAGGCATATAGAAAAACACGCGGCAAAGAGATGGCCGTTGATTCCACATTTGAATTTGAGAAACGCAGAAATCGTCCTGTTAAGTATGATCGTGATCTGATGGGCAAGACCATCCTTGCCATGCAGCGTGTCCAGGAGATCAAGAGTAAGAGAGAGGAGAGATTCCACGCGAATAGAATGACCGATGCAAAGGTTGTCAAGAAGGCACAGGCGAGAGTTGAGATTGAAAAGAGTATCGAAATGCTTGCTCCTGCCGTTGCCAAGAGGGATGAAGTCATGCGATCTGTTGTTGATAAGGCTAGGGACAGAATTGCAGCTAGAAAGAAGCAGAGGGGCCAAAAGATTGCTACTGGCAAGGGTGAAAGCATGGACGAGAGATAAATTTACAGTCGTAATTTTCTGGTTGCAAACCCAGAATATAAAAATGATGGGAAGCAGTGTCTCTTGCCATACATGTGTTGGTTAAGATTGTAATTGATAGAAATAAACACTCCAATGAAACATTTTGATTTCACAATTTCGACTTTGCGTAGAATTCTTTTGGAGGATAGAGAACTGCACGAGTCTTTTATGAAGAATGCCTTGTTTCTGACATGAGTGTTTCAAAGTGATGAAGATTGAATGTTTGTTACAGGTACAAGTACGGTTGAACTATTCTGTTGACTACCACCATACTGTGTACATAACATAACTACATACCTGACAAGAAGAGCGTCATCTTTTCAATTAATAGAACTCATCAGCTTGGTCCTTAAAAGGTGATACAATGATGTGTACTCAGCTTGCTAATTTGCGGGTTTTCGTTGTGACGAAAGACCAACAAATTCTCTCTGCATGATTACTCCATTAGCAAAATAGAATAGATGAACTCAGTAGTCAAGCATGTCAACACCATTATATATGAGATGATATATCAAATAATACAAATTTGCTAATATTCATTATTCTGAGCAAACTTCCTGCTTTTCACGAATCTTACGGAGTTCACCTATGTCCCACGGATAGAATAGTAATTACATGGTATTCCCATCCCGAAACTAGCATCACATTTTTTATTCACCATTACGCTCAGTTATCAAAATAAGATGCTCTCCAAATTGAGTACTAATCGGCCCATGAACTACTCCAACTTCTTTATTGAAGACAACCTCATCAAAATCACGAACCATTTGACCAGGCCCAAACTCCCCAAGATCTCCTCCTTTTTTGCTGCTGGGACATGAACTAATGCTTGCTGCAGCTTCAGCAAACTTGGCAGGATCATTACCAATTTCATCCTTCAATCTCACAAGTCTAGCCCTTGCCTCTTCTTGACTATCCCATTGTTTTGGTCCAATCAAAATGTGGGATGATCTTGCTTTCTTCCCAAAGTTTTTGACCATGCTTCCAAATGCGTCAAGTATGTTATAGCGTTCAGTGCTGATTTGAGATCTGGCGAATGCTGGTTTGTTGGTTGCCGGTGCAAAGGCAACAACCTGAGCAAGGAAAATCGTGCATACAAGAACAAGGAATTTCATGACAGAAATGTTAAAGTGTTGCGGCGCAAAGGGGTTGTGCTGTCGTATAATATGTCATTGTATTGTACCAGAGTTTGATACTTTCACTTCTTGATGCTCGCTTGCGATTGCTTGACGCGACATGATGAGGATCTTTCTTCTTCAACGGGAAGCATTGGTCAATAGCCGTCACATATAGATAGCATAGCTCAATTACATAGGTTATCTACGTAATATTTCATGCGAACGATTATGGAATTTCCGAAATAATGGGGACAAAGCCAAAGTCATGGAACTGTGGACACGAGGAAGGAACATTTGACGAATCCAGGAAGGGGTTGTACAAATGGAAAGATGCGTATATGTAATCTCTCTATTACTAATTAGAAGTTCTTTTTATCTAACAAAAGTAACGGAAAGTAACATAAACCCGACTAAAAATGACTTGGATAATCACATATTTCTCTGCAACTCTCATAATATGATACCCCTAAGCACCTCCTACGAAAAATAAATGGAAGGTCACTTTGACATCATCATGAGATTCTTCTCTTTAATCCAATTCAAAAATCCAATCTCAATTCCATCCAGTGCTTCACTTCCTTTCTCTCATCGTTAGCGCGTCCATTGGTTCTCCTCTTTAATATGCTGTTCTTCTTCTTCAGTAAGTACACTACTCAACTGAAACGTGTGCAAGATCTCTTCCCTTTTCAAGCCCTTGATGGTGATCGCGACCTTGAAACACGCGAGCTGCAACAAAGGTGCAATATTCATAAAATTAGCCGCTCTCACTAATTCAAACAGTAAATCATTTTTGTAAGCCCTGGAAATAAACTCCACATACCAGCCCTGGACTTGATCTTCAATTTTGACGCTTTTGATAGGTGTCTGAATGGGGTGCATTTTTTCTTGAGTGGTGTAGTGCGTGCAAAAATCGGCAACGTATTTGAGGACCGATCCTTTCACTTTTGGGATGATGATTCTGAATTCTTCATCTTCGTCGTCGTCATCTGTTTCGATTGCGTTCTTCACAAGTTCTGATAAATTTCCAGCTTGGAGAGGAAGTTTGAAGTCTTGGTCGTCACAAGAGACCTGTACACATGAATATCTACGATGAGACTATGAAACATAAAATAGAAATACATGAAAGTCATGTAGGAGGAATGACGATAGCAGAACTAGTGAACTTACGAGCACCACTTCTCGTCCGTCGTTCATTTGATAAGAGTAAGAATAAGTGATTTGCGTAGAAAAGGTAATTCGTGCGCAGTAGATCTCTTGATGGGAAAAACAGTTGCTAGTCGTCGCTCTCTAATAGTAGTTTCTCTAATTGCAGAGCAGATTGATACTTGATGTTTGATGTTTCCTTTCGTGTTTCGTTCAATAATGTTCTCAAATGGATAAGCATTGCCGATTGCCGATTGCCGGTTGCCGGTTGCCGGTTGCCGTTCTCGATAACTACTATGGTACTAGTAGACTACACAATTATTGGTAGATATTGTGTTGTACAACTGAGGTTAAGAGCAAAGCTATTCTGTCCACACCACGTGACGAGCGAGCGAGCGGTGGAGGAGTGGTGAGTGGTGATGGGGAGTGATGGAATTTGAGTGAGAGAAGACCATACAAAACATCAGCTACCACAGCTACCAGCCATTACCAGCTACCAACAAAACTTCCATTATCTGATATCTTAATTCAGGCTGTATTTATTGGACAACACAACAGGAATGCGAACCACTTCTCAGCACCTAGTCCTTTAGTCTTTGCCTAAGTTCAAATCTGTGATGAATCTTCTCACCTCATCTAAATTCCTCCTTGCATCCATCGTCATCCCTTGCATTATGAGTACCACTTTTGCGTTCACAACCTTTCACAGAAGAACAACCAAAAACTTCCAACGCCTCTATCTCTCTGGCAAAAATTCTTCCAGAGGAACCAAAAAGGCGGAACTTAAGCGTCTAGGTAAATCGCAAACAGAACTGAGTTGGGAGCACTACGATTTTTCCACCAACCCAAAACAAGAAAACAGATTCGGCAACAAGGGTTTGACTTCAGCTGATATATTGGATCCAAACGAAGAAGCTGAGGCAGATCGAGAATGTGCCAAAGAGATGAATTATGTCAATGAAGCATTTATTAAACTTGATCCTGTCACTGTCCGAAAGGCAACGGAAATATTGGAACCTTTCATCAACGAGGAGCGGCTAGAGCGCGTCAGCAGTGTTTTGAAGCAGAGGACGAAGAGGATTAAATTCTTATTTGAGAATCCTGCGAATCCCTCCAATGTGTGGGCATGTCTTCGCACTATTGATTCTTTTGGAATTCAGAATGTAGATCTCATCATTGATAGCGGAAAATATTACGGGAAACAAGCCTTGAACCAAAAGCGTGGAATGAGGACCGCCATGGGGAGCGCACAGTGGTTGACACTTACCAATCACGCAACCGCCGAAGATGCTATCAAGGAGATTAAGGAGAAACAGGGGTACAGAATCTATGCATCTGATTTGAATCCGAATTCCAAGGATGTCAGAGAAATTGATTGGGATGGAGGGCCGATATGTGTCGTTATGGGGAACGAGGATCAAGGAATTTCGCAAGAAATGAGGGAGATGGCCGATGAAACTTTTACTCTTCCCATGTGTGGTTTTGCGGAGAGTTTCAATTTGAGTGTGGCTACAAGTATTAGCTTAGCCCATATGTCAGCCAAGAGCTCAAACGGAAAAGGCCCTTTGAGACCGGGTGATATGGAGGAACATGAGTATAACTGTCTGTATTTGAAGGGTCTGTTGAATAGTTTGCCACAGAAAAGGACCGGACCGGCTCTATTAAAGCAAAATGGTATTGTGCTTCCAAATGCCATCCAACAACTTTGATGTTAGCGATTGCATAATTTGAGGTTCAAAATGAAACAAATTATAACAGGGATCGTTCATGATTTTGTCTTTGCATTTAGCTTTCAATTGCATGTGTTTGTAGCTGTATTATGAAATGATGTACTTGGGGTAACGGTAAACGCACTGAGGTACAACAGCTGTTACACCAGGCGAGTGAAAACTGCATTAATGCAAACAGGCTAAAATGTTCCTTGGTTGCCGTCGTATCAATATTTGTTGGTGGCAAGTATCCCATTTTCTACAATTTTAACGACAATCAAAGCGGGCTTTTACGTTCACAGCAAAATGATCTCGAAGACGAGAAACGAGAAGCAATACAAGCGATCCTTAATCCTCTTGCCTTCATCACTTCTGACACATCTAGGTACACTGCGTGACACACGAAAATGAAAGCAATCACAGTGACAGTTTTAATTCAAAATCTACAGAAGATCAAAGGACTGGCAACAAAACTGATAAATGAACAGAATCCAGATGTCATGCTTGCACAAGAAATCAACCTGAACTCAGAAAGTGATTCAGATTTTCACACCCATAATACATCGTCACTTGGATTTGGTACTGCAATCTGGAGTAAGATGCCAATTACAAATATCAAGCTAGTTGAATCCCCTTATGCAGAATTTGGTGGCATCATTCACAAGAAAACTACCATTGCATCTACGAAAGGAATTACTTTTCTCAGCTTCCATGGGTACAACGGGACCCCTTTCAAAAGCGTAGACAAGCTTGTTGCACACGTCCAAGCTGTTTTGTTAATCATGTCGACGGACAATGGCCCTGCTGTTTTTGCTGGAGATTTCAACAGTTGGACTCAAAGTCACTTGGACGCTGTAAAGAATTTATTGGAAGGTGCTGGATTTGCTCTAAAATACTCTTGGCCATATCCTGGAAGGACTTTTCCGTTGGACCATGCATTCGTGCGAGGAGTCACCTTGATAAAATCAAAACACTTTCCGTCAGCTTCTGATCATAATGGGGCGCTACTTGAATTAGAATTGCATGCCTAATAGAAATATATTGAACTTTCATAGCATGGCTCTTTCTAAATGTGAATTGTGAGTTGTGAGCATGCACTCACATCGGATCATCACATGAACATTCAGTTGTCGCCGAATCTGTTACTTGCTACCGTGTGTTCGTCCTTTATATCTCTCAATCCTAACAGCTGTAGTTGATGTTGTTGGTTTCTAACTTATATATTACTATTCCAATTATTATTTGAGTGTCAATCTCCCACGCCAAAAGTTTAGTGAGGATTCAAAAGCCTCATTACTAATGAAGTGAGCTACAGCAATCCGATTTCCAGATCACATTACAAACCTACTAGGATTCCAGCACACAATATGAGCCTAGTTCGATTTGGTTGTTTCATGTGGCAGATACGCGGGCTGGGGTCCTGACCAACTCATGGGAGAGTTGGATCGCAAGTCATAGTACATGGTAGCGATAGATAGTCAAACCTCGTTGCAGGAAGTAGCACGGCAAACTGCTGGTGCCGATCCACGAGAAGCTGGTCTGGATACTTAAAACTTGCTCATGGGAATGATCAGAAAGCAGACAATATCGGACAATCACAGCGGTGGCTTTGATGTTTTGATGCTTAAAGAATGGGCCCTGAGGTTTTTGTTGTCAGAGGAAGCCGGTGGCGGTGATGAAACATCCATTTCTTTCCCCACCACATCCTTGTTGCTTCCCACCACTCCCTAGACCAAGCCGCAAGGCTCCCTTCTGATCTCAATAATACTGATACTTGCTACATCTCTCCTCCCCCATTGATGTCATTTCCTCGATAGACACAAAGTCACTCGACGCGCCTGCCATGCTTGCTTTTTCTAAGTCAAGCTGTATGTCATGGCCTCCTTGTTCATTCTCTAGATTGCCATCTTCTTGGAGGAAGCTACTCAGATACTCCTCAGATCCATCAATCTCCATTTCAATCTCTACAGCACTGTTCTGAGGGGCGTATCTATCAATACCATAATTATCCTCAAGAACGAAGTTTAAACTATGCACCTGTGCTGAATCTTCCATTTCATCAGGATATAGAAATACTATGCCAAAGGCTTCACCAACTGTCAGATCCTCATCCGATAGGAGAACAATGTTGACCTTGTGATACGCAAAGATGATGAGATTGAAGAAACCTTGCAAAGGTTGGAAGATCATCCTCAAGACGGACAATAACTCCTTCTTATCTTTGCCACTGTCCCTTAACACAGAATGAACGAATCCAAATACCCATGTTATCAAGAAGGCTGCAATATACATGAGAGCCTGTCGTGTGATGATACCAGAAGACTCTTGGGCATGTTGGAGTGCTTCATATTTCGCATCGATCTCCTGTTTCGGTTTGTCCTTCAAAGCTTTTCGTAGGCTATGTGCATTCCTATAGAACGAATGAACGATGAGAGCCATTGTGATCATGAGAGTGAAGAAGCCAACAGTGATCGTGGAATAGAACAATAGTACAAAGGCACCGCGCTCTCCATCACCTCGGCATTCAGGATTGTCAGCTTTGATACAGTCGAGTGGATACGTATTTGGGACACAAATAGGAAAAGATGGGCTTGGGTTCAGCAATTCTTGATTTAACAGCGCTGTAGTAGGTAGGGTAATAAAGATCACAAGAGACACAATGTAAAGGGGAATCTCCAGATAACATCGAAACGTTTTTTCCGTCATGTTATACCTCAATGTGCACAAATAGTAAATGTTTAGAATACCGTTCATGTACAAAGCTAGCCCGGTTCCCATGATGAAGACGAGTCCTTGAGCCTCGCATGTGGCAATGTTTCCAGATGATGGCATGTCAAAAGGGTAGATGACATCTTTAGGCATTGGAATTGTGGTCAAGGCTATCGCCAAGGATGTTAAGCAGTCAGCTGAACTCATGCAGAGAATGATTCGATGATATGTTGTTTTGATACCACTCTTAGACCGAAGAATTATGGAGATAATAATCATCGAGGATAGGAAGGATATGGATCCCGTGACCATTGGAATGATAATCCCAGCTTTTGTGAAGGAAAATGATTCCATTTCAGTATCCTCTGACATAATGCTGGTGTTTGTGATGTGCACTGTCAAATTGATTTAGAGCTTAAAGAAACAAAATTAATAAGACCTTTGTATTTGCTACTACTAGACCTTCGCACGATCCTTTTTCAACCTTTAGCTGCTTTTACAGCTATTTACTAAAATTAAAGAAATAACTAATTTCAAATTTCAATGCAATAGACATTTGGAGCTATTTTATTGTTCTCTTTCGAGGCAGTTTTGCTTGTCTGTGATTGAAGTTTGATTGTCGATCCGGTCATGTGCTTCAGCTTTCACTCATGCAACATACGTCAGAGAAGAGAATAATTGACCAGGCATTTTCCACTTTGTTCTTGGACAAGGCTCTATTCCATTTCAGTATCCTCTGACATAATACTGGTGTTTGTGATGTGTACTGTCAAATTGATTTAGAGCTCAATGAAACAAAATTAATAAGATCTTTGTATTTGCTATGGTACGAACTAATGGACCTTTGCACGATGCACGATCCTTTTTCAACCTTTAGCTGCTTTTACAGCTTTTTACTAAAATTGAAGAAATAACTAATTTCAAATTTCAATGCAATAGATATTTGGAGCTATTTTATGGCTCTTTGCTTGTCTGTGATTGAAGTTTGATTGATCAGCATATTGCATATTGTCGATCCGGTCATGCTTCAGCTTTCACTCATGCAGCATACGTCAGATGCGAGAATAATTGACCAGGCACTTTCCAATTTGTTCTCATCATCCCTGATACATCATGGCCAGAGTTGGCACTCTATCATTAAGTGGGGTTAGCTAGGTTTTACAGTGGGTGATTTATAAGGCATGGCCTTGTAAGCACTGATGAGGAGATTGTACTTTCCATTTCTGGAAAAGATATCAAACCTATGACGGGGTTGCCAATACAATTTCGAAAAACATTGCTATATGAGGTAGGAAAGCCAATTCATCCGCCAGAGGCACAAGGCTCACTGCTGGACGTTGGCAGTCCAGACTGTCATCATCATCATCAGTCGAGAAATTGCCAAATACGGCAAAGTTTATTAGAAGCCCCACGAATTCCAAGTCATCACACGATCACACGACTACTAACAACCCTACTACAAAAAACACAAAATAATGAAGAATTAGGCTCGAGCAGTTTTCTCAGCGATCATCACAACCTTCATCAAAGATCTAGTGATTCTCCTACGATTCGTGAATTACATGTACCTCCTTCTACTTATAATACGTATTCAAGTGTATGGGTAGGCTAATGTTGAGGAATCATCATCAGCTCTTATAAATTCAATCTTGCCAAATCATTTGGTGACACACATCATAATATCTTTCCGTATTTTGACAGCAGGCGTATATATATAGCGACAACAATGTCTGAAGCTCAGACGGAACATCAACACGAGGATGAGACGACATGCGTCGATGCGGATGATCAAGTAGCCCAGCCTCTGCGTGTTAGCAAGGAAGCAGATACATCAACGACAGCAATTACAAAGGAACGCCCCTTCTATATACTACCAGCGATTGTAGGCTCTCAATTTGCGGGTACCGCTCTTTGGTTTGCTGGAAATGCCGTCTTGCCGGAGCTAGTGGAACAATGGGATTTACCTGAATCCAGTCTCAGTTTTATGACTTCGTCGGTGCAATTCGGATTCATCGTAGGGACCCTCGTCTTTGCTCTGTTCAACGTTGCCGATTGGTTTCCCCCGACACGAGTATTCGGGGTTTGTGCTCTGTTCGGCGCATTTGTGAATGCTATGATCCCATTCTGGGAATCCCTGGCTGGGCTCATTGTGTTACGCTTTTGCACCGGTGCTGCTCTCGCTGGTATTTATCCTGTTGGGATGAAAGTAGCTGCTGACTGGTTCCCCCAAGGGGCCCTCGGATTGGCCCTGGGCTGGTTAGTCGGCGCGCTTGCTGTTGGCAGCGCTGTTCCCTTTTTATTGAGTCAAATCCCACAATCGTGGCAGAGTCTCCTGTGGGAAACAAGTGCTCTCGCAGCGACTGGTGGCATTGTCGTTGGTTGTTTCGTCCCCAACGGGCCCTATCGGAAGGCAAGCTCCAAGCTGGATCCATATGTGGTATGGTCTCTTTTCCGAACCAATCAACCATTCCGATCGGCTGCCTTTGGCTACTTTGGTCACATGTGGGAACTGTACGCCTTTTGGACTTGGTGTCCAATTGTATGGAAGGCGTACCTGGAAGATCGAGACGTTGGCTGGGACGCCAGCGTCGTCACATTTTGTGTCGTTGCAATTGGAGGAGTTGGGTGTGTCATCGGCGGCTACATATCTGAGCGACAGGGCAGCGCTCGAGTTGCCTTTATGAGCTTAGCTATGTCTGGGGCTGTGTGCCTTCTTTCTCCCCTGTTATACATTTCTCCTCCTGTTGTCAACCTCATTTCTTATCTAATTTGGGGTTTGGTAGTGGTTGCTGACTCGCCTCAGTTTTCTAGTCTTGTTGCACAAACATGCCCTCCGGAGTACAAAGGGACTGCGTTGACTATTGTGAACTGCATCGGTTTTGCTGTTACTATTGGTTCAATCCAGCTACTAGGAGCTCCCATCTCAGAGCAATATCTCTTCCTCCTCTTGGCCCCGGGACCTGGCTTCGGGCTGTGGAGCATGCGGAGCCACGTCTTTCCACTGGATAGATTGAAGGATGCGGGCAACGCTTCTACCTAGTTTTGATCTAGTAGTAGAGCAGTGACTTTTGAAAGGACTGGAATCTGGAGGGGTATCAATGATCAAGTTCGGCTCCGCCGAACTTGATTGATCTCTTCTTGTTAGAGAAAGTCAAAAAGTGCGCGGAGACGAACGCTTATTATCCCTGTTCGGTGTCCGAGGAGATGAAGAATAGGACTTCCAAAATATTCCGGGTTTGCAAGCAAGGACGTAACTTTACTTAACATGCAACATACAGCACGCTTGCATTTTTTATCCTTTTTACGCCGCAAGCTCTAAAAGAAAGAAAGAGAGACCTTTGACATGTCAAATATCAGCTAATAGTACATTTATGACTTTTTCCGCGCTTTTTGGCGATTAGTCACGAACGAAAAACTAAAAGGGCCTATGTAAGTTTTTACTCGTGAACGGCTGTGAGAGCGTTGGTGACCTTTTTGTTTGTTTTCAGCCACGCTTTTAACCTGCACAAAAAAGTAAGAGTATTGGAAAGCGGAAACTGCTGAACCACTTACTCAAACAAATTCCCTTCCACAATGCTGACTCTTTTTGCCACCAATGCAAACAAACAACCTGTCCCCACCATTCAGATCCATATACAATTCAGGAACATTCTCCACCACTCATTCTGTATATCACAATTTCACTGTGAATCTCTGAGTTTGCAATCAATATCAAAGTAGGACATTAGAACAAGTCCAACAGTGAGGTAAGGAGGAGATTGACTCTATCGTTTCGTTGCACACACTCCTGCTAACCCTTGAACAATGCATATCTATCACAATTGCGCAGCGCTTCTTTTGTGTTAATCAGATTTGGTTTACGTCCGCATCACGGCACCCTGCGACGTTGATAAGAAGTGATTGCACTCCTTCAATAGGCAAACAATTGTTAGGTAAGTACCTAGGGAGGAGATTGACTCTATCGTTTCGTTGCACACACTCCTGCTAACCCTTGAACAATGCATATCTATCACAATTGCGCAGCGCTTCTTTTGTGTTAATCAGATTTGGTTTACGTCCGCATCACGGCACCCTGCGACGTTGATAAGAAGTGATTGCACTCCTTCAATAGGCAAAC
>Ga0306864_1000665_pt1 | contig 15323 bp, 6 predicted proteins | sample AntRauTorckE5430_FD_190448 | JGI IMG/M metagenome (GOLD analysis project Ga0306864, IMG submission 190448) | Saline lake microbial communities from Rauer Islands, Antarctica - Metagenome Torckler E5 #430 (v2) (version 2) | ecosystem: Environmental > Aquatic > Non-marine Saline and Alkaline >...
GCTTCAACTTTCGTTCTTGTCTACACTTTGTCCATTTGGGAAGTAATGTAATCAGCCACATTGGGATCCTTCTTCATTAGCTTCTTCAAGGTTCTTGGTGCATTGTCAGCGAATCCAGGAAGCTTGGCCATGTGTCCAGGTCCTACAGGTACATGGGCAGTGTCATCTCCCATCTCACCCTTCGCACGCTCCTCGCCAGTTCCAATGTATACCTCGTCTCTTTGGAATCCAGCAAACTTCTTGTGAATAGCAGCAATAACCCAAGCAGCTCCGCAAAGTCCAGTTGCCTCAAGAAGAAGACAGAGACGGAGCAAGAAGTATGTGATGGGGTTGGATAAGAACGCATATGGGAAAGCAGATGCGACAAGCTGCCACGAGATGGATGCACAGATGGTTGTGATAAGTGCTCCAAGAAGTCCAGTGTTGAAGAACTCCTGAAGACCGTCGGGCACACCAAAGATATTTTCTTCCTCATCTCCAATGTCGACACTGGTTACACGAGCGACGAAAAACATGCAAGAAACAACGCAAAGCTGTCTTCCGATCATGAATCCAGGAAGATTATTTCCCTCTCCACGGAACAAGAGCTCAGTGGTCTTCAAAGCCCACACAGAGTCTCCACGCTCACTGACAGGAAGCTTGGAGACAGCGAAGAAAGCAATCTGCATTCCTTCCAACATGCCAACAACTGCCATGAGAAGGAAGAAAACAAGGACAGTGGCCCAAGCAGGAATTCCATCCCACATAGTAGTCTGATCTTTGAAAAGCGCCTCAAGAGTGACAGCGAAGCAGCCAACAAGGATTGCAAGGGAAACAATGCAACGTCCGTAGAAAAAGATGCTACCTCCAATAGAACGAGGGTCCTCGTTAGATTCAATCTTCTTTCCAGCAAGAGCAGCAACCAGCATCTGTACGAGGTAAGATGAATGCAAAAGTCCAGAGAACTCGATTCCCATAGCAACCCAGAGAGTGAAGAGACCAAAGTAGGTGTCGATGTAGTCAAGCATACAATGAGATGCGTTAACTTGGGTGTTCAACTGTCCAACATTACACGTGAAGAGAATCATGGCAAGTCCAGATTGGAGGAAAATGTTCGAAACCCATGAAGGGAAACCCCAAAGCGCTGCACCTGCAATTGGACCTCCAGACATGTTCACAGTGAAGACACAAATAACAACCATGAATTGACGTCCGAGAAGGTATCTATCAAGGTTGTCTCCCTTGTTCGTGATCTTGGTGCACTTATAAGCGATAGGGTGAGAATCTCTATAAAGCTCGGCATTGACAGGAGCGAGACCTACGAGAGAAGCCTGTCCTCCCTCGACCATGGTAAGCCATCCGATGGCAACCCAGATCATGACGTAGGCAAGGGCAGGATGAGAATCTGCAGAAATGTTGGTCTGAGATGTTGCGATCAATCCCATGATGATCACAATTGAGAAGATCAGGAGGAGCATAGAGTAGGTACTCTTGAATGCGTTTAAAGGATTTGAGAAATCCATCTTGATATACAATAAAAGTTGGAGTGGAAGAGTATGTATGTTATTTTGTTCCTTTCGTGAAGTTGTGAGAACCAGGTTTTGGGGATTTCGAAAAATCTTCGGCGAGGATTCCGGGGAGGGATGGCTGGTGAAAAAGGAAGCACGCCGGTCGAACTGGCTATTTATTGACACCTAAATAGCTTATTTAGGTTTTACGACAGATGTTTGTAAATAAATTATATTAAGACTTGATGATAGGCATAAGAAGAGCGCCGCTAGTCTCATGGCTCAGTCGTGGAGGTATTCTACGTTTAAATAGCGAGCGTTCCAATCGTTGAGGCTATTAGGGCAATTGTATGGCTCAGTCGTGGAGGTATTCTGCATTTGAATAGCGAGCGTTCCAATCGTTGAGGCTATTGGGGCAATTATATGAGTTGTCCAGAAAAGTCAAAAACGAAATCACGGTTTGATGAAAATATTTATAGCATTTCTGCTTCTTCTCTTTCCCTCTTTTACCTTCATTGTATTATTTTTCCTTTCTTTTCTTTTTGAGGTCCTAGCATGGCAACTAATCTCAACCTCAGGATATCAAGTAATAGCAATGGTGATAGTATTAGCTAGTGAATTTATCATGTTCGATGTTCGTCATTCAGTTGATAGATTTCTGTGTGTATGATTTGGAAGTGCATTAATTAAACAAACAAGTAAGCACTATCAGCTGTCGACCGTGTTCAAACAACTAAGGATCACGCAATTGCAGCATACATTTTCTCACAGCAGACGATGAATGGTTCTATGATTCGAAGTGGTCTCTTTCGAGGAAGAGGAAGGAGAACCACAGCATCGCTACTCCTCTCGCGCCATACCCAAGCAGCAACATTTGCCACTGACGACAATACAAGTGATAAAGCAAAGAAGGAGAACTTTGCTAAGAAATTCCTAGAGCCGGCGGCACGCGGTGAATTGCAAAATCATCAGAGTGGAATTCCCAAACTTGCAGTTAGGAAGCCGAAGGGCCATGCGGTCAAGGATTCATTCCCAGGCAAGGAGTCAGAGGAGATCTTGAAGGATGCACTTAATGTCGGTGGCAATAAAAATGTTACCGCAACAAGTGGAAGACAGGAACGTGGTGGAACCGCGCGGATTAATAAGGGAACCCAACAAGAGAAGAGGGTCGGAAACATTAAGCAGCAGCAGCAGAAAAAGGCGCCGGAAATGACACTTGCGCCCCTATTTGAAGGAGTGAAGCCGGAAGAGTTGGATCCTACATTAACGAACAATAATCTGAAATGGCTCGGACCGAAGAACACAATGCAGCAAAATTTATTTCGCCAGCAGAGAAATGTCAAACAGAGAAATAACCAGGGGGGTGGGAGAGATGGTCGTCCCAAATACGATATCTGGGGAGATGAAGTGCTGGAAGGTGACACCGATCACCCATGGGTGACGGATGCCATGCATTTTAAACACGTCAACCCTCATACAGAAAGTAAGCGTGAACCCAAGCCAACCAAATTTCCTACCAATCGTTTCAACCCACCTGCGGAATTTGTGGAGGCTCACGGGGCCTTTGCGTACGTGATAAACGTTCCGAGGCCAGTTGTGGATGGTGAACTTGGTTCTTCTGGAAATCCATTGCATCGTCATGAAGTTGTCGAGTTTGTTGCAAATGTATTCTCAGTGCCTGCGACTGATGTCTTTTGCGCAAACATGACTAGTGCTTTTGTGGGTTTCACGGATGCCAAGGAAGCTGCTGAAGCTATTGTCAAGAGCGAGAAGAAGCGAATCATTACAGGAAATAAGATCGAGTCTACAATCTATTCAAGCGAAGGTGAAACTACGGATGATGAAACAGAATTTGTCAAGAGTGCCTCTTCTCCTGATTCTATTCTTCAGCTTCAGAATCTTCCAGCTGGAATCAGAGCTGGAACCATTGCTCGTTTGCTTCGTGATGCAGGTGCCATAAGTGATAAGGATGTGTTCATGTCATCTCCTTATACAGCCTTAATTCGAACATCATCTCCAGAAGTGGCCAAGACTCTTTTGGACAATAATGATATGCACAAAACTCTAGCATCTTTGCAGCGACAGATTCTACGTGTACTCCCTGCTCGTCGAGAGGTAGTGCACGATAAGTTTGCAGGACCAGTGCGTAAAATCCAAATGAAGAAGATGACACACAAACTAATTGTACATGGAGATGTTCCCTCCAGAGACTTTTTCTTGTCCCATGCCAAGGTATTGCACCTTATCAATGTACCCGAGAAAGTTAGTAAAAAAGAAATTTCAGAATCCTTCCAAAAATTCTGTGCGGAAAGGAGAGATGTGGAGGGGTCCATTGAGATTGTCAAGTCTTCAGACGGGCATCCTACTGGTAGAGTATATGTAGGCTTTGATCTTGAAAGAGAGGGCGATGATGCATGGAACGAAATTTCCAGCTCAGGAGAGAAGATCGTGTTCAATGAAACAGCGCCTGCTACCAGAGTAATGCAGGTGAAGGAAGTAGCATTGGTAAGAGGGTCGAAGCTCGGTGCTCGATCTGAGAGAACCCAGGAGGAACTTATCGCGTCGTTTTCTGCATGGAAAGATTATGTTGATCCCAAGGATATGGAGACTTTAGAATCGTTTGGTATCACAATGGATGTCCTCGGAGACGCATTTAAGGCTGCTCGTCACAGCAACCCAACTTTTGGTGTGGAGGATCAAGCAAGGGAGGGTGAGCGGATGAGAGACGAGTATGCCCCTGGTGGCCACTTCCGCGAGTTTGTCCAAATGTACATTGACACGCTAAAGGAGGTGGGTGCAACAAAGGAGGAGCCAGGTCTTAAGTATGAATCAATGTTCTTACCCGGTGAGGAGTTGGAATACACCTTGTTTGACGATGAAGAAGAACGATTGGCAGCCTTGAAAAAAGAACATGGGAACTAGAGAGCTAGCGTGATTGAGGTGCCATACATAGAGAGAGAATAATACGATCAGATCTCATTTCAATCAATTCATTATTTTATTAAGAATAAATAATGTTATTGTACAATCAAAATGAGTCATTACTGGATAGAATTGCTGTTGATTGCGTTTCATAATGCGCCATTCTGTTTCGCTGTGTGCTTGAATATCGCCATATTGAGCCTCTTTATTTCAAACACAGTTCTAAACTCTCTTTTCTTTTTTGGTACTATGCACTGTCATTGTGTAAAACTGAATGAGGTGACCTTCGCTTAGGTACCTTGGTATGACCCGGTAAACGTGACAGTTTAGAGGATTACTCTTCATCATGCGTTGACATCAAATTAGGGAGTCTATTTTTTGTAATATTGGTTGTATTGGACCATTTTCGCGTTTGAGTGGATTCTGTCGAGAATCGCCGATTGCCGGTGGTGATTTTGTACGGAGCTCCAAGGACCTCGCGATACTTATTGCTGCGGCGAGATGATACAACGGAATCACCCCCACTACCTCCATGCGCAATCTGCCTTTGCATGTTATTATTTTGAAGGGTAGTAGCACGTCTTTCTTCCTTCCATTTCTCAAAGGCATCAACTTTCTTGGGGCGAGACTGTAACCCAACGCGTTTTGGGGAAGGCATATTATCTATGGATTCGTCCTTGTTCCTCAAAGATAGTGGTGAGGCTGAGCGAACAGGACGAATATGCGTGGAAGATTGCTGTAAATTCTGACGTCTGGCATGGATGTAACCTTCAGAATCAGGCTTATCCATCATCCTTTGGAGCTCAAGAGTATTCGCGGGTTTGCTCTTTCCTGCATCTGCACGGTCATCAATTCCAAATAGTCGCGGATCGTAGCTCTCGCCCTCGCCATCTACATCCACATTGGCATCAAATGCATCTTGCTGATCACCGTGCAGCCATTGGTTTGCAGCTCTACCATGAACTCCTTGTGATCCTGCTCCTGGTTCTTGTCCTCCGCGCATGTTCTCTCGCAACCACCCTCCATCGGTCTGCTTTGCTTTACCAATATTTCTCCTGGTGGCCATGGCTCCTCTGGATGGTCCATAGTCACGATCATAATGTTGTGCAGCATTGCCTTCTAACGACTGCATCATGAACGGACCATGATTATACCTGCCACCACTGGTACTCCCCATTCCAAATTCACTCACTAAATCACTCTCATCATCCAAAGTCCCGTGTCCTACTACGAACGGCACACCCGCTTCCCTTGCATTGACATGCGTATTCGAATATGGGTACGGTTGATTCTGATAATGCTGCTGATGTTCCGTCATCCTCTGCAATTCATTTTTCCCCGTGAGTTCATAAATATGTTGTTGAAGATGCTGATAATTATCGTGCAGTGTGAGGGTGTTTGCGAGCGTATCTAAATATTCTTCTTCGTGCCTGTGTTCAGTATTGGCATTGGTTTGCATGGGTGAAGAATGATTCTGTAACATTTGTGGATGAATGGGAGGATCAGGATCAGGATCATCATGTGCATGACAATTACGCTGATGGGCACTAAACGGCTGAACATTCGAAATGGATTTAGATTGCGACCGCGATTGCGATCCATCCCTGTCCGATTCCGAGGCATTCTCCTGACTCCCATCATTCTCAAATACAATTTGTGGGAAATCATATTGGGAAGGATGCAGATTATTTGATTGTGCCAATTGCGGTTGCGCTTCTTCAGGGATGTGAGGCATGGAAAATTTTGGGCTACTTTTGAAGTGCGTCATTTTCTTCCTGTTTGGGACGCATGCCTTCAAGGCTGACGATAGAGATGTGGAAGTGGAGCGTTTACTATGATGTGTGTGCCTTTCCGCCGCCGCTAGTTGAGGAGGTGGATCATTGTATATTTCGGTAGCATCATCGCTTTGATATTGCCAGTCGTTGGCGTTGTCGTTGTCGTCGTTGCTGTTATCGTCATTGCTGTCATCATAATTGTCTTGCGAAGGAGAATAATATTGTTCATCTGTATTGTTGCCCAAGAGACCGACTTGTGATCTCTGACTGTGAGCGAAGGATACATTATCAAAGTCGAGCGATGAGAATATGGAAGATAGATCTCTGTGTTTGTGGTTGTTGTTGCTGGCACTACTGTTGTGACGATGGTCCTGCTTGTATGAATATGATTTCCATTCATCGTCCCCTTTGGCAAAGGAGGGAGAAGGGATCAAATTGCATATCGCATTCAAGTGTTTCAGATTTCGTTTGGACTTTGGTTTGGATCGTCGGATCGCAATATTACCACCACCCTTGCCCTTGCCGTTATTACCATGATTGCCACGAGTTCTCATCGTTGCTAATGGAGTCGAAGGTGACCGACTGCCAGTTGTGGAATCAGATCTTCCAGTGACTCCTGTGTGAAAGCTTTCGTTCGCGCTCTTCTTCATTGCAAATATGACATCATCGTTATATTGTTGATGCTGCTGATGATTCTGATGCTGCGCTTGACGTTGATGTTGATGATGTGCCTGATACGCATGTTCATGTTCATGAGCATATTCATGTTGATGCGCATGGTCAAAAGAATAGTCGTCATCATCGTCATCATCGTGATCATTTTGTGTCTGGTACTGGTGCGACTGTGACGATAGCGACGGATGTAAGAAAGCTCGCAAACAGCTGTTACGCGTTTTCATTGAATTGGGCATCTCTATAGCAGCTCTATATAGTAAGTAGAGACTCAGTCAGTCAGTCAGTTGATTGATGGATTGATTGATTGGTTTCAGTGATTGAATGATTGGTTCCAATGAATAAGACTTATTGATGATGGCAATACATAGACTGTGATTAGAAAATAATTAGGATGGAGGAATGGAGAATGGAGATGAACGGATGATGATTCAAACAGAATATAATTCAATTCCTCCCACAACGTGTACCACAGTGTCAGTGTTCGCAAGTAATCACAGGTCACTCCCGCGTGTAGCGTGTAGCATCTACAATGGAATGCTTCTCCTTCTTCTTTTTTATTCGTTTGAAACACCACAACAATCGTAAGTACTAGTACGTACATGACATATCATAAAAACATCCTTAACACGATTCAAAACCAACGACTTTGATTTGAATCAGAAGTAGGACGACCGACGCAAGACGCAAGACTCGATGAAATAAACGACGTTTTTACCAAATAATTCAATTATTGAAAGGGCTGTTGTCCAATATAAGGGGTGAAACACATGACACTCACATATGTATCCCCCCACCTGATATCTTCGTGCGTGGGGGTTGTCACTCGTGAGATCGATGATTGTTGCTTGCTTGCTCCCCTCAAACCTTTTGGACCAATCATTGGGGAGTTCTTTTCTTTCTTCGGTACTTTCAACTTTTGGTTGAATGAATGTCACCTCCTGAAATCACACTTACTACTGTTCTTCATCCATTATCCATTATCCATCATATCTATTATCTGTTGATTGGTTCATTCATTGATTGGTTCATTGATTGTCACCTTCATTTACATCGACATCTGTATCCACATCCACATCTATAAATCCACATCGACATTAGCACACATTGACACTGACCGCACAATACTGTTGACAACAAGGAAAACAACAGCAAAAGAAAGAAACTTCAATTACTGAGGTGCCATCCATTCCGTTGCGTCGAGAAATTTCAGTTGACATCTTTCTTCAATCTCATTTCTTTGGGTACCATACCGGCAAGTCAATAACCAAGTATCAGGAGGAGGAAGGCATCCTCCTCCTTCGCACCCAAAGATGACTTCCCTCAACAATTCAAGTCCGATCAAAATTGTGAATGCGAATGCAAATGCGAAGGCGAATGCGGCACAAGTTTCTACTCCACGACACGAGGCAATCAAATCTGATGCTCAATCATCAGAACACAAGCATCAACATGCACATGTTCATACAATGCACAATCATCAGGCACCATTATATAAGCTACCACACGCTGCACTAGTCATTAATGCTCACAATGATGCAATGCAACCTACAAATAATGTTCATGAGAATACTGATGCTAATCATGCTAATGCAGATACTGATATTGATATTGATGAAAATTCTCATGCTAATGTCAAGAATCATCATCCGAATGGAATTGGTCAGCCACGGGACACACAATCTGATACTGACACACAGACACCGCTCCCAATCCCAACTCGGCCCCTTCATCTCAATGTCACCACCGATGAATGCTCTTCCCCATTCACTTCTCAAAATACTTCACCGACCACCAACGATGTTGTGAAAACTCATATATCACCCAGACAAGTTTCAGCATCGTGCTCGTCCTCATCGGCAGAAAGTCATGCAAAGGTTCTGTCTAAATTGCTGCAATCGCAATTACTGTCGCAAACAACACGAATTCAACCGTCGTTACGGAATGGATTGAATTTCACCGACAGTGCTACTTCATCAGATGCCTTTATCAGTGAAAATTCCATCGGTCATGCTATTAATAATGACGATAATAATTGCAATGATATTGGTAATGATGATGCCATTGATATTGGGAATGATGATGATGATGCCATTGATATTGGGAATGATTGCGCCATTGGTATTGGTATTGGGAATGGTATTGGTATTGGGAATGATAAAATATCCATCAAGAATCCTGCATCGACACATCGAGATACAGACACAGATACAGATGGTGATGACATGTGTAAAAATATGCCCCTATCATTCACTGTAGACGTCGCTTCTGCACTTGATCATGTTCTCAATGAACTAGATAAAGATGAGCAAACCAAAGCTAATGCTAATGCGAATCCATATTATTCGCGGATAAATCATGGAGGCATGCCATTGGATTCCTCTTCCTTCGATTCAAATAATGGAGGCATACGGCATGGTATTGTTTACGGTCGTGGACATGATCATGATCATGATCACAGAATGGGCGATCGAAGTGACCTTCATCATGATCATGACCATCATTCCTCAATGGAGCAACGGCCATGTGTCTTACAACAAACTTCTGTGGTCGATATTGGTTCGGGTGCGACCAGTCCTAGTGGCGGTGCATCAGTGGGTGGAAATAATAAATCTAGTAGTGATACTGCGAGTGGCAGCGGAGATGAAAAAGCGTCTGTCAGTGTGAAATCTTCCATGCTGGTGTGCGAGGAGAGTCTCAATATGATTGCACAAATGACTGCTCCTCCTAAACAACATCAAGGACAGAAGAAACGAGCACAATATCAGGTGCATTCGGCATTGGAACCATCACTAACGGTACCTACATCAGGGTCATCAACAACATCAGCATCAGCGTTGGGAGCTACAGGTACTTCTTCCACTTCCGCCAAAGTTGCAAATGTATCGACTCCCATCGCATCAAATTTGTCCTCGCCATCTCCATTATTACCAATGTCTACGTCATTGAAAAAAGTTGCATCGGAAACATCCAGAATAAAATCCGCATTTGAAATCTCATCAGGAGCGATGCGGAAAGTGCCACTCATAACGGGAACAGCGGCTGCGGCACAATTCGAAGCCTTGAACCGCAAAAATGGAACGAAATGCTCTCCGGTCTTTGCAAGAGCATTGGATATATCGCCACAATTATTTCCAGAAAAAGTTTCTATTACTTCTTCTGCAGCTGCTGATAAGAATGAATATGATATCGCGATTGCGAAAGCAAAGGCTAATAGTCTGGCTGTTGGTAATGACAATTGCTGTGATAGTGAAAATAATGATGATAATGGAAATGGAGTTGAGACAGAAGTTAAACAGACGGAAAAGGGAATGGATATGTTGGCCGATATTATTTTGCATGCGGCGCCGATACTGAGTGCTGCAGCCGAGAACGAGGGAGAGGAAGAACAGTCTATGGTGCCGATTGGTCAATCGCTTAGTGTATATACTGCGATTGCAGCACAAGCTGGTGTTGCAACCTATCCACCATTACCACTTCCAACTTCGCAGCCGCTAATAGAGATTGACCAAAAAGTAGAAGAGGAGCAGGTGCATGTACAGGAACAGGAACAGGAACAGTCTCAACCACAAATATTTCAACAAGGGGGACAGACGTACATTCGGGAAATTGGAAAGATTCGACGATTTTGCGCTGCAACTGGTGAATTCAGCGAATGGGAGGATCTTCCCTGTCAGACTTATGGTGATACCGAACCGCGACGTTGGTGTGAATTGAACATTGATGAATCTATTGAAATACCATTGCGTAGAGGAGGGAGATTGCGCGTTTTCCCTAATTTTGTTGCGGATAGCAGGAGAGGTCGCGTCTCTCACTCAATGGATCAGTGCACTTTGTATAGACAGTATTGGGGGCAAGAAAATGAGAGCTCTGTGGAGGCGAGAGTGCAAGTACTTTTATCGTCCAAAACCAAGCTAGCACACAACAGTAGTAGCAGCAGCAATAGCAAGCATGGCAAGCCAGGATATGTCTATGATGGAGTTACGATGATGGCTCAGCCATTAGCACAAGTTCCAGAGGTTGAAAGCTTAGGTCGAGACTTGGCTGAACTTTATCGCCTTCCAGGAAAAGAATGGAATATTGGTGCCAACCTCGTTTGTTACAGAAATGGAGATGATCACATGGCTTGGAATTCAAATTGCGAGCAAGGGGAGGTTTTGATACTATGCATCATTGCCGAATCCAAGAATTGTACCCGTCCTATCTTGATCCGACCAAAGGGTCACTATCCACTTCAAGATGGAGATGAAGAAATTATTGTTTTTGTTGGACAAGGGGACGCCTATGAAATGGATGGTAAGTTATGACGTACTTTGCACAACTATATTTCTGATGATGAATTGAAGATATTCTGACCTTTACTTACCTCATGAAGGTCAAATGCAACTTTCATATGAGCATTGTATGCCAAAGAAAGAAGATGATACAAGTGCAAAGAGATCGGTAGTGGTCTTTCGTCATGGTAGATCAGTTCCTGTAACTTTTGATACCGGCAAACCTTTATTTGCTGAGAATAAGAATAGTAATGCTAATGTAAAAACTCCCACAGTCAATTTTGGGCATCCGGCACGGGGAATTCCAGAGGGGAAAGAAGTATTGATAAAGCAACAACTCCTTGATTCTGGAGCTCACTTACACGAACGTAAGAATATAAACGGGACAGCAAAGGAAGGATGTGATAGCATTCTTGTTGAAAACCAGGATCCTTTAATGAGAGAAGATGATGGTTTGTGTTGGTTGCAAGTAACGTGCGCAAAATCTGATGGTGGTGCAGCTCTTTGCCAAAGTTATACAAGTAAGTTCCCAGTGAGAGTGTTCCGGTCTTCTACCCTTGAATCCCGATATGCGCCTTCTCTATATGCAGACGAAGCGGACAAAGTTCTGTATAGATATGATGGGCTCTACGTGGTAAGAGCCATGTGGGATACACAGGGAAATGAGACTGATAATCCTCCTCCAAACAATGCATCAAAACATACGTTTTTCCTTATGCGATATCCAAAGAAGCCAGTAGATGGAAACTTTGAAGAGGAAATGCATTATAACAAAGTGAGCATTCATGAGCTGTGGAATGAAATTCAAAAGAGAGGTGGAGTTCGTAATCCTCGCCTATTCCAAGTTCCGCAACCTTTCATGGAACTAGCTCCTATTGGTGACAAATCCAATCTTTCTCGCCGTCGAAAAGAAAACATCAAACTCCCTTCTGAAGAAAAATTGAAGATTAGGAGAGCACGTCGGAAAAGAAAGAGTGCATCCTCCCCCGAGAGCATCATAAGTGATTCTCAACCAAGGCAGCTGTCTAGTACCCGCTGCCTGCCGAAAAAGAAGATGGCAATCACTGGGCTGGAATCTGAGAATGACGCTGGCATTTCTAATGTATCACATTATTCTGAGGATGAATCAGATGCTGCTAGTTTGAGACCGAAGAGAAAGTCGGCAACTGCAGCTAGGACTTATCTGCAGGAGGCAATGCAGAACAAAAATGGGGTTGGTGAAAAATCACGTAATCGCAAAAGGCGCCCTTCAATACATATTCCTGATTCCAGTCATTCCGAGCATATAAAGGATGAATCACATTTAGAGGATGATAGCAGCATTGATGCAAAATCAGTTACAAGCGATAGTGGTCATAAAGGGACAGAGCCTGACAAGATACTTTTTTCACCAGGCGATAATACACATATTGAAGAAGTTGTTGATACCATTGCTGACACGAGTGCTTCATCTCGCAAATGCAAAGTCAAAGCTGCTGAACCGCCAGAAAAAATACCAACAAAGCGTGCATACAAGCGAAAACACGTACCGAAGTCTGAGACTGAGGAAGTTATCAAAAAGGCCAAGCCTGATGTTGAAGAGGTTGGTTTTGACCCAACCTTGATCAAGGTTGGCTACCGTGTGAATGTTGAGTATAGAGATGTTCTGTACAAAGCCACTGTGAGGAGAGTTCGATTGAAGCAAAAGATTTATCAATATCATATCCACTACGATGGAAACAAGAAAACTAATTTGCGATGGATTCCAGCTACAATGGTCCATGATATTATTTCAGATATAATCGAAGACGAAGCAGATACTAAACCAGTTGCTAAACGGCAGAAACCGACAGAAGAAGCAAGGACGATGGAAGAATCAATTGAAATTGATGAACCTATTGTGAATAAAGCAGTTGAAGAACAAAAGTTTCTCGTCGGATCTGAAGTATATGTTGAATACCGCAAGGTCTTGTATAAATCAACTATTCGAAAGGCTCGATTGAACAGGAAAAAGAATCGTGAATACCTCGTGCATTATGATGGCTTCAAGAAGACTTCGGATAGATGGGTAAAGGAAGGAATACTCAACGACATCGATGATAAATCCACGCTCCGTTTTAATGAACAGCGTGGTGAATTACCAGAGCCCGTTGTCGATGTGAAGAAACCGGCAAGAGCTAGAAGATTTGTAAGCATGATTTCATCATTAACCGATAGCAAAAAAAGGACACGAGGACGGCCTGTTACATCAATAGGTACTACTAACGAATTCACTGAAGTTCCAACCCTTGATATGGGAGAATTTGACTCAGGAGTTGAGTTTCTTCCAGGTTCTTGTGTGTTTGTTGTCCGGAAGGATGCTTTGTATTTGGCTAAAATGGTGAAGAGAAAGAAGATTGGTAAGGGTATGGAATATCTAGTGCATTTTGAAGGGTCGACTTCAAATCACGATACATGGATACCTCTACATTCAGTGTATGAAGTCAACCCAAAGACTAGGCGGATCTTTGATGGTACAGCCGACAAGAGAGAAAACCTGAATGACGATGAGGAGGTGGAGGAGGAAGTAGACTTCGCTCCTGAAGTCGAGAAGAAAATTTCTCCTCATATTCCACTAGCCTCTCCTACCCGAACATCCAATCGCCGCAATGCCCGTAAACCAGCCAAGTATCACGATAACGAACACATGGAGGATAATGAAGAGAATCCAACAAAGAAATCGGTTAGATCCAAAAGGGCGCCAAAGTCAGAATCAGTAGTTTCTCTCAAACCAGTTGATATGAGCGGCATAGATTCTGGCTGTGATTTCTTACCGGGGTCTACGATTTTTGTGATATGGAAGAATGGTTTATACCTGGGAAAGATGTTGAAAAAGAGAGGGAAGCGTGAAAATATTGAATATTTTGTGCATTACGATGGCTTTGGACAAAGTGAAGATTCATGGGTATCTGTATCTTTAGTTTATGAGATTAACCCTCAAACAAAGCGTGCTTTCAATAAGCGAAAGAAGATGTAAAGGGTGTGTGGATTGTGTGAATACATACCACAGCAGCACAGCTCTTAAATCAGAAAGGGGATATATACACATATCACATGACTAAAATTTAAAATGCTATTTTTGAGATTGAGTAGAGTAGTAATAGTGGGGAAAGAGAAGTTCATCACTTTCCAGCCTTTGTGAATAGATCTTGAGATACACAGGAAAGGTCGTACGAGTGTGTGCATCGATTCAAAGTAAACCATAGACGCTGCAATTCTCCTAATAGTCCTTAAAGTGGATGTTATTTATCAACAATTAATGGTGCAGTAATATAACGGGAACTTACTGGTAGATAGATGCAAGTCGTAACGACGACTCTGCATCGTTCATTGTTACTGGATTGGATTAGGAGACTTGAAGTATTGGACTTTGAATGAAGAGGTTTGTAGAGCTTACTACTGTGATCAAAGTAAAGTATGGACATCGCAATGCTCCTGAAACTTGCTCAGGTGATTTTCAATCTATCGGAAAGTCGCACAAATATGCAATTGTCTCTTACAAGTTGATAGGACCGAATATACCACTCCTTGGAGGAATCGAGCAGGAAGTGTCCACATAAATCACTACTGTTTACAAAACAACAGTTGATTATCACAGTATTAATTCTTATGAATGCTGATGTAAATATTTAGCTACCTTTGCTCTCTTGTCTGAATGATCCTAGCGACTGCCTCGGCTGAAGAAAGAGAATCAGATTTTAAAGGGTACTGCATACACATATGAAGTATTCATAGTACGTGTACTCGAGGTTTTAAGGCCTTAATTTTACTGCAAGTATTGCTATTGATTTGCGTCTAATTTGAATGTGTCTTGGACTGGACGTACTGAGGGTTTACAAGAAGATTGTAATCAATTTTGTGGCAAACACAATAGGCCTTACATCAATGAAAGCGCAAATATAGTCTCCTTGAGCACTTTCTTCTTTTCCATACGGAACTGAAGAGCCAGGATATCTAGTGGCGTTCAAAATAGGTCGCGGGTCAAAATAGGTCGCGGCCAGAATTGTTAGCACTTTTTAACGCACACGTAGAAAAAGTGTGTAAAAAGCATCTACTTGCTAAACACTGAAAGGTGCATTGCCTCCCAAAAAAATACCAAAAAAATACTACAGTAGTCTTGTATGTGCATCATAGAACGACATTACCCCATGATCTAATTTCTACAATGCTTTAGA
>Ga0306864_1000666_pt1 | contig 15311 bp, 15 predicted proteins | sample AntRauTorckE5430_FD_190448 | JGI IMG/M metagenome (GOLD analysis project Ga0306864, IMG submission 190448) | Saline lake microbial communities from Rauer Islands, Antarctica - Metagenome Torckler E5 #430 (v2) (version 2) | ecosystem: Environmental > Aquatic > Non-marine Saline and Alkaline >...
AGATGATTTTTACACACTTTTTCTACGTGTGCGTTAAAAAGTGCTAACAATTCTGGCCGCGACCTATTTTGACCCGCGACCTATTTTGAACGCTGGTAGATATGTATCTATCCTGCGGCCGAAAATGCCGAAAATGAGCAAGGGGAGAAGCAAACCATAAAGTGTAGCTAGTGCGTCTGTCTTGCTCTCATCAATGTTCTCTTATGAGACCAAGAACTCAGTATCTGGAAATAGAATACTTAATTCTCTGGATGCCAATTGGCTTGACATGGAACATTTATCAGTTGACTTCAATCTTCTAGTAAATTGTGTGATGACAAGATCTATTTGATTTCTAACCAACCTTATTCCGATCCGATCGTTGTCAATGGCACTCACATTCCCGTTTGGATCATGCAGCCCAACTTCAGTCAATAAGTTATCAACGAAGCTTAATGCGTAGTCTACCGCATTTGGCTTGCTAGATTCAGAAATGCATTGACATACCGCCGAAAGAGATGATTCATCTTGGGCTAGTAAAGGAATCAGGCGGGGATGAGAAGAATTTTTTTAAGAAGTATTCACAGGTTGGGGCGTCGCTGACATAGACAGTTCGTATTGTTTGGTAGATTCTTACGAGCGGGGCCTGCCATTGACCATAATGCAGGACCAAAGGTAGAACGTTCAATGGTCTCGGAAAATTGTGATAGGAAATCCGACAGTCGAAGAAAACACATAGAGTGAATTTTCCCACTTTTATTCGCCCCATTTTCCAGTTCATGTTCATGACTGTCATTTATCTTGACGTCGCTATCCTCAATATCCGTTTGAGCGCCGCTGAAGTGGTTGCTGCAAGATTCTGAGTTTTCAAGGGTACAAAGAATTGGTTTTACAAAAGTCGGAACAAATTTCGAGACTTTGACCTCTGATAAAGGATTGAGTAATCCTTCCTGTCGCTGCGATAGCACCGACGCAACTTACTTAACAGAGGTATACTCCTGGACTTGTGCGATCAGTGTTCTAACTTAAAAGATATTCCCATGCCCCATATCGGAGAGATACATGTTCACATCCTTTGGAATGAAAGATCTAACCATCATACATACAAAATAATCAAGTTCTCCTTTCGATGCATCAAGTCTGCTTAGAAACGAGAGAATGGCAGATGGCAGCCCTCCTCGCCGCCGGAGAATCTTTAGAAGACATTCCACCAGAACCTCTTGCTGAGAGCGTATCAAAAAAAATCTGATAAACAATAGGAAATTGTTTTATGCGATGTTGAATATCTACATCTACATTCTCCCTAGATAAATTGAATTCGGTGAGTATTTCCCGCATTTGGTGCTTCGAAAGTATCCCCTTCAATTGGTGTACATGGAGGGTCACATATGAATATGGAAGCTTGAAGCCAATAATGCAGTGCTTTGATAGTGTATCGGGATTGGAAAGAAAGCATACAAATATAACTTGCAGCAATTTATGTATAGAGCTGTTGCATTCCCTTCACTTTGGCAAACATCTTCAGAAAGGCAACAACTTTCTTTTAGAGCATTTTCCTTCCTAGTTTATCTCTACACTATGGTGCCCTATAAGTAGGTGGGGTTAACAGATAAAATAGGATTAGAAACTTTGAACAAGATCGCGAAAATTTAGACGTGTATTATCCCACCATTCTCACTATCATCCTTGTTAGTTCCGCCGTTGACGTTAGTTACTCATCAGATTGAACTCTCTAGCATCAGGATCATAGTGATGGAACAGGAAGTATTGATTGTGTAGGAAGTTGAGAAAGATAGGGACAATAACACTCTACTTCTTTGTCATCACTTCTGGGACACTCTCAAGGACACTCCACGCGTGCTCAAAAATTGTAATGCGGTCTGTTGACTGATGTTTAGAGACTCTACAAGAAGTCCTCGAGGCATCAATCTGCTTTTGAAAGAGCGAGGCATCTCCCCCGGATGTTCTATCCCAATTAGTGAGAAGTCGATGATATACATCGCCCTCTTCGATGTTGTTGACCTCCGTTGAGACAGCGGAAGCTGAATTCGCCGTACAAGCGAAAACAATTAACATCCATTACAAAATTCAGTTGCGCGGCCATTGATGGCGAAACAGTTAACTCGTGAGCGGTAGATACTGCTGCAATGCTGCGTTCTGCCGGAGTCCAAAATAGTTAAAATTTGATGTCCATCACGCTGAACATGTGATTATCTGCTGCCTGAGCATACTGGGCAGGTATTTCACCTGTGCACCTAAGAATCTCAACCCGATTTATCGCATCAGTTAGCTTTCGTTCGTTATCTAGTCCAATAGGTGTTGTCTCGATTTGTAATATTGCTTCCAAAATGCCACACATGCCAGAAAGAGAACAAGATGTGCGATTTATCGCACCAGTTAGCTTTCGCTCGTTATCGAGTCCAATAGATGTTGTCTCAATTTGTAACATTGTTTCCAAAATGCCACACATGCTACGAAGAGAAGATGTGCCTTGATTCGCGTTTGAACCCATTCCTTTCTGCTGTTAATCGATTTCGTCAAGGTCTTCGGAAAGATCAAGGTCGTCAAATTTGTAACAAATGGCCGTTGAGGGAATGTATTCAATAGTCGAAGTGTATGCAATCACATAAAGTGGTTGCTTGTATTCAGATGAGAAGTCAGCCAATCGAATATTTTTTTTGGTTTACCATTGAAATTCAGTTCCAATTTCCTCATTACTACAGCCATCTCAGCCGCTGAATTCATCGCCAGAAGACTGGTAGGGTACATGAAGAGTAGCTTGTTGGAATATTCTGAAGCCTGCGTCACAATTTTTGTGATAGCAGCATTGTTGGAACATTCAACAATTCCTGATACCGCGAATACAAGAGATTCGACAAGCAAAGATTTGACCACGATCGCGCCAGGATCTAGACGACTATCAAAACGGGCCTTGTCAAGCCTCCTCAGAGCTTCGATAGTTTCTTTTGATTTTTTTGAACAAAGACGAAGCTCTCTTTCACTGATCCATTGCAGCCAAGTAGAGATTACTATGACGAATGTAAATGCTCAATTATTTTACATATGACACATCTGGTATCTTACTCCCGCTGCTGCCGCTTCCCTTTCTCAAAAAAGAACGTTTCTCAATGTGATATTTTGTTCCGCGATTTGCACTGTTCCCAGAATTCCGACCACCCACAATATTTCGTTCGTGAAATCCAAGTTTGGCTCTTACTTCTTTAGGCAGAGCTGTCTTTGGCTGTGGAACCCTGGGTACATGACAGTCTAGATCTAGAGAGGGATACGACCCTTGGCATGAGATTCTAATAAACCAACAATGTGAAAAAATACATAAATGTAGCCCCAATGACTAATCTTAATGAAGGACGAGACGAATTCACCTCAAGTCAAAACTCACCACTTCCCCATTGGCATTGGAGGCCACTCTTTGTAGCACCGTAAACACCACCAATTCTACTCATTTTCCTTGACTGTTTGTTGTAAACGCCAAAAATAAGTGGTGTGAAGAGAGGGAGGGAATAACGGGTCACGAAAAGAAGTACAAAAATCACATTACGAAACCACCATAGCCAGCCAAAAGCAGAGGAGGACACTATGAACAATGTCGACGAGAGAGTAAGTGTTTTTCTCTCTTCCTTTTCTTTTCAATCTTTTGAATCCTTGACATATACTTAAGATCTTTAAATTTCAGAATGCATCTTTGAGTGTAACGAGACACTCAACTAATCCCAATGTCAATCTCCACGAAGGTTTCAAAGATGAAGATAATGGGGACGGGAATGTAAGTCTCCTGGGTCTGTGCTAGTTTATACCTTGGTTTGTTTTTACCTTCTCATCCGTTCCTTCCTTACCTTCCCCTCGTCATTCAGGGCCTCACCGATAACCAAAATAGATTACTTCACCTGCTCGATTTGCATTCCAAGAAGGCAGAGAATAGGAATGAAAAAGATATTTGGATACGAAAACAGGCTCTTTCTGTTATTGTTTATGAAGGAGTGTTGGCAGATGTGTTTGATTATGATTATGCTCCAACTTCGACTCTCGTCGAGAATAAAAGAGTGTGGTGCAATGTATCTCAAGAAGGACAGTCAGATATTGAATTTCTTCGTGAGGAAGAACTCATCAACGCTCTTCTTTTGTCGTCAAAATCGTACAAGCCTGGAGTGTGTTATCAGATTTCTGAAAGGGGGAAGAGTCTCTTGAGATATATGTCAATGAGAGAGAAAGAGAGCGTGGACTTGTTTGCGCACAAAGAGGGCACAAGGGAACTATTAAAGCCGTATTGGGATGGAGACTCTTATTGGATGCAAGCACCTTCAGGTTTCAAACGGAAATCAACAGTCACGGAGACTGAAGCTGTATCATATGTTTCTTCTGCGTATATTCCACAATGCTTGCGATATGGGGGGCGGCCGACAATGTCAAATGCACACAAGGCGCACTCTTCAGGATTTGGAGCAATTGATACGATTCGTGACCAGGAGTTGGATGAGGTCATTACGCTGAACTCGGTCTCTCTTATTGTAGCAGAGTACATTCCATTTGGATCTAATCAGATTGTACAGTTGAACAATACCATTGGGTCCAACGAAAGGGTACAGGGTGGATATCTTTCATCGGTCCTTGACGAACGATCTTGCGAAACTACTGTTGAGATGACACCCGAGCTTACCTCAGTAAACATTCTTGATTATACCCTCACCAATCATATTAATTTTGAAGCAGAGATTTGTTTTCCAGAGGATCTAGGAGTGGTTCAGATAGAGACTTTTGGCATCTCTTTAAATGCCGAAGGCACTTGTTTTTATGGAATGCAGATCGAAGCAGTTATGGACAAGATCAAGGACAATATTTCTCTTGACCACTTATCTCGTATACTCGTAGATGTTCAGCAAGATTCTTCACAAATAGTTGACTCCATAATTTCACAGCGTCAAAGGAATCTACTTGACCAAATATTTTATGGAGATATGACAAATCGAAACAAGATCAACTTGATTATAGCCAACGAGATTGAACCACATTTGACTGCGGAGGAATACATGGATAAGGGGGAGTTTGAAAATGAACTGAAACAGATTATTGGAGATACAAAAGCTGCTTATGATATCAGTGAAAAGGATACACTCATCTTTGGAGGCCATGGGTTGCTCCTATGTGGTCCTCACGCAAGGTCTCATGAGCCGTTACTTTGTGCCTACATTCAATTTGTAACTTTGGACATTTTTCTTCAAAATTACTTTGCTAGAATGTGGATTTTGGAGGAAGATATAGAAAATACGGAGAGGATCATTGATTGCATTAGTGTTGACCCAACGGCTTTACACAATGCACGTGAGAAAATGTGTATTCTATGTAAAGATATCATAAGCCTTGAAGAAATTCTAGGATATGTCCTAGAGGCACTTCAAATCATGGAAATCCCTCCCGAACCTCAAGAACAAGCAGGAAGGTCGTTGTACCAGCGTCTTGAAATTTTTAGCATGAGAAGTCAACTAGTAAGGAGGAGCATGGATATGAAGAAAAACATAGAAGGGTCCAAGAGATATCTTTCTATGCTGCAACAGAAAGCTAACACAGCAGCTGAAGGCAAAGTTGAACTAGTGAACACGACGTTGGAGAAAAACGGACGAGCTCTGGAAGCTATCAAAAAATCACAAGAGGAAACTATTACAGCGCTCTCTATGTTCAAGGTTATTCTATCTGGTATAATAACATTTAGCATCTTGGACAGAATCACTGGCGATTGTACCGTGATGGATACTGCACGAATGCAACGTTTTGTAGAGAATTTTGTCCGCAGCAATCACATGATCTGGTTCTTTATCAGCATCTTCATTTGGAGTGTCATAACTATCGCCATCTGGAAAATATCCGCAAAAATGACCTGGCAAGATCAAGGAACAACAGAATTGAAGATCTCTATGAGGGAAAAGATTCGTTCCGAGAAGCTCAGATTACTATTGGCAACGAAGTCCAATATTACCGAAGAGCGACACTTCGAAGAAAGTCGTGAAATCATCACTGTAACATACGAAGAGCCAGATCCACGAAGTTGGGGTGGATGCTCACCGATAATCTCTCTTGAATTTGATGAGAAGAACCAATTCATCCTCAAGATTTGCATTAAATATAATGGTCGAAAGGCAAAGAAAAATGAGGTTTTGAGCATTACACAAGTCAAAGAAAAAATAATGTACGGCCTAATCCATCAAGATCTCTTTCTTAACGAACATGATGAAAAAGGAATGAAAGACATATTGAAAGAAAACTAGAAAAGGCGCTGAAGTTCGAAGGAGAGTTACAGTACTAGGGTATAGCACTGGAGTTGCTTTTATACTCTTACAGTGCTATTGCTTGATCTCGACTTCAATTCAATCACATACCTAGCATCACTTTGTACTTTGCCCTATTGTATTTCGCCGTATTTCCCACTTTTTGTGCGCACGTCAATTTTTTCGTAACTTCTTTATAATCTTTTCTCCTTCAGATTAGAATCCAATCCAGCCATGCTTGGACCTGTCTCTGATTTTATTACTGTTATTTGAGGAAATCTCGCGAGAAATGACGAGCGCAATCAATAATTGCTGTACTTTAAAACAGGTATCATTCAAGATGTTGTTATCACCTTCTCTTTCGAATAGGTCAAATATCTAGATATGAAGTCGCCCTAAAAACGAGGGTTGTAGAGTAATCTTGGGATGGGACAAATGGGTATCGAGTACAAAATCTTACCATCAGCTTATGACGGCTCGCATCAAACACGGAAGCTAAAGGCTCATCGAAATGCAGGATTCTAATTTTATTTCGGGGTTAGGCCGATCCAAGATCTTAGGCTGAGTTATCTGGATAATCATCGTTAAATCTTTCACCTAGTATTTCTACATTTCATTTGAGCGTGAATGGGGAACTAAGTAAGGTCGATAGGGGTTCTCGAGAGCATTGAGAATAGATTGAGGGATGTCTGACTTGGCCTCCAGAGTAGTTTCTCTGGGTACCAATGAGCAGTGTAGCGCTGCGATACCGTTAATGTGTATAGCGTCCGTCTAACGAAGAGCAGTGTTGCGAGGCATCTATGTTGGTTTTCTAAATTTGTGAATGGTCCGAACCGATCAGCTCTCTTTCAGGATTGTATTATGGACGTGTAGCATATTTGTTGACACTACCATACTCTAGGGCTGCAACGCAAGGCCGCATAGAATGGAGTACTTTTCGATCTTTAAATGATTTTATGACAAATTTTAAATGGGATCTCATCACTGAATTTGAATGGGGTATCTTCACTGAATACAATCAAGACACGCTATTGAGGTCCTCCTCATTCAGCCAATTTAGATGTTCATTAATATCAATGAAGGAGCCGAAGTAAGTATTCAATTTTGGATTGCGCTTGTAATAACAGTGGTGAGAGTGTGGACAACGTTCTTTTATTCACAAAAGCTCCAAAATTATCTTTTAACAGTGACCAGTGACTCTCTCTCTAGAGAGGGAGAGCGGCAACTAAAATGATATTATATCGTTTTTATATTGAAAAGTAGCTATGATAAATCAATGATGCCATTAGTTACACATGCGTAATTGATCCCATTCTCAGTCGTAAGGATGCATAGATGATAACTCCAGTTGCTGATGTACGTTGAAGCTCGTTGAAGGTAGTCTTCACCACCTCTAATTACAAGTCTCTCTTCCTATTTCGGTCATACTCAGATTCTAATCAGCGCCTGTACAATGTTAAGATTCACCATTTTAATGTATTTTATTGAAACTGGCCCAAAACCGCAGCGAAGAAAAAAGCTGAGCTTCGACAGGACTTTGCAGCAAGGCAACACACCTTTGATGATGAGACTTACCTTGGTATTGTCAATGCAGCAGCAATAGCTTATCAAATAACTCAGGAGAACGAATTCTTTACCTCTGTCATGGATTCAACTTATTCATTTTACATTTTTAATACAAAAAGGAATCCGGATGATGAATTTTGGGGCTTTCTAAGTAGTAGAAGTAGCTATTACATAGACAAGGATGGAGAAATGATTTCCATACCAGGAATTCCTGTCTTGAGACATTCCACTGAGGAAGGTTCACTCTTCAGGGAGAATTCGAAGTCTGATGGAAGCATCATCGCCAAAAGTCAGATGATTGAGGACCTTGGATTTCAAGTGGAAGTGTTATTTGATCGAAATTCATGATCAATGCTAGAGATGTTGAAGACGCTCTCCAGAATCAATATCAAGCCCTTCCGTTAGGTTAGAGACTATGGCGTCATCCAGACCGCGGGGGAAAGTTTAAGGAACCTGATGAAAGCATTCACAAAGTTGGAATCGTGTTTTACAAAGAGATTTTTCCAATGATCGATAATGGCAAGCTCATATTGATAAAGGGAAGCAATTCGGTACCAAGAGAGCAAGGACTTAATGAACGTGTGCAATGAATATTACTAGCGACTAGATGATAATAGATGAGAAATATAAAATGTACCTACTGGTTTAGATTCAACCACGAGTGACGTATTTAATGAATTTTCTTTGCAGAGTTTTGGTTCTCCCATGGTCGGGGGGCGTGTTTGGGAGGAGGTACACCATTCGCAGCGTCTCTGTCTCTCCTCGCACGTCCCATTGCCCATGCGGCAGTACCTCTCTTGCGGTCTGTGACCATTCCAAGTTTCGCCATCATGTCAATGAAAAGCTTCGAGGGATTAAACTGACTCGATATTCCAAATTCAGATGCTGCATAGTCAAAAGGATACTTATGATGCCAGTTGTGCCATCCCTCTCCTACACTGCAGAATGAAACGAATGGGTTCTCAGCAGGATAGGATAGAACGTCATATGGGTGATCACCGTGAAGGTGCGCAGCGCTGTTTACCAACCAAGTGAAATGAAGAACAACTATGTATCTGAGTCCTCCTGCGACGAAGAATCCATTCCAGAAGTCTTCACCCCAATATTTGGATGCAATCTGTGCAGGGAGCACGAAGCAACAGTATAGAGCAAACCATGGGTCAAGCTTTTTTTGAAACATGACTAGAGGGTCTTCCAACAAATCGGAGAAGTCAAGGGTACGTCCAACTTTCACGACATCGGGGTGCTTCTTGACAAACAGCCATCCCATGTGTGCGAAGAAGAATCCACGTGTGGCATTGTGCGGATCAGCGTTTGTTTCAGAAAATTTGTGGTGTACACGATGATCACGGGACCAGTGAAAGATCGATCCTTGATTGGCGATGGAGTTACAGATGACGAGGAACGCTCGAAGAGGAAAAGAGGCTGTATATGATCGATGAGACCACAGTCTGTGTACTCCTACGGTAATTCCGAATCCACTGTAAGATAGTTAAATTATGAGGAGTCAGTAAAACTAAACTAGGAATAGGATTACGATGTAATCTTGTTTGTCAAATAATGCAATCAATATTTTCTTACCTGATTGGCCAGAGAATGAAAGCGAAGATAAGAGTTTCAGCGGAGCACTTGGATAACCGCATGAGACCAGCAGCAGCGACTGCATGTACCAAAGAAATGTAGATAATCATTGGCCAATTGAGTGATTTGTTTTTCCAATGATGTGAGATCACTGAAGGAATGTCGCGCACCATTTTCATTGAGAGATCCATTGTGATAAGGTTTCTTTTGTTCTTGCTAGAGAGAAGGAGTTGGTATCAACTTAGAAATTGATTTTTGGGTAATGTTGTGTTCAGTGAGTAATCAGTGAATCGAATGTATTGTGTGTTTTATGTGGAGTCTAACGTTGAGAGTTGTGGATTCTGATGATTAGTTATGACACTTGTGTGGAAGCTGGCTGGAAGGTCCTATCTTTTCTCCTTTTTGTAACACCTCAGAAGTTAAATTGAAAAACGTCGACACAACATGCCACTCTGATGACGGGACAAAATTATATTAGATCCGTCCTCGAGCTGTTAACCTATAAACCTATTAACTCTATAACATCTACACAGCACAGAAAAACCCCATATCTCTCTTCATTTCCTTCTCTTCTTTTACTAATGATGCTTCTCTTTTGATTGGCCGTGAAATATTTTTGACATCAACCTGCTTCAACGTAAATTGATGGGATCCAACAGCTGTTTCTTCGAATTTCGTCAGTGGTGACCGTTAACTTGATTTACAATTGCAAATCACGCGCACACAATAGCCCTCAATGTCAAATGAATGACACCTCTAAAGATTTAAATGTGATTTCAGAATTGAAACGGCAATCACATTCTCATCGCTCAAAAAGAAAAACAACTTCGAAAGAACGTCGTATGAGTGAGAATGTGAGTGTTTAGACCTTGATCATATCCTTCAAGTTTGGATCTGATCAATCAAAGATATTTTCGATGTTTCTATTGTGAATGGGCGAAAGTTAAGAACCATGCAGTTGAAATTGCCTGTGATAAAGCTCTGTTATCTGTATTGCTGGAAAGAGATGCTTGTTTTGAAGCCTGGCGTGGCCTGCTCGCTCTTGACATTATTCTTCGCGGCAGAATTTTATTCTTGGTTTTTGAACTTGAATTATCCTCACAAAACTTATCTTCTATTCTTACCATGCGATTGCAGATCTTGAATTCACCCAGATGTATTTACGAAAACAAACTAGAACATGACGAAAGAACTACGAAAAAACGATATCGAGATGATGAATATGGATGAAACTGAGGATGAGGAGGTGAAAAGGAACTGCTTTGGCATGAAGCACTATGAGAGTTCAAGCGAGGACGGGGGGTCAGACGACGATGATTCGGTTTCAGGGTAAGTTAGGATAATTTTCATTTCTTTCAAACTTCGATCGATCTGTTGGATGATTACTACTGTAGCGACTAACCAATTAATTTCTCTTCTAAACGAACATAGGGTTCAGTTCCCAATCAAGTTTGGATGTTACAAACCAACAGGAAACGGTATAGTCAAACCAACTCCAATTCCTGTGGCAAACCCGCTGAAGGTTCTTGACGAAAGCAGTGATCAGAGAATGTCCGTCAAGAAGTATCAAATTATTCACAACGAGTGCGAATTCTCAGAAGAAGGGTACGTGTGCTGGAATTTCTAGCGAGTTCTTTTTTATTTTGATGACGTCACTGTAGACTCACACTTCAACTTCAAATTCAAATATTATAAGATCTGATTCGGAAGAAGTTCTCGTGGAAATTGCAAGCGTTGCTGATCATAATGAATTGTCAGATGATCTCGAGGGTGACCAGATTGATTACTCTGACTCTGATTCCGATAGTCGAAAAGAAGTCTGCGAGGAGGGTGCTAATGAGGATCGTGATTCAGAAGAAGAAGACGTCTCTTCACAATCTGAATTTTCTTTTAGCTCAGATGCAGATGATGAATCATCAGATGCAGGTGCAGATATAGATGAAGGATCATCTAGTGAATATGTTGACGAGGAAAGGGTAGTCTTTGAGGAGGGCGCAGGTTTTTTACTAGTATCTGGAGACAACACTGACGAGGAAAGTGTGAGCGCAGATGAAATCCAGAACTTGATTGAAAAACCCGAGTCTTCTGACATGGTAAGTGCAGGTGTGCGTCTGATGCAATATAGAACTCAAATTAATAGGTTTGATCTGGTTTCCTCATTCGATACTTCTTTCGTTATCCCTTTCACAGTGTTTCTCTGAAAACGAAGTTGAAGCAATTGAAGAAAGTGACGAGAAAGAAATGAACGATGATGATTACTATGTTATGCAATGCCTCATTGACCCTGATCAAAAGACTCAGAATGCAGGCAGTCAGCCGCTGAAGAGAGGACTTTCAACTCAGCAGACAATACATGTCTCACCCGCCGACGATAGCTCTCAAAGCAAACGTAGCTGTAGAAGAGCGTCTTTGAAGATACAAGAACACACGGATTGTATCACACCTTCTTTACCGGTCCTTTGTCTTGGACAGAGAGATGAGTCATCACCAATTCACTTTGCTAAGCGTAGTCAGGATTCATCTCAGGTATCTGTGTGTACGCAAGAAGAGGTAGCGGATAACCAACGCGCTGAAGAGTTGGTAGATGATACGTCTAAAGCATTAGCGAAAGAAAGAGATCCTGTGCCGTTCTTGACACCTCCTTCGACACCAAACGAAACGAGACGGAGCACAGGCCAGATAGCATTTTGTGAATGGCCTTCGAACTTGACTGTGGACAATGCTCTGACAGCAGCTATTGAGCTTCGTCCATTGAGTCCATCTTCACTCGCAAAGTTAGAGGAACAAGACACATCATCGAACGACCTTTACACACCACCTACATATCAACACCAAAGGGTTAGATCAGTCTCAGAAATCAGCAGCACTGGACTTACACCCAAGTTGGGTGGCATTGTGATTCCAAGAATTTAATCACTGGCGATGAATGATGCGCATTGATGTGTACTCTGAGGTACTCTACCAAAATAATTATAAATGTCACATTTCAACTAATGAATACTTGTATAATAATTTATATTTTACTGACCTACTTTTATCTCAAATACGCAGAGTTCTGCGCACAAGGTTCTCTATTTTATTCAAATAACCCAGAATCAAGAAGTCTTTGAAGAAGATCCACATGGCGTTCATGGGATACGAAAGTGAGAGATCTCTTCTGATTAGAAATACATGGCTGCTCGTCATTAATTTCATTTCCAGGAATTATGCAGGTATTGGAGGTCCACTGCATGCAGTTCTCGTTGCAGATATCAGAAATGGTTGGGCTGGACGACGGCATCGAGCTTGTTTCTTTACATACACATCCACATGTAGCAAATTTGCTATCAAAGAAATTGGTACTGCTTTTGGATTTCGAGAGCTCAAATGAAAAGGATGATGCCATGCCATCTTGGAAGTGCAACACTGGATTACTGGTGGTATCACCGATTGTGTCCACTAGATAGACATCACTTCTTTCACACGACGTCGTCATCTCAATTGAATAAGGTGAGTAAACTGGGTCTGCACATGACGTGTGGATCACCGCAAAAACAGCTTGGTTTTGCTCAATATTATCGAAACGAAGAAATATTTTCAAGGGCATTTTCTTCCTCAGATCAATTTCATCGGTTCTCGGGTTCCACGATGCGAAACAAACGACTTGCCCATCTTCAATGAAATTCGCGTTGGATTGCGCTGTTTCGCACGTCTCGTGAATATTATCAATACAAGGATCTAGGCAGTCAATAAATTGGATCCGGTCTGCATGTAATTTTCGACTAATACCACCCTTCCTTGAAGAACAAGGACTACCAGTTCCCAAGGTCAAGCTCCCCCCACTTCCTTGGATTCCTGTCAATTTTATTTTCAAGAACGAAACCCCTCCTTTGCAGCAATCGTTTTTGTGTAATGCCTGCTCTTTTGAAGCTTTTGATGGCTTCACAACAACGCCTTTGCTAGTATAGCCTTTACTTGGAGCAGCCTTGCCTTTACTCGGTGCACGGTTATACCAGATGCTTGGAGAACTAGAGTCTTTGGATAATTCAGCTTCTTCACTGGATTCGGTTTGACACGCTCTTGTACAGGAGTCAATTGTTTTGCGAATGTAGGAAGCACTTGCCTTCCCCTTTCCAGTATATTTATCTGAAACGTGACTGCGATGATAAGCTTTTCTGGCGATATAAGACACCTGATCATTATTCTTCTTCCAAAATTGCGAATTAGTAAAACGTTGTTTGTCATTTCCTTCGCTATGTGTAGTGTACTACTACTATTGTGTACCTGGGGTAGTTGTAATCAAATCATATTTTCTCACCTGATCAATCGATTCCTTGGCTCTGTTCCGATTGCGCACATTTTTGGCAAAGCTGAATGTCAAACAAAAGATATAGAAGATAGCGCAATGATACCTCATCTTGCAGTAAGGTCTTCGTTAAATTTAATGAGTGTCTCCTCTCGAAAGAAGTTGTTGGAAAGTGGAAGAAAAGTGACCAACAAACTTGTCAAATTTGATTTTTTGAAAACAATTCTAAAAAAATACTAAATATTTATCATAAAGAAAGAGGGGTACTGAAGGTCACCCCAGCAGAAAAAACAACTCCTCCCATACCGACTGGTAGCGTAAGTAGCTAGCGACTCCTCGTAGCTCTCTACGAACGATAGACGATAGAAAGAAGCAAGTCGCAAGTAGTGACAACAAAATACGCGTTTCCAAACCATACACTCACCAAAAACAAGGAACTTACCCACTCTATTTAACTACCAGCCATGTCTAGTGGATATGGAATTCGTGGAGGTATCGGAAGGTGCTATCCCTTCTTTGCTGACCTGAAGGAGTGTCTGGTGAGTATTCGAAATCGCGCTGGGCGCTGAAAAAGATTTGAAGGAAAGAATTCAGAACTAGAGCTAACTAAATAATGGTAAAGCTTTAGTTGGACGGTGCTGTTTTTTCGCTCTACCATCAATGCCGATCAAGAACACGCCGAGCCTGTAGTTACTTTGTGATACGATCTTGCGAATGAAGACATACTTTCTGTCACACAAATCCCTCCTTTATATTTAACAAAGCCTTTCCAGCGTTCAAGTTTCTTTCACGCCTTCTCCATCACTCACGTTCTCACACTTCATTTTACCTTGGTAATCTATAGAAATCAGAAGATTCAAATAACGGCGTAGCATGTGCACCCATGAGTGAGGATTACTTTGAATGTTTGCACCATAAGAAGGAGCACGACATGGTTCGCACTGTTATAGCGCAGCAAAAAAAGAACGAGGAGTTGGCATTATCAGAAGGCGGAGATGGAGGTCATTGATCTGTTCTAGCATTAATCCAGATGAGATTTAGGGAAAGCTTCCAGCATGCATTTGCAGGTGATGGTGGGCTGAAATCAAACGAATTTTCGTTGAGGAAGCAAAGCTTTTGAAGGAAGTTGTAAATGAAAAATCAATAGCGAATTTAATCTATCACGCAACAATTAGTTTTGTCTCAATAATGAGGCTCAATCTGTTAGTTTGAATAAGGTGCCATTATTATGACAGGGAGAAGGCATCATTCACAAATTCCTATCGCAACGACAATTACTATCCTTTCTGTGGACTTCGTATCGACCTTTCATACTGTGCCTATCTTACCTACTATTGGACAGCGCATCAGTAGGCCAAAATTCTATTGGTATTTCTTTAAATATATTGCAGCACCCTACCCCTAACCCTATATTTTATATTCATACCATAGGAGGGCTCTTGTTACTCGTAACATCATCATCATCATCAAACGACGAGGATGAGGAGACCTCCTCATAGCTCCTCATCATCATACAATAAACCAAGATCCTTTCTCTTTCTTTTCCTTTTCTTTCTTTTTCATTTCAAGTCTTCGCCACAAAAAAATCTCATCTGGCCTTCTGACGTTTTTTTCCACACCAA
>Ga0306864_1000668_pt1 | contig 15284 bp, 14 predicted proteins | sample AntRauTorckE5430_FD_190448 | JGI IMG/M metagenome (GOLD analysis project Ga0306864, IMG submission 190448) | Saline lake microbial communities from Rauer Islands, Antarctica - Metagenome Torckler E5 #430 (v2) (version 2) | ecosystem: Environmental > Aquatic > Non-marine Saline and Alkaline >...
CTTCTCTATTCGCTTAATACTTTTTATACTGTCATTGAAAACTAGCACATTCACATGAGATAATAATGACCAAGCGATCAATTAGAATGATTAGCAACCCCTTATACCTCCTTATACGGTTGCAGCCACGGCAAAGTCAGTTTATGAGCTACCTACCTTTTTACTTCCTTCTTGAGTTTGAGCCTCTGAGCTGAGCTTCCTTTTTTTTAAATGCCAATGACAGCCAATGAGAAGGTAAAAAGGAGCGCGCGTGTGTAACGGTATCTATTAACGGTATAATTTCAAGTTCCAAAAGAAGAATTCTCACTAATTCCGATATCACGAATATCACGAATGACGACGTCGTGTTCTGAAGACGGTCCTCAACTACTAACAGAGAGAGTGCTAACGCATTTCGTCATTTATTGACAGTCTACATGTTATTCAATCATATCAAGGCTTTTTCTCTCTCTCTACTTCGTTGCCGTCAAATAGTTATGATATTCAACAGTTATGTGCTTGTTTCTATTCTTCTCCTTGTGCATAAGGGACATACATCAGCATTTGTTCCACTGAGTGGTGTGGTTCCTTCCTTCTTGTCTACACGATCACATGTTTCATTCCCAAGATGTATACAGCCCAACCCTCTTGTAGCCAAGAAAGATGGTGGAGACTCAGATGATCCATCCTCCCCTGAACAGCAAGAAAATGAACCAGTTCATTATGATGATTTTGATGACTTCGTACCAGGCAATGCTGCAGATAAGAATGCTAATCCATCAATGAAAATAACTGAAGTGGGTTCAGACGAGATTCACAAAGCGATTCCCTTCGATCTTGAAGAAAGCAACGAATTGTCTTCCCTCTTTCAAAAGACAATACAAGAGGACACCAAGCGTCAAGAACGTATTACAAAGAATTGGAGTTCAGGGAATTGGAAATGTAGAGGATTTAGTTTAGATAAATTCTCTTCTGACGGTCAACTTGGTCAAAGTGTGAATACTGCCAATGAAGCAAAGTTCGGGGGAAGCAATGATGAATTTTTTGAAATGGAAACGAATTCTGCTGCCAATAGAAATGGAAATGACGGAGTGGGTAAATCCATTGTTAAAATATCACAACTTGCATTTGATGAAACAGCTACTGGACCAGGATTTGGAGCGTCAACGGAGAGTATTGCAGTCGGGAGAACTGATGGTTCCGTCTATATTGTCAACCTAGGAGAAGAATATCTTACCAGATTTCATGCTGTGCCAAAGCTTACTATGGAGGGTGATTGGGATGGTCGTGATAAAAATGATGGTGAACATGATGGTGGTGTGGGAGTAGAAATGGTGAGCGAGGAAGAACTGAAGGAACGAAATCTGATGAGTCTTCCATCCGATCTTGAAATGAATAGTGATGAGTCAGGGTTGTCATCGGATGCAGGTATCCCGTTTGAAATCGAATGTCAATTCCAAGCTCACGGTAAGGATGAATCCATTTCAGCCTTATTGTTTCATGACGATGTACTGTACACAGCAGCAAAAGATATTAAAGTTTGGAAAATGGATTCGGTCAATGGTAACATTGTAATGGTGCCACTTCATAATCTTGATTCGTCAAAGACGGATGAGGTTGTGGCGTTGAAGACCCTTTCTACTTCGGAATCTCAAGATGCAAGTGACCATAATTTATTATTGTCGGCTAGTAAAGATGGTTCATTTTCATTGTGGGATATGAATGGGGATCTGGTGTATAGATGTAGTTTACTTGATGACGATGGAGGGCCGATAGCAATTAACTGTGCAGACGTGGATACTTCGGGGCCAGAGCATGTAATCTACCTAGGATTATCTAGTGGACACGTTGTGGCATACGTCGCATCAGAGTTGGTAGGCAGTGCAAGTGAAGGGAATGAGTGTCCTGTTCCGAAATGCAAGTTCCTAGCACATGATCCTTCAAGTGAAAAGAATCGTGATTCTATGTTTACCGGCGTCACGGCGATATCTTGTGGAGGGTATGGGCGTTCTTCTGGGACAGCAGTTAGCAGTTTTCTGGTGACGGGAGGAGCAGATGGTGCTATCAAGCAATGGGAAATGATACAGCAAAAACGCAGTTTTAATGATGATGGTAGCGAAAGCAAAGTTGAATGGAATTTGATGCATTGGCCTCGTCTACCGACGCAGAGAATGAAGGATAGAGCTCATCTATTGAAAGGCCATTACGAAGGGCCAATCACTGCCCTCGAATATGAGAAAGGCGAGGCCACCAAAATTTTATCTGCTGCTGCTGATGGCACGCTGCGTGTCTGGGATCCTACGGCTGAGGAAGAGTTGTATAGAATGGATGGATTTGAGGGAGTTATTTCGAGCATATGCCTTGATGGAGAGGTTCTTGTTACAAATGGTATGAGCGATTTTGTGTGTGTACACGACTTTGATGAAGAAGATCATATTGACAGTAGCTACGAGTTGGATTGGTAGTCAATTGAAGGCTATGGTAGTGTACATTAGGATTTAGGATCATTAACAACAAGGTAAAGGAAATCACACCTTGAGACGCATTATGCGCTGGCGAATCTTTTCTACACTTTCGTTTTGAATTCCATTTCGTTGAAATATGTCCAGTGCCGCTCTGTATGTCTCCATTGCCAGTCTCGCCTCGTGCCTTCTTTCGTAAACAAGCCCCACGTGGTATAGCGCAGGAGCGCAATCTACATGCCCGGAACCTAAAGTCAATTTCGTGATTCGTAGAGCTTCCACAAAAGCACTCAGTGCGTCGTCAAAATTGTTTTGAGCTAAATGAATGGCTCCAATTTTTTCCCATGTCTCTGCAGCCCGAACATCCTCATGACCAAATTTACTTTGAGTGAGCTGCAATGATTCATTCATTGCAATCAAAGCATCTTCATATTCATTGAGTACGCAATGAACGTGTCCAATGTTGTAGAGAGTGTTGGCAATGTCAGAAGCAGTACCAGCATTTTCTCCCGCAGTAATTTCTTGGAGACAATCTTGATAGAAACACATTGCATTGTAGTAGTCCCCCTGTAAAAAATAAACACTTCCGAGATTACTGAGAGTATCATACATGTTCACATGATCGCATCCTTTGGGTAGTTCATTAGTAGGATCGGCGCGAATTTTTGATTTGATATTCAAGCAATCTTGTAGAACTTTTTCAGCATCTTCAAGCCAGCCTAGACTGATGTACACCGATCCAATATTTCCAAGAGTATGCGCTACGCAAAGATCAGAGTCACCAAGGGTCAATCTCTGAGTCTTTAGAGCGGTGGTTAACATCCTTAATGCCTTTTCCTTGTCACCGTCATCATAGTTCTGAAGAGCGCTCTCAACTACTGAACTGGCCACGTAAAACGAAGAAGTAGATTCAGAAGAATCAAGCTTGGCGGATGATCTCATATTGGCTGGTGATGATGAAATGCGCGCTAGTGAAATTTGATGTGTAGTCATCATGATGATGTTCTTATATATATTATATTTAAGGCGAATGGTTTCAGTTGTTGGAAAAGGCGATGATTGATGGGCGTTTTATGTGAATGCTGGTGAATGTGTATTGTGAAATGATTTCGAATTAGACTACTTTAGCTTAATGATTAACTAAGTAAACATAAGAATAAGATCGTACTGTGAGATGGTGAATAAAATTCATGGATATCATCCTTTTTTTCTCTGATAGTTGAATCAAAATGGTACATGTATGTTCATAGAAGTGACCATGATGCCTTTGACTTATCGCAGCAGCATTTTCATTTGTATCCTCCCTTTATTGAGTGAAATCAAATTTTCCTTTGGGGATGAAGAATCCATCATCATCAGGATGTGGGACTAAAATAGTAGCATTATGAACGGCTTCTTGTCCAACTGTTTTTCCAGCAGTATCGCCGAATTGTTCTGACAGCGGTCTCAATGATCCTTTCATGGCATTAAAGATTTTCTGGTACAATGATGTCGCAGCAAAGAGGTGAAACGCAACCCAAGAAGCCTCCTCCGTTGGATCCGATCAAGGGTAAGTTCAATGATCAAAGTATGTTCACTAATTTCTCTGCAGAGATGCCATCTAATCAAATGTCATTGCTGCAGTCGTCGTCCGTATAAGAGGTTTGAACCAATATGAATTAGGTACAGAAGTGAAAGGCAATTTTTCTATCAAAAATAGCATTGCTCGAAGCTGGAAGGTAAAAGATGGCAGACGTTGTGTCCAGACTACAAACACGGGAGAATCACTTCCAGGTAAGGAAGGAAGGACTTGCTTTACGTATGATAAAGTGTTTGATGAACATGCTTCGACAAAAGAAGTATTTGATGAGAGCGCAAGAGATATCATAAATAGCTTTGTGAACGGAATAAGTGGCACCATTATTGCATATGGACAGACTGGATGTGGTAAAACGTACACAATGCAGGGTAAAGGTTCGCTGAAGGATGGTGCTCTAGGGAATGCGGGAGTCATCCATATGTCTATTAAGGCTTTGTTTGAAGGTCTTGCACAACAACATAGCTCCATATTTTTACTGCGTGCCACAGTAATTGAAGTCTACAATGAAGAGATCAGAGACCTCCTTTTACCCTCTGACGAGCAGAGAAAAGTGACAACGAGATATGACTCGAAAGCTGGTATCGGTATGGATGCGACTGAGAATTTTGTCACTGACTATTCTTCCATGATCGATTTGTTTAGTTTGGCTGATGAAAATAGATCAGTAAGAAAGACAGGAATGAATGACAGGTCTTCAAGGAGCCATACAATTTACAAAATCACCCTTGAAAAGAAGCAAGTAGATGATAGCGACGGGGCAGAAATGATACAGATTTCAACAATGAATCTTGTTGACCTTGCTGGATCAGATAGAGTCATGAAGAAAACTGGGATTCAGGATGACACTCAAAAAGAAGGAAGTAACATCAATAAAAGGTAAGCTTAGATCATTGAAGTTTCAATTCGTTATAGGCATACCACCTTTGATCTTACAATTGATCATCCTCTTCAGTCTCTTGGCTCTTTCGCATGTTATTTCAGATCTTGGTCGGTCTAGAAAGGGATTTGTCAATTTCAGGGACTCGAATTTAACGAAAGTATTGCAAAAGGATTTGAAAAGCCACTGCAGAATAGCAGTAATATGTTGTATCACTCCTTCCGGTATTTATACAGAACAGACACGAAAAACGCTTGAATTTGGTAAACATGCTGGAGGGGTTCAAACAAGACCTGGGAGGGCAATAGTGAAGGACAATAGATCAATAATCATAAAAACTTTACGAGATCTCTACAATACGCGATCGAGTCCTCGCGCGTCCGATGAAAAGAAGGAAGAAGCTGAAATGAAATGGAAAGAAATTGAACGGGCATTTATTATTGGAGAAAAAACAAACACTGTTTCGGATCCAAATAGAAAAGATGAGGGAGCAAAGGTAGGCGCAGCTTGGAATGAGAAAGATACTTTGCGTGACGACGATTGTAGAGACGATGTAGCACAGAGTCGGGCTTCTGAAGAAGATGAAGAATGTGAGTTGAGCATTGTGCTTTCAGTGGCACAACAAAAAATGACAGAAATAGAAGAAGAATGGGAATTAATGAAATGTGGTATGGATGAGAGATCTCTAGCTTCTAGGACGGATTTTGGAAGTTTCGAAGGGTCAAAGTCCTCCATTCCAAACGAGATAGAGTTCGAGGATGCAGACGAATGCATGTTTACTAGTAAGCTTGAGAATACTAATGAAAGTGGTCTAAGCAGGCATAAAGGGGTAAAACAGGAGGACGGAAGCAATACAAATAGAATCTTGGAAGAGATTGTTTCGAAGTCAGGAGAAATCGAAGATATCTCATCAGCCCTGATATCCAGTGGCAGTGAAGAAAGCGATTATTTGACCCAAAATACCACTTCATTTCACGCAGCGGTGCAAGGCAGAATTCTCCCTACCATGTCTGGCCTAAGTATGAAGAGCGAGATGAGTGCATACAGTGACGAATCTCCTGAGACCCCATCTACTCATAATACCTCACCTGATGTAAAGTCTTCGTCGGATCTTCCAGCGGCCAATGATAGAAGTTTTAACGATAGCATGGGAGTAGTATTTGATGATGAGCGTGAAGAGAGTGTATCGAAGTCAGGACAAACCGAAGATGACTTATCAGCCCTGATATTCAGTGGCAGTGAAGAAAGCAATTATTTGACCCAAAACACCTCTTCAGGTCACGCAACGGTGCAAGGCAGAATTCTCCCTACCATGTCTGGACTAAGTATGGAGAGCGAGATAAGTACGCCATATACTTATAATACCTCACCTGATGTAAAGTCTTCGTCAGATCTTCCAGCGGCCAATGATGGAAGTTTTAACGACAGCATGGGAGTAAGTTTTGGCAATAAACGTGACCTTCTTACTTATAGTGAAGATTCCGCCTCAATACACGGCAAAAACAAAGTTGTGCACAAAGATACAAGCAATAATCTAGAGACAAGCACTACGTGTGGTGAAGCGATGATGAAGCCTGTCCCTAACTTGAAGAAGGAACACAGTGGGGTTCTCACTATTGAAGAATTGGAGGCAGAGATATCAAAGCTCTCGCTGGAGAATAAGTCTATAAATTTCGAGAAAGAAAAGAGAATCCAGACTCTAGGAATTGAAAATGAGGTATTACGTTATGACATTGATGAGATTTTAACAAAACTAGACCATCTATCCAAACAAGCCGATCAGCTTCCACTGTTGAAAGAGAGTAAGAAGCACATGCTGAAGGTGAATGCAGAACTGGAAGAACAAGTGGTGGCATTGTCCAGGAATCTTGATAAGCTATCCAAACAAGCCGATCAGCTTCCGCTATTGGAAGAGAGTAAGCAGCACATGCTAAAGAAGAATGCAGAGCTGGAAGAACATGTAGTGACATTGTCCAGGAATCTTCACCATAAAACTGATCAAGCCGATCACCTTCAACTATTGGAAGAGAGTAAGCAGTACATGCTGAAGAAGAATGCAGAGCTGGAAGAACAAGTGGCATTATTGACGGAAAAACTGTCTTCATACGGAGATGGGATATCCAAGCTGGAACCAAAAGCTTCTGTAATGGAAAACATCTTAGACCAAAAAGATGCACAATCCAGCGACTTGTCTTTGCTATCTGCTAAACTCAAGGAGCGAGATATTCAAGTTGCTGAGCTCTCGACCAGAGTGAAGGAGCTTGAGGATATGCTTCAGAATCTTGAGGCTGCTCGGAAAATGTCAGATTACCAAAATAATAACCTACAAATAGAAATCAAAGAGCAGTTCTCAAACGAGGAAGAGAGCATCTTAATGTCGATAAATTCACAAAAAAGTGAAGAGACTTCTCTTCAAGATTCACTAGGGGAGGAGAAGCAATCCGAACCATCTCTGCACTCTTCATCCAAATGTAGCGCAAAGGATGACTTGGAATACACTGCTTCAAACATCTCCGATACATCAACGAGTAGTGATGCAATAACTGAAGTTGGAGCAAAACTAAGGAGCGTTCTCAATCAAAAGGATACGTGGTCTTCTAATGCATCTCTAGATCACAAAACAGAGCACCAAGGATCTCACGAATTCGCCATTCCCAAAGAAGAATTGGTTGAACAAAACTTGGCCGAAATCAATAATTCGTATAGACATTCTCATGGAGAATCGATCGATTTTGACCTTGTAGTAGACACGACTCTTCTAACCAGTGAAATGAACGAGGAGAATAGCTCTGGGCTTGTTGTGGAGCATAATGGCGACAAAAATGATAATGATGGGGATAAGGAGAATAGTGGTGCGGTGCTATCTTCTCAGATTGTAGATGAAAAGAGGGTTGAAATAAGCAATGACAACACGTCAAGCCCCAAAATCGTTGCAGCAATGAAAGGCAACGAAACTATGCTAAAGCATTGGGAAAATCTGTCAATAATCTTTCGGAATCATCGCCAGCAAGCTCTCGGAGAAAACCACATGTAGCGGATAATACACTACTGAGATCTATCAATTATTGTAATAGATAACTCTTATAACTGTTATTCCAACACATGTGCGCTTCACGTCGCAGTAATGCAGCATTATGGTTCATTGTTGCACTAATGAATGATGATTGCCCTTTTAATCAAAGGACAAACTCCTTCAAATCGAAATAAAACCTCATTTTTGCGGTCTAGCATTGCTTCTACAGTACATTTTAAATTATTCATCTCTATTTTTGTTTTCAGCAAATCTAATTGAAATTATCTTACAATTTATTCTTCGTTGTTAGTATGCACATTGCATGGTAGAAGAAGCTTGCCAAAGATGGGACTCGGCATGTTGTGAATGCCGATGTTGACTGACTAGAGAGGGAGTTCTTCTACAGACTTGTGATGAGTTCACGAGCCGCTAGCTTTGAGGTGATCAAAATATTTCGCGATTGCAGCAAGTTTCCTAACAGTCATTTCGTCTTCCTTGAGTGTAGTGACTTTATCAACTGTATAGGTTAGCAAAGATTCTACTCCAAGGGCTATTCTCACAATAGCATGGCTATCACTAACACTGACTGGCTGTCCTATATAGATAATAGTAGAAAGAGCCATCCTCTCGTCATCAGTCGCATGAGGAATAAGTCCAGAAATTTCTAAAGACATCCACCTATATAGATCGCGAGCTTCAACCATATCTAGCCAACCACCGCTATGTTTACCAATTCTAATGCTGACGATGCTTCTTTCAATAGAAAATATGTCTAGCAAATCATCTGAGTCAACCATAAATTTGACGGCACTCGCCCATTCGTGTGATACACTCATTCTATCTGTATCTGGTACGGATGAAAGTGCTTCCATTGCTGCAAGTCCTGCCTCCCATCGCAATGCGAGACCAACATTATTGTTGCCCTCATTTTTTAGTGCATTCTTCCAATTTTGGAGACAGACTGGCAATTCCTTATCAGTTAGGAAGGCTCCTAGTCCCATTGAATCAGCAATCATGTTCATTGGAGCTGGAGCACTTGAGAGTTTCTTTGCAATACCTGGAGGCACAATCACTGCTCCACAGAAAGGTGGTGCTTGGAAAAATTTAGAAGTTGTAAAAAGAACAACTGACTCTTGATTCATCCACTGCTTTATTTCGTCAAGAGTGAAACGACCTTGGCAAGCGTCTACAACGCCCATCGATTTGTCTCCTACCTCTTGACTGCCAGGCATGACTGTATCACGCACACCTGTCTTTCCACCAAAAACGCCATGTATGATGGGGTAAAATCCTTCTTCAAGCTGCCTGGAACAAAATTCGTTCATCTCCTCAGAAGCGCTAACCCTTACACTACCATCGTCATTTCTAGCATTGATGAATAGTCCCTTAATCCCATCAAATCCGGACAAAGTCTTTAAATCATTGGCACCCAAGAATGGTGCATGTGTCGAAAAATAATCTCCTCTAGATGCAGGTTCGGTTCCCGCTCCAATTTCATTAAATTGAGTTATACCATTTGCGATAAATTTTGTTGGATGGAGAGCCTTTGCCATAGCAATAGGAATGTATTCTGCGTCTGATCCGCTAGGGCAAAGAATGATTTCTGCACCTGACGGCAGGTTGAGATATTGTGCCAATCTCCGTCTCTGCGATTCAAATACAGTGACCAAAGCAGCATCTAGATCTTCTCTTTTCAAGCCTTTAAAGTGCTTTTCATACATAGTCCTGGCCGCATCATATCCACGATGGGTAGGAGGGTTTCCAGTACAACTTCTTTTGAATAATGGAAGGTCAATAATGAGCCAAAGATGTGCGTGGATTTAACTCAATATTGGAATGCAGATGCCACTTACCCCCGAAAAATATCTGACTGGTTGATAGGTCGTGGCTTTATGTGGTACTTGTTTGCACCACTATCTAGAATCAAACTTCGGTCATCGCCTCCAGTTGTCAACCAAGACTCAAACTCAGAGTAGCCGAACTTTATAGCTTCGGCCCTAGCTTTTTCACAATACTGCTCTGAAATAGAGTCCATCGTCTCGATATCTATTATAGAAGTTAAATAAGGAATAGTCAGGTTCATATTTTACTTAGGATTACAAACTGGTTTATTTTAGTTCTTACCGGCTGATGAAGCGAAACTGGCAGAAGTAGATCTATTAAAATTCTTATTTCCAGAAAATCCCAATCTCGAAAAAAGAGAGTTGCTAGATGAACGAGTAGATGGCTTGCGGACATCGAAGGTGGCAGACAGAGCAGATACCTTCGTCTCCTTTCCTTCTTGAAGAGAATGAGATAACATATCAACATTCTTTAGTCCCTCTCTAGTGTAGAGATCACTCTTCCAGGCAGCCCCCATCGCACGTCCACCACCCTCCCAAGGAGTAACTACATGCTCCATTCCTGGGAAATTTTCCTCAAAGATGCGACGGTAATAATATTCCTCCTTCGTTTGAGGAGTGTGTAAAGAGAACTTCTCAGCTGCTCCCTCCATTTCTTCATCGCTTACCAATGCTGAAACACTAGCTTGTAAAATTGATACCCAATCTTCACCTACTCCCTCACACTGCATGGCCTTGGCTCTCCAAAGAACAGGCTCGGGAATAGAGTATCCGTCAGTATTTGGAGCCTCGTACAGTTCTCTCAGCATTGTCTTTTCCCTTCCACGAGAGTTTGACTTCACTGCTTCTGCATCAACAATCTTCTTAGTAGGATTTACGCTCATTACCAACTCGGTAAATTCTGTATCCAAGAAGGGAACACGAGCCTCAAGTCCGTGAGCCATAGTCATACGATCAGTTCTGTGAAGATTGATGTTTCCAAGCATTCCATAAATACGCTTCAATTCGTTCTGCAAAGCCATAGGACAATCTGCATCCTGGAAGTACAGGTAACCCGCGAATAGTTCGTCGGCACCTAAGAATCAAGGATGTGTTAGAGACACGAAACGACGATAATGGAGATGGTCTTACTATCATGACATAATTCTTACCTTCTCCAGTTAGAACCATCTTTACCTCCTTTGCTGCAGCCTCTGCAAGGAACCAGTTAGGAATACTACTGCGAATCAGTTCAGCCTCATAGGTCTCCATATGATAGACAATCTTTGGGATCATGTCAAAGACTTCATCAGGAGTAAAGTGCCTAATTATGTGGTTGATGTACTTTGATCCTCCAAGATCCTTGACTACAGCCTTGGCAGCCATAACATCTGGAGAATTTTCCATACCAACTGTAAATGTAGGTATGGGCTTAAATTCGCCACCCTTTTCCAGCTGGGCCTCTTTGTAGAGAGGAAGAAGGATATTGGATACGACCGCAGAATCAACTCCTCCAGAAAGAAGGAATCCATAATCTACATCTGCCATCATTCTCTTCTTGATTGCCTTATCAAAAGCTTCACGGATCTGGTCATCAGTTATTTCGTGACCTTCTTCTTCCCAAGGAGCATAATCGTCCTATTTCAGGTATTATGTGTTAGCAAAAAAAATCAAAATAAAGCAAGTGCAGAATAGTGTAGAGAAAAGGGCTCACCTTACGAAGCCAGTCAGGGTTGTGATAGCAAACTACACCTTCCTCGGGAGTCCAGTAGTGACCAGCAGGGATAGCCGTGACACTCTTTGGAACAACATGTCCTACAAGAGCCTTCAATTCACTAGCGAATACGTATCCAGTAGCATCAGTAGTTTCGGAATCAGCATTCGATGCACGGCCGAAGTAAAGGGGTTTGATTCCGACAGGATCTCTCGCAGCAAATGCCTTGACATTACCAGTCTCGGAATCCTCCTCGAACACCACAAATGCAAACATACCATCAAGCTTGGCAGCAGTAGCAGCACCACCATGCCTAGCAAAAGAGTGAGCAATTACTTCGCAATCACTTCCAGAAATTCTATCATGAGTCCATCCATCATTTTCCACGAGATCGGCATATACTTTCTCGTGGTTGTATATCTCTCCATTTGCTGCAAGTTTAACTTTCTTCATCGTTCCGTCAACTTCAAAATCGAGCTGAAATGGCATATCAGCCTTGCGATTGTTGGGATCTACAATTGCTAACCTAGTATGTCCCATAGCCCAACGAGCATTGGATCCAACATCTTTTTTCCCAATGGCACCAGAAGAGCAGGTCATTCCATCAGGCCCACGATGGTAAAGAATCTCAGAAGTCTTCTTGAGAACCTCATTGGTTTCTTTATCGTAATCATTAAGAAGGGCAATGTCATCATAACCAACCGGTTTGGAAGTCCAAATGTCATCAATAGCGGCTACCAAACCACACATGAGACGTTGGGAAGACTTTCCATTTACACCAATGTGATTGTTGGCACTGGCATTTGGAGAAAATGCTGCAACCCCACTGGAGCTTGCTACAAGGAAGAGAGCTGCTTTCTTCGCGAACATTATTTGTTCTTCTTTCGGAACTACGAAAGAATTATTGTGGGAAAGTTCCTGAAGTTCAATTTTTTAGACTGTGCAAACGAGAAAAAATAATGTCACTCTATTTTCGAATATTACTGGCTGGGGACGGACCTCAACAAGATCCTCCGTCGTCGTTACGTCAGTCAGCAAGCACAGATGCGTCACATTCCTTCGCGCCAAACAGTAAAAATGTCAAGAGTTGGGTTGGCACGCGCTACTTTTCACGTCATATTTAAAATCAAAACTAAATATAGCATTGTGAATAATTTACCTTTTACATTCAGTACATCTTTCGTGTTGCTCTATATCGAAAGGTTGTTGTTTGGTACGATGAACGTTGTTGTGTTTCTATTCTTTCGCGAGGAGTGGTGATTTTGAGTGAGTGCGCTTTTTTTATTAGTGGGCGCGCTTTGCGCACCCAGACTTCATCATCCCACGAGCACATCATCTAATGCCTGGATGACTGACGGCTGACGGAAGTAATAAATAGTTAACATATCTACGAGAAAAGAATGGTCTATTTTTTCACCTCCCGATGCGGCAAGTATACCATTTACGTAGGTAAAGACAAGTTCGAGAACGAAGATCTGATCAAGTATGGTCTCCCGGAAGACGTAAGTGATGGAATCATGAAGGAGGGTTTGCAGGCTGTATTGGTTTGTGTGTGCGTTGCGTTTTGGAAGTAGCAGTTAATAGTGGTGATGGTGGCTGGTGGGAGGGTCATAGGGGCTGGTGGCTGCGGCCCAGGAAATGCCCTTAAATGGAGGGTTTACAGGCTGTATTGGTTTGTGTATGAGTTACGTTATGATAGTGGCAGTCAATAATGATGCTGGTGGCTGGTGGGAGGAGATTTGCTTGCTTCACAAGGATTAAAGTCATGTGATGCCAGCACTAACACACATTCTTCGACATGCGTCTCTAGGTATGGTTTCATGTGGATGATTTGAGTAGTGCTCATGTGTATCTTAGACAGAAACCTGGAGAAAAATTAGACGATATAACGGAAGAATTGTTGCTAGATTGTTCCAGTTTGGTCAAGGCCAATTCAATTTCCGGATGCAAGGTACGTACAATCCCTCTGAAAGAAAGGCGAGAAGATGATAGTCAGTGGCACAGCCCTAATGACCCTACTTGATAACCCATCACCTGCTGCGTTTGTTATTACTATTTTTCACATTTTATTATATATCATATTGGAAAGATGAACTCTGTCTACGTCGTTTACACGCGATGGAAAAATCTCAAGAAAACGAATTCGATGCAGGATGGGGCTGTAAGTTATCACAGACCAGACAACGTGCGCAGGATGAAGGTGGAAAAGAATAAACCCGTAGTTAATGCCTTGAACAAAACAAAGATAGAAGATCATCCGAATCTTTGGCAGCTGCAACAGGATCGGAAACAAGAGATGGTTGATGAGAAGAAGCAGGCCAAGAAGAAACAAATAGTGGAAGAACGGATAAAACAAAAGGAACATAGTTTGGCTGCGCAGAAAACAAAAGAATATCATGAGGAACTAGAAAAGGGTATAGATGCCCAAATTGAAAGGACTAGAATAGAAAATCTTAACCTCTCAGATGATGATGATTCGGATTCGGATGAATCTGTTGGAAGCTTTTTAGGTTTTTAAAACTGGATAACTCGTGATTAAGGTTTATTTGATTGCTCTAGATGGGTCGGTTCACGTATGCTATTATTTACGCCCTTCAAGATGAAATAATGATAATACCTAGCATATGCACTGTCCCTCCTTTGGAAACATCTGCGACACAACAGAGGTTTTTTAACCGCAAGGACGATGACTGTTCTCAGTCAATTACTACTGCTGATTCCAACGCATCAGTTGGTGCAAAAATGTTCTAAATTGTACTAAAGAGTTAAAATTAATTTTACAGGGCTAAATTCAATTTAAAGGCTAATGCTACCATACCTTCTCATGTTTGAGGATGGTGTCAATGGAGTTCTGTTAGAGGCACATTGATTGTTTGCAAAGACGATACGAAATCGTGCCTGGAAGTCTTTGGAGGAAAAACTTCATCCGATAGGGACATTTCAATAACATCCTCTTTCGACAAGCAATCAATTCCACACTCTGGCCAAACGTCAACGGAAATTGTATCATCATTCAGATAGTCTACGAGTATCACAGGAAGTCTGGATAGACCCATTAAACGCCCAACTGCATATCGGTGATGACCATCTAAAATAGCACCACTTCTAGCATCTACTAAAAGCGGTAATCTGTATGATTTCCAACCCTGAATTGCATTACTGAGTTTGCGCACCCTTTCCTCGCTCACTATTTTTTCATGCGCCTTCAGCCAATTGATATCCACCAAATAAATCACTTGAGGTTCATCCCTAATGCTAACCTCATCTTCTTCCTCCAGAATCTTTGAGGGTGGTCCTCTTGCGACAGAGTCAATCATGACATCTGCTACAACACCAAATACGTTTGTGATTCCACGAACAACTTCCTTCACTGCGGATGGATCAGAGGACGCACTCTTGACATCGTCAAGTATGGATTCTTCACCTGTTGAGGTCCATGAACTTGATGCAATGGCACTGTAAAGTGGGATTTTGGGAGAATCCGTTGCCTGGCGATTTTCGTTGTAAAGATGCCTAGCAATGGTAGTGGATCTTTCAGGTGAAACAATCTTGATTCCACATCTTTCGTCGTTAGTGTAGTATCGAAACGATGTCTTGCTGATTTGCGTGCAAGAAAAAGCATTAGATCCTTGTACACATTGGATTAATATCAAGGAAATGAGATAAATGACCAACGGAGATAGATTGATGGTGGTCCTCATTTTGATTCTTGTGTGAATCTAAGAAAGAGGAAAAACTGATTGTATCGTCGTCAGGTCTAAAATATTGCATTTTTTGTATGGTCTAAAAGCGTTCCTCCTCCTCGCTGGTCCTGTGCATTTTCAATGCCGGCAAGAGGGT
>Ga0306864_1000669_pt1 | contig 15273 bp, 9 predicted proteins | sample AntRauTorckE5430_FD_190448 | JGI IMG/M metagenome (GOLD analysis project Ga0306864, IMG submission 190448) | Saline lake microbial communities from Rauer Islands, Antarctica - Metagenome Torckler E5 #430 (v2) (version 2) | ecosystem: Environmental > Aquatic > Non-marine Saline and Alkaline >...
AATGACAACTTTATGCCTAGTTGAAACAGGTGGTTTTGTCTAGTTATTCTGGTATTTTGCGGTAAAAAGAAACTGCGCGCCTTTACTGCCTTTAAAAAGCATTACTGCCTTTTTCATGTGCGTAGTACTACTACTACTGCTGTTGTGAGCTACGAACTTTACGAAACTAGCTGTGTGTGATCCGAACTAAAGTTAAAAGTGGAAGAAGAGGACAAAGGAGAACAATGGACTTACTTTACTCAATGCACAACGCATAAAAAGATAACGACTATAATTCGTCACGAAATAAAATAATACAGATACACACACATCTCACAACAGCATCTCCCAACATCATCAACAGCTTCCATCATGAGTCGAATGAGAAGTAACTCCTATCGAATCGCGGTGTTTCTATTATCATGTGCTATACTTGTTGCGCTCTCTATAGTATTTGATACGGAAGGCTATACTCAATACATCCATGACATGCACAACTTGTCGTCTTGTGGACAATCAAATATCACCGTCGTTTCACAGAATTCCATTCCCATTTCCAATGCCAATGCTAATGAACATCAGCATCAGCATCAGCATCAACAAAAGGATCAGCAGTATCAATCATTCAATGGCACCAACCCTCACAAAACCTCGTGGTGTCCCTTCGCAAAATGTCACAACAGTCCAATGTGCACACCCTGCAACCGACGATACCTCTTCATCCTCGCCACTGCAAGATCAGGATCCACAACCCTTCTAAAAATGATGAACTATCTACCAGACGTACGCATCAGCGGTGAAAATATAAATGAACTCTATGTCGCATCCACACTCATCAGTAACTTAAAAGGAGAACATGTGGCACCTCTGTTGGATCAAAACTTTGATAGGACGGAAGGGGCTTACGTTCACAATGCCATTTCACCACAAGCCATGAGTTGCCCTATTCAAAATGTCATCAATGCGCTGAATCCACCACCGAAGTATGTCCAACTTGGGGTGAACGTAACTGGAAATCCCTCCATTGCACAATATGATCGGGGGACGATATTCGGTCTCAAGACGATCCGGTTTCAAAAGGGAATTTGGAGCGTCAAAGCAGCGGCTGACTTTTTGAGAGAGAATTTTCCATGTTCGAGGATGATCGTGAACATACGAAGTGATGTGGAGAATCAGTTCAAATCCATGAATGCAACGTTTGCAAATCCGGACTCTGGTGATAAGAATATTGGCAATGTTCAGAAAATGACAGCTTTCTTGGTTGACATTGCGGACGAGCTCGGGGACGAAAGGGCAAAGCTGGTGGACATGAATGAATGGACTGAAGATGTGAACATTTTGAATGATGTAATTACATGGTTGGGGTTCAGAGATTGTAAATATCATGCAGTTGTGCATGAAAATGCCAATGGTTACGATAGAGATAATGTGACAAGGCCAGACATTGGGAATAATTGTCATTACCCTTCTTAATGTTCAATGAATGATTGCATGGTTCACACTGTTATCGGTTTTACATGACATGGTATGTCCCATTATCGCCATCTATTTAATGTATTGATAATGATTCAATGATGATTTTTGAAAGAAATCATCTTTGAAGAAAATAAACAAGAAAACAGACTTCAGTTTTTAATCTTTAACCGTATGGAATCATCACTTTCGTTGCAAAGCTTGTGAAAGTTCACTTCCAAGTCCAAGGCCCTTGAAAATGTCCTGTTTGACACTATCATCAGGTACATGGTATCGGCTCTTGTACTCAGCAGAGACCTTAGTGACCATACGGATCGCAGCAAGATTGTAACCTACAGTATCACGGGCTTCTGTTAGTCTCACTTTCAATAATCGGCGCAGCTCACGCAAAGGTACGGACATCTTTTGATGACCGACTAATTGATGCTGATGGCTCTTGACAAGGAATATAGCTGCGCGGCTGCATAGTTCCACTCCTTGGCCATTGCGTAATAGGACAATAAGGTAATACATCAATCGTTCCATATGATTCAGTGGGAGGACCAACAGACTTTGTTCTAATTCAGCACTCTTGACACTGCGAAGTACCCAGAGAATGTACTGAGGTGGTTCCATTCCAAGTAGGAGAGGATTGATCATACGTTTCTTCGCATCTGTGCCCTTTCCTTTCTGGCTCTTGCGGAATACTGCAGAGTCTTTTAACTCTTGGTCAGCACGTTCAAGGGCTTCCATGATACGGTCACCCGATGCAACACTTAAAACACTCTTCTTTACTGCTGCCTCGCTCTGTGGTTCATTCTCGTCATCATCTTCTTCCTGCGCCTCTTCCTGCCTACGCCGACGCATGATCCGTTCTGTGCCTTCTTCATCTCCCTTGTTATCGACCTTATCAAACATGTCTTCAAGAGCTCGCTCTTTCTCTTCCTCTAAAAATACCATGTCTTTTGTGCGCTCCCATACTCGCACCTGCCGGTCCATTGATCCCGACAACACAAAGGCTCCCGTCTTTGCTATAGCCAAACAATTGATTTCAGAAATGTGACCATTCAAAAGAAGAATTTGCTCAAAACGATCGCCATCCCAGTACCTTACTGTTCCATCCTTACTCGAGGTGAAGAAGTTATGAGTCTTTTTCACAAACTTTAGGTCAGTGATGGAATCTGAATGGCCGTAAAGTGTACGATGCGTATCTCCAAAATCTAATCCCCAAATCTTAATAGACTTGTCAGCTCCTCCTGATGCCAAGATTGTATCGTCATCGCTTGCGTCTAATGCGAGTGCTGGTAAACTGTGCCCGTATAAACTAAGAAAAAACCTCAACGAGTCCTCAAAGAATACCTTGATTTGGCTGTCCAAGGTGGATACAAATACCATTCTCTTTTCGTGCGAGTAAGAGTAACGCACAGCGATAACATCATCCGCAGACTCGAGAGTTCTTGTGTGTACAACCATTGGGTGTCCAGCGTGGCTAGATTCTTCATCGTCGCTGCCATCATCTTGGCTTTCGATCTCCCAGAACTTTACCATCTTATCTGCAGATCCTGTGACAAGAGCAATGGCCTCATCATCATTATGTCCAGAGGGTTTCTTGATGTCAATACTCCAGATTTCTTTCTCGTGTGCCTTTTCTGTGTAGACCACGTCGCCAGAAGCAATATCTATAATCAACAGAAATCCTTCCCTCGTGCCAATTACGACATGAGTATCTCCTGGAAGAAATAAGGAACACAGACCATAGCTACCTTGCTTCTTGGACGATACAGACGCGAGAGGAAGGGAGCGCAAACATGAGCGACTTTTTACGTTCCACACTTTGGCAATGTTCTTTGAAACGGTACAAGCAAGAACATCATCAGACGAGAGGGCAATGGATCTAATACCGGTGGGGTGGCCATACATGTCCATAGATGAGACAATAGTAGATTTGAAAATATCATTGTCGCCAGATGTCTCTTTTGCGACAGAGTATACTTCAAGGGCATTTGTTCCCAATGCGCATACTACACGAATTCCTCCTTTCTTTTCAAGATATGGTGTAAACCTAAATGCTTTGATTTTGTGAGATGCTCTGATTGTGGCGACGTACTCGAATTCATCAGAAGCTTGAATCTCATCTAAATCCTTGATGATTTCACTCGTATCTTCGTCTTGCTGTATTCCATCCTCTTCAACTTCTTCGTCGTCAAGAAGACCACGTTTCTTCCCAGTCTTGACTTCTGAATTATTCTTTATTTTGTTTTCTTTTTCACGCTTACGCCTCATCCTTCGCTTCTTCTTTTGCAGGGTCTCAGCTTCGCTTCTAACTACGTAAACATCGATCGTCTTGGCATTAGAACGAATGTAACCAAAGTATTTCCCACTTGGATGAAATTGAAGCGCAACCACCTTCTCATTAGAGGTTGCTACGTTCACAGGGGGCGGTAATACCCCCATAAAGGTGGACATATCGTCTGCCTCACTATCGGTTACATCATTCGTCTCATTTTCATTTGTATCCATGTTCTCCTCCATTGCCATTCGTTTCGATTTATGCATGGAATAAATTCTGATTTTTCCGTCAATGCAACCAGTAACTAGCCTGCACCTTTTTGACTGACTATCAGACTCTAATACTTCGTCATCGGAAGGCAATGCTAATACTGTGGAGCACATAACTTGTCCCCCGTGATTGGCAATTGTTTGGACACAGCATTGAGCATCTAAATCCCATACTTTTACCAGCCCATCGAAGGAGGAAGTGACGAGTCCATTCAACGATTGGAGGTCACTCGATGTTGGCACAAAAGAAATATCAGAGATGGGCGCCGAATGACCAAGAAGACGAAATAAACCGGTTTCTAAGAACAAAAGGAAGGTGTTTGTGAGAAAGGGATCCAGCAAAACGAAATTGGTATATGCACACATTTACTCGCAAAAACACCCACCATTTAAAATATCCCAAACAATAATGGTGCCATCGCTAGATCCTGAAGCAAGTGTAGTGGTAGTCCCGTCATCATTAAAAGCTAGGCACGTAATGGGTGACCCAGAATGACCATTCAATAGCAAGGGTTCTCTAGTCACAAATTCTTCATGATCCTGTGCTTGATAATGCAAAAGAGAGTGTGCAAGACCTAACTCATTTTCTTTTGCAGCCTTCATATCATCGCTTGTCAGATCAAACACCCGAATCGAACCATCTTTCCATCCAGTGGCAACTTTGTGCACAGAATTTATTTTTGTGGTTGTGATACAAAGCACCTCATTCGAATTTAGGGCTTTGCCAGTTCCAAGGCCTCCTGACAGGAGCTCACGATGCGATATTTTAAGAGATGGTTCATTGGTTCTAAGGTTGAATCCAAGGATTTGAGACCCAGAGGTACTGAGAAGTGTAGACTGCGCTTTAGAATTTGAGGAGGTAAGAAAAGCCAGAGGAGAAGTTGTTGAAGTAGAAGTTGTTGCAGCCGAGGTAGTCAGTGAGAAAGCGTCTGCACACTCGTAGCGTAGATAAGTATGCTGCATTTTAAAAAGTTGAGCTAGTTAATGATTAGTAGTGTCTTTGTTAAAGCACAGAATAGATAATCGTTTCCTGCTCCTATCTTTGCTTTGTGGTCTGTATTACGTGTTACGTGTGGCGCTTTTTTGTCGAAAAGTAACTTTAGAAAAATGGAGGAGGAGATTGATGGGTGGCTGTTAAGCAATCTGTATCCGTGTCCAACTGAACTTGTGATCATGACAATTTGATAATTGGATACAGAGAGAGGTTAGGAGCACTTCCTAAGACTACTCTCTTTCGTTTTCCTCATTCATGTGTCATCGATCATCGATCATCGACATGATGATGATGATGATGATTCTTCTGTTGTGAGATGTGAATGAATGATCTGTTTACAATAAGAAAACAGATTCAATTGTGATTGAATAGCAAACAGTGAATATCACAATAAAGTCAACAACAGTGTTCCATGATGATTAGATCAACAAAGAAACTTCCGTTGAGATTGTTAACGATACAACAGAGATATAAAACACAATTTCCGATTCTCAATTCCCCATATCGTTTTTTCTCAATTTCGCCTGCTTCTCATGAGGATGGTGATGATTCCTCAATTCCGCCTATTCCTTCCGAGGACAATCCAGTTGTACCGTTCCCTTGGAGATCAAATGCAACTGATCCTCTACCTCGTCTATCTGAACAAAATGACTTATCCGGTCTCAAATCTACTGCCAGATCGCGATTTTCAAAAAAAATAATTGCAGGGATGGAAATGAAGTTGCCACTCTGGCAGTTGTTTGTCACAAAATCATGGGAGAGAGAACTTGCTCAAAACTGTGTTTTTGCATTCAAGAGTGCGGTGGCAGGTTTGATTTCCAAAGCGTTTCAGGTGCCTCTGATTCAGATTGAGAATACTGATGAATTCGTCAAATATGATTCAACAAAGGTTGATCATAATCAGACGAAGGAGGCTGAGATACATGTCAAAGATGACGAGTTAAATGCAGCAGGAACCATGGATGATAGTGAAGATGATGATCAATATATACGAGCGATGGTTGAAGAAAATTTGTTAAAGTTATACATGAGAGATGAAACAGGAAACGATGCAGATCAAGAGAAAAAGAACAGCATCACAGAAGTATTTCTGTCGATCAAACCGATTAATTCTCGACTTGAAAGCATTTTCCTCATTCCTAGTATGACTAGAGACGACGTGAAGGAAAATGAATCACTCAGAGGAGCGTACAGGGAAATTGAGGGAACTTTTCAAGAGACTGGTAATATGAAACTTGTAACGGACATGGCAAATGATTTGATCGAAAGGGTTCCTCATAGAGGGACAAAGCGAAGCATTATTATGGATATTTCTATTGATTGTATCGAACGATTTTACGTCAAGGCTGGGGAAAAATTGATTCAAGGCGATGATGATTCAGAGGAAAAGGAAGTAACGCATCTCGTTAGGTTTGAAATGCAGACAACGAAAGGTGAGAATGTGCAGGATAGAGAACTTGGAAGCTGGTATGTTATTGATATTGATGATCAATGCATGGGTAATGTGTGGCATTGATGTGACCAGCATCATGACAGAATATTTTATAGTTCAAACAAATAACACTGAAGTAGAAACGCTATCTGTAATTGGAAGTGTGATCAAAACGCGTCTACAATATTCTCAATACTAGTTACCAGTACATTGCAGCTAAATGCATGATAAAGTGATGCATCATCTGCTTTTGGTCTGCACCAGCGAATAACTGTGTGATTCGCCTCTGCTACTTCTTTTTGCTCTATGATCACTTTGAAATGTCTTCCCATTCATCAAGAAATTCCAAGACATATCAACTGAAGTTGAAGATCTTGGTATGATGCACTCTTCCAAGAGCATTTATAGGTAACCTCTAACGAACTGCATTGCCTCTTTGATTCCCCCAATGATTCGCCAAAATCTTAATTTGGAGTAAACTTGAATGCAATCTTTGTTGACTGGATAGCAGCGCCTGCATTTGCTTGACCATTATACTTTAGTGCTGGTAGAGGCATAATTCACATCTTGTGTGGCAGATTTATCTAGATTGTAAATTTATTTGTAGGGCTGGTATCTTTAGACCAATTGCTAGGTTGTCTAACTGCCTCTTTCAATTACAGCTATCGTCACCAACTCTGTGGAATTTCTTGTGAGGAAGTGAGAGTGCTAGCAGGAAGACCTTTATTTCAACAACGCCTTTTCCTATCCAATGGCTCAGCAACACATCGGACTATACAGACTGACTAATTATGGTTGATGTCTGTCAAATCCAAGCGCACTGAGCACAGAACTTTCACAATCAATTATGATTTATGATCGTCAATGTTTAAATATTTTTGTCATCAATTCTGTATGCACATAGCTTAATATGAGTCATAGGTTCTGAGACCAGCGATTCTGCCTTTGTAGCTCTTTGTCTATCTTTCGCCGAACACCGATGACCGATGCTCGCTTGTCGCTCGTTTGATGATTGATGATCGATGATGAATGATGAACCCTGCTCCATCATGTTCGTTGTTCGTTTCGTAGGTAGATAACAAAAGATACCACACAACTCATCACAAATCTCATGCACTCGCTCAGTCACCAATTTAATTATGATCTCATCCATATCTCCAATTTTACGCAGCCGTGCTGCGCTCAGTAGAGTTTCATATCAAGGCATTAGATTCCATGCTGCCCGTTCAATGTCTTCAGTCGTTACTTTGTCAGACGAAGATGCTGTTGAGAAATTCAAAACCATAAACGAGAAGAGCATTTTGTACTTCACAGCCTCTTGGTGTCCACCATGCAAAATGATCAAACCAATTTATGAAAGTATGGCAAAAGATCACCCAGAACTTTCCTTCGGGAAGGTAGACATTGATGATAATGCCGAAGCTGCTGCGAAGTATGAGGTAAGAAATAACCCACCTCTCATTATATTTTCAAGAAAACAAGTGATAAATAGCAGTGAAGATTCTCACTCTTTTACTTCGACCTGCATTTCAGATATCTGGGGTACCGACATTTATTCTGATTGACAAGGAGAAAATTTTCAGTAGATTTTCTGGAGCAGACCAAAATCAACTGGAGCTTTCAGTAAGTGCATTGAAAGAAGCATAAATAAAAGTTCATCACAAGATCACAAGAGGAAGGCCCTAGGTACATATTCATATAGCATATAGTACAACTAGTAGCTTTGATGTTTAACTGTGAAAGAGATTTTGCATTCTAATCTATAACAATACAATTCAGCTGGCAGTACAAAACTTTGAAATCAATAACTTGAATGAAGTATTGAAAATGGCATCCGAAAATCGTTGGGAGGATTCTTGAGCACTTTGACGTAGAATGCGGCTCTTTTCGTTGTTCATTCCAATAATACATGCATCAAGCATGGCATTAGCGTATTCTTCCTCAGTGCTAGCTAAGTAACCAGTGAGTAGCTTTTTCTCGCTGTATGGCACAATAATATCAGCCTTCGGACCACCAGAGTTGTGAGCAATCGTGATCAAACCGGCCGCCATCATTTCCACTACTCCAATACCAAAATGCTCGTTCCACATTGTATGCAATCCAACACTTGCCGTCCCAAAATAGTCCTTCAGCACGGGAAACGGTTCGTTTAATACAAATTCTACGTTCTCTGTGACATTTAGAGATTCAGCAAGTTCGCGTAGAATCTTTACTCTGTCTTGATCCTCCTTTCCACGGCAACTTCCTACCAATATTAACCTGAAGTCAGTCAATTGATCACGACCTTCAGCAATATTTCGCATCTTTGCAAACGCTTTTATTTGAAGAGCGTGATCCTTTTCCGGCCGGAATTGCCCAATCGATAGAATCAAGTTTTCCCTATCTTCCATATCCAACTTTCGTAGCGAATCTGTATCACAAGGTGGATATACAATGTGCATTCTACTTTTTGCAAATCTCCATAGGTAGGAAATATGTGAATGAGTCCATGAGGAATTCACCATGACAAGATCTGATAGGCTGCCAACAAGACCATAGGCAATCGCATAAATAGAGTAGTAGATCAATTTTAGATAAGTTGACATTGAACTTCTGGTCACGGTCGATGCATTGTTGTACGTCGGTCTTCTCTCCCAAACTAAATTGAGCATGTCCTTTTATCATTGTGACCGGGCAGAAACATTCAAGATTAGAGAAATGATTTTAGCAGATGGTCCTCAATGCACACACATGCACAGACATCAAAATGGTGCATCACATCTTTGCAATTGGAACTCACTGTTGATACTGTCGGATAATGCACATATGCAACAATCTTGCATCTGGCCAACTTTGCAACGAGGAATGTAAAAGCACAACCTGTCGTGTCCACAAAGACATGAGGAGTAAATTGATGCAGAGCATTCCATGCCAATTTAATAGTGTCAATGGATTCTGCAATGAGAGTCAAACGTTTGAATTCAGATGGATCTCGCTTTTTGGGAATATGAACGAATTTGAAAGGAAGCGAAGGCGGGATCTGTATCGAAAAGCGTTCCTTCACCTTTACCAAGAGATCTGTTTAAAGAGAATTTGCAAATTGCTTGCAATGTAAGAAGAACTGAGAAGGATCACGAGATTATATGTAGAACAGGCACAGTTCATTGCATATTGACAAAAAGTACTCAAACTCACCGCGCCTGAAATTCTCTGTGAAACTCTCCGAGGTGTAAACGATAACTTCTATTTGTTTGTCTTTGCAGTGTATTTGCCCAAGCGCTTCAATGGCCTTCCACAGTACCCTCTCACCGCCACCAAACGCTGAACAATGAGGGTGGAAGAACGCAAACGACGTTGTGTTTATATGACAGCATTTGTTCCGTTTTTTTGAGAAATCTAAAGAAACCGCAAACAGAGATACAATTGCAGTCAGCACCGAGGTCCAAAAGACATGAATTGCCATGGCATAGTGCGTCAACATCTTTTACTTGTGAATATACTGTCTGCAACGGGTTAAGTAATAGACAATGTAGTCTAGTATTGCACAGAACTAATTACACGATATAAATAAGAAATAGTGTGAGTAGGTTGCTTTTTGCTTTTTTTGTCCGCTTCATCTACCCCCTTTCTTTCCTCTTTTTATCTGTTTCAAATGGATTCTCTCACACAACCAACCCTATCATTCACTGGTATTATATACGCACGATAACTCCTCTGTCTGATCAAACAGCAAACTTTGAACAACCCTCATCAAGAAGCAACTCTGCTGCGCATAGATCTTTTCGTCACTGAGCACTGTTGCAGAAGTTCATTGTACTCCGCATATTTGGTGTGGCAAAAAGGCTGAAAGTCATCAACGTGCATATATTATCATATCATATACTCGGAAAACCAAATCATTTCTCCAGCGAGAGGCATTGCACCGACACGACCAACGGATCATATTTCCCACCTTTTCCAAACCACACAAACAATAAAAGGCAGCTTTGGAAGGACCCAAAGATATTTGCATAACTGATCTTTAGCAACATCATGCTCAATCGTCGATCCACATCGAAAACCAATGGGCATTCAGTAGATGTAGATGATATAACGTATGAACAGATCATGGGAGAAGAGGGAGGACACCAGGCCCTCTCATCTCGCCTCTCCTCTTTCCGCAAATGGGTGCAAAATGCAGGTTGTAAAGTTCACCCAGCTGTGTGCATTGTTAATGGTGAGGCCACGGATGGAACAAGAAATGCACCCGTGCTGCTTCTTGGGCCGCCCCCTTCAACCGCACCTGTCAATCCCATTTCTACTGCCGAGGGGAGATGTGGTATAGTTGACACGGATGAGGATCGCGTCTTATATGATCGGACAATTGGGTGTCAGATTCGGACGACGAGGGAGATAAAAGAAGGGCAAATTTTGATGACTGTTCCTAAGACAATCATGGTTCATCCTGATTTGATTGCGGGGAGTGATGCGGGCAGGGCCGCTCTAGCATGTTGCGAACCAATAGAAGACGGGGCTAATTTCTGGGATGTCTTTGGTCACACAGCAGCAAAGCAAGAAACCTATTTGAACAAAATGGCATCAGCTGGAGGGACCCAGTTGCTCGTTAAAATTTTGCAGGAGAGGAAAAAGGTAGAAACGGCGCTAGCTAAGGCTGCCAAAGCTGCAGAGGAAGGAGACATGAAGGAATACAAACTTGCTCCGAAGGGGGTAATCTCTGCAAGGGCTGCTTACATGGTATTCTTGATACAGCAGCGATTCTCAGACGAGGAGGATCCCAAAGTTGCATCAGATTTTGATTTCGTGCAAATTTCCACCAAAGATGATGCGTCAAAATGTGTTGAACGTTTGGGGCTTTTAGAAGGCACTCCAGAGTCATTCGCACCTTATGCTAGGACTCTACCTCCTTCAGTTGCATTACCAATGTGTTGGAAGCGCAATGAGCTTGCAACATTAGCATCCTGTATTCCAGGAATACCACTAATGCAAGAAATTGCAGCGCAAATTATGACATTTTCATCAGACTTGATTGCTTTGGTAGATGCTGGCATTCTGCACAGATTTCCTACCTTGTTCTCACCAAAACTGCTCACATGGGATCGTTGGTTGTGGGCAGCTTCTGTGCATATGTCTAGAGTGCTACCGTCGACATGTTATCTGAACAGAGGAGAAAGTAGCGCTAAAAATCACGTAGTTGCGCAAGGAGAACGTTTTTACTCTCCACCGGAAGTATGGAATGACTTAGGTGTGATGGTGCCACTAATGGATATGTTGAATCATGAAGTTGTAGAGTCACAAATCAAGTGGTATTCGCCCATAGCATTGGATGATGACGATGATGATGATGAGGGTATGCTAAAAGGGAGGACAGATGACGATAACGTCGCAAAAATTATTATTCAAAAGCGTGTAAGGAAGGGGTCTCAGATTTACACTACTTACGATATCGAAAGCAATCAGAATCTCATGCTTCAATATGGATTTGCGCAAATGGCGAATAACGCTGACACAGTTCAGATCGGATGGGCCTTACAAGACGGCGTCGGTGGAACTTCTAAACCAAATGATTACGTTCTAAATAGCAATACAGAAGTTGAGGAAAAATCCCATGTCTATGAGACGACGGAATTGGAAATAGTAAACTCTTGGTGGACTGAAGATCGTCTATCAGTATTGAAGAAGGCAATGAGAGCAGATCAAAGTTTCTGGAGCAGTTTGAGAAATGGGAAAAAAATGATTACAGCTGCAAACAGCGATGGGACTTACGAGCCTAAGCTCTTGACAGCGATGGTAGTGGCGACTATGTCTCCTAGTGCAGTTCGAAAATACACAAATGCCATCTCAACTGAGGACGAGCGAAAAGTTACTCTATCTAGGCAACATCAACATGTGTTAAGAAACTATATGCTTTTCTTATTTACCAGAAAGTTGGAGCGCATGCTTCAAAATGTTGGTAATGGACTGAAGGCACATTTTAACAACATCGCATTATGGATGAAAGCGTCAGAAGGTGGGCTTGACTATAACAGCAATGCCGGTGACACGAATCCATCTGAATCGCCAGCATCAAATTTTACTGGTTGGAATTCTTTCTTTGATTCATTCGCTTACAATGCAGCGATGGAGGTTGAAACAAGATACTATTCATTGGCTCCGGATAGTTGTGTACTTACTCTTTACGATGGCAATTTGCGGGCTTTGCAAAAGTCGATAAATGGTGTGATCTCTGAAAAATCGTTCAAAGAAGTTGTCGTTCCCATATTGAAGGACTTGGATTTTGTCATTTCTGAAGAGGATGAAATTACGGAAGGCAGTCAGGTCATTGTAGTGATTGAGAGCGATGAGAAAAAACAAGATGTCAAGACGCAACTGAGCAACAAAAGCAATACAGAGGAATCACGAAAGAAAGAAAATAATGGCAATAGTGAAAAGAAGGACAAAGAGAAGAAGAAGAATAGGCAGCGCAACAATCGCATCAAGCAAGGCGGACCACCAGCAGTCAAACTACACATTGGAAATCTTTCGTACCAAACTGTCCCAAACCGTTTGTACGATTATTTTGCGATGCGATATGGAGGTAATAGTGTCATTGAGTGCCATATTCCAACTGAGCGGGAAACGGGAAAGTCACGCGGGTTTGGTTTTGTGACGATTCAGGAAGCAGTTGCTATGAGAATTTTGAATGAAAATTTGCCCCATGAAATAGATGGCCGAGTTCTGAAGCTTGCTGAGAGTAATACAAGCGTTCAAGCTAGAGGTAGTCAAAGTAGTGGCGCAGCAAATGTTACGAGTGATAGATGTGGCACTTGTGGATATCGTCCTAGATATTGTAAATGCCCATCACCAAATACGCTTGGGTTCCAACACAGCGGTCCAATGGCGATGATGGGAGGACTTCCACCCCCAGGACATATTCACCCGCCTAGTGATATTTATGGTCCTGGACCTGGTGGACCACCTGCTCTTGGAGATATGGGACCTTATAATTATGGTCGAAGTGGCATGCACCCAGATCATGGACGCAAAAGGAGCCGCAGCTTGAACAGAGGGAGATCTTACAGTAGAAGCCCCTCCCCACGTTATCAAAGAAGGGGCGAGTCTCGCGATAGATTGTATGATAGAAGTCATCGTCGAAGCAGGTCGCATAGTTACGGAAGATCAAGAAGCGCTGATAGGGCAAGGAGATCAAGGCGGAGCCGCAGTTATGATAGAGATAGCAGACGGAGCCGAAAAAGTAGAGGTTCAAGGCGATCCGCAAGGTACAGCCGGAGCAACAGCCCTGGCTATTCAAAAGATGCCTCCTCCTCTACTCGTAGGGACAGAGAGAGGGAACGCAAATCAAGTGCAAGTGGTGATGACGCCAATGCGCAAGGAAGGGAAGACAGGAGCCGCAGTCGTAGCATTCCACCTCAAGATCGAAGCTCGGAAGCAGACGGGAGTAAACGGGAAGGGGGCAAAAGCAATCGCCGTACTAGGAGCAAAAGTAGAGATAGAAATTCTAGATCTCGCAAAAGGAGTAACAAAGGAGGCCGAAGGAGCAAGGAAAGATCAAAGAGACGCAGTAGGAGTTTGAGTAGAAGTAGGAGCAGAAGCTTCTAGAAATGAAAATGAATTCATGGTGCATGTTGGTATGAGATCGATCAACAAACACCTTTGATAAATTTAATGCCAGCTATCAATGTTACAGAAGGTAGCTGATAAGCGGCGTTCTATTTTGAGATTTTAAAAAGGGCCATTCGTTGAGAACAAACTATTGTAGACTGCCCATTTCGACGCATTCATAAATATGGACAACAAACGCTACGTTCGCATGAGGTTTCTAGCTAGAGATTATTTTAAGCAGAATTTGAATGATGTTCTAGATATTATTTATTAGATGATGGTTGATGGTAAATCAAAAACAACACTCATCCCACATAATTTGTTTTTCTTCCAATTCATCCATTATTCTTCAGATGAATAATCTCCGATGCCTGCAATGAGTATACAGTAGTAGTAGTATGATCCAGAAATCATTTTCAAAGTGCTCCTCTCTTGTTATCATACGCTAATAATATCGATCTGGAATATCTGCAGGTTCCAGTTGTGTTTTGATGAGCAGCTCCAAGAAAGTACCTTAAAAAAAATTAAAGGTTAACGGGTCCTACTAGTAGTAAATACAGGACCATAGAAATCATATCAAATTGATGAAAACTTTTTTTCGAACGCTGCTACATGTAAGGCCAAGTTTTAATCGTAATGTCTATGATCTATGATGTATGAGGTGGTGATATGACTTATCTGCGTGCAAGTGCCAAGCGGTCGCAAACCTGATGCTTCCAATTGCGCAAACAGGGATTCTGCCCTAAGTTATCTCAATACATTCAGTTGTAAAATCTGTCATGATAATGACGGATGACGGGTCAACCATGAGAAAGACAAATGGAATAATCTTCGTTTGATGGAAGATGAGACAGTAATCATTAATATGTGATTGTCGGATATGATTTATTAGCTACAATAGGAGTAGATTGCACTTGCTGGCTTGTTTTGAAACATCACTTTGGTCATTGACCCAGAAGTTGCAAAACATTGTCGCATGATCGTCATGCACAAGGAAGTAGAGGGGAATCAATGAGGAAGTTTGGTTGGGAACGATAACGTTGACGTGGATTTCGAAAGGATACAAAAATTACCTGATACCAGTATAAACAGATATTCGTTTCCTCTTGGAAACAATTACATTATATCTGCGATGAAATTGGGGTTTTTTTTCTTGTATCTGGTGGTGACGCTGTTTCATTTTCTATAAAACAAATTTTTAGAAATTAGAGTATGTAGAAACTACATTTATTGCGCCGACAATATTCATGCCGGATTCTAGGGTCGGGAGTTTACATTT
>Ga0306864_1000671_pt1 | contig 15247 bp, 12 predicted proteins | sample AntRauTorckE5430_FD_190448 | JGI IMG/M metagenome (GOLD analysis project Ga0306864, IMG submission 190448) | Saline lake microbial communities from Rauer Islands, Antarctica - Metagenome Torckler E5 #430 (v2) (version 2) | ecosystem: Environmental > Aquatic > Non-marine Saline and Alkaline >...
TCTGTAATATCCTTTAACAGATTATCACGATCTAGAGTGGATAATAATAGTATTTCCTCTTTTAAATTATCTATGTTCATAATCTAAATATACATATAATAGCTGTATTAAACTAGAGCCAAAAAGAATTAAAAACCTGGAATCATCTACTGAAAAAGCAAGGGTTCAAGATGAATTAAATAAGTTAGAAAGTCATATCATTAACTCTTTTAATAATGCTAAAAATGATAAAGTAGATAAAAGTTGGTTAAATAATCAAATTCAAAATTATTACCACCCTAAAAAATCGTGTCATTTACCTGAGAGTTTAATAGATTTTATTGAATTCTACATTGATTATAGGAAAGAAGAATTAAAACCTGCTTCTGTAAGCAAATACAGGGTTATCAAAAATAAATTGATTCGACTTCAGAAATTCAGAAATAGAAATATTTTAATTAAGACTATTGATGAAGACTTCAAAAAGGAATTCGTTGATTATCAAAAAAGAGAAGGTTACGCTAAAAATACTATTCAAAAGGAATTAGCTTTTATTAAGACCTTTTGCAAACAGGCACGTTATATGGGACTTGAAGTAAGTAGCCAAATGGATAATTTGAAAACTGAAAAAGAAAATATCGAGAAAATATATCTTAACATTGAAGAGCTTAGCAAAATTGAATCATTAGATAACTTACCACAAGATTTAGATGAAGCCAGAGATTGGCTAGTGATAAGCTGTTTTTGTGGACAAAGGATATCCGACTTTATGCGATTTAATAAAGAAATGATAAGGGAAGAGAATGGAAAGAAATTTATTGAGTTTACCCAAAGAAAAACAAATAAGATTATGACTGTACCATTACATCATAAAATATTGGACATTTTAGACAAAAGGTATGGGGAATTTCCTAAAGCAATATTTTTTCACAAGTACAATCAGCTCATCAAAACTATATGTAAAATCGCTAAAATAGATGATTTAGTAAAAGGAAGTAGAATGAAAAAAATAGGTACAGGTAAATTTAAGTATAGAAAAAAAGACGGGGTATATAAAAAGCATGAACTTATTACCTCTCACGTGGGGAGAAGGTCATTTGCAAGCAACTATTATGGTAAAATCCCAACAACCTATCTTATCTTTATTACAGGACATAGTTCTGAAAAAATGTTCCTAAACTATATGGGGAAAAGCAACAAAGATTTAGCCGTAGAGGTTAGCAAATATTTTTAAATAGTTCTATGGAACTTGAAAGGGAGTAAATACTGATGCTTGTTTTATTGAAGAGTATTTATTTTACAATAAAGTAATGACATTGTTAAAAACTCTTAAACTTATAAAATAACTCAAACTTTTAAAGTGACAGCCATATAAGTCTCAAAGCGAGAAGATGGCAACAATTAAATTTTATTACAGGTCTACTAAGGATAGGGGACCATTATCCTTCAAATTCCTTCATTCTCACAAAGGCAAAAATTTCCAATATTGGGTAAAAACTAAAGTTGAAGTATCTAAGTACTACTGGGAAAATTATCATACGAAAAGTGAAATCGAAAACTACGACATGGAACATTTTCAGCTTGAGACTAAATCAGAATTAAACAAGATAAAAAAACATATACTAAAAGAATTTACAAATAAACCTGACCAAACGTCACTTAGTAAAGCCTGGATTGAAACAGAAATAAGTCAATATTATTTTAACTCTAATGACTATATTCCAAGGGCTTTAACTGAATATATTGAGTTTTATCTTAAAGTAAGAAGTGATAATTTAAAAGATTCGACTAAAAAAAAATATAGAGTTCTGAAGAATAAAATCATAAGATATGAGGAAAAGAGAAATCAAACAGTTTTGATTAAAAATATAGGAGAGCGGTTTAAAGATGATTTCGAGAAATATCAAAAAGAAAATAAATATGCACAAAACACCATCCACAGGGATATTGGCTTAATTAAGACATATTGCAAGCATGCCCGAAAATATGGGCTAGAAACACATCCGCAACTAGACTTTTTGAAGGTGGAACAAGAAGAAGTTGACGTTATATATTTAAATGATTCTGAGTTAGATTCAATAAGAGAAATGAAAAATTTATCTAATGATATGCAAACCACCAAGGACTGGCTATTGCTGAGTTGTAATCTTGGCCAGAGGGTTTCAGACTTTATGGAATTTGACTTTTCAAAAACATGGTGGGAAGACGGCTTTGGATACATGAATTTTATTCAACAAAAAACAGACAAAAGGATGACGATACCCCTTTTTCAAGAGGTAGTAAATATATTGAAAAGAAATAATAATAATTTTCCTAAAAAAATGCAACACACAAAATATAATAAGAATCTTAAGGAACTTTGTAAAATTGCAGGAATAAATAAAAAAATCCCAGGCAGAGTACTACAAAAAGTAGAAGGAGTCGAAGGCTATAGAAGAGTTAAGGGTGAATATGAAAAATATAATCTTATCTCCTCTCATGTGGGCAGAAGGTCTTTCGCTACAAATTATTATGGCAAAATAAAGACTTCATACATTATATCAATCACGGGGCATACAACCGAAAAAATGTATAGAAATTATTTACCGAAATCAATGAATTACGCAAGGGAAATACATGAACAAATGGCGATGTTGAAAAAAACTGCTTGACATTAAAATTTAATGTTTTGTTGTCTGTAGAACAATCGAGAGGTTTCGGGGTGCATTTTTTCTTTTCCTACTCGACTTTACATAGTTTATCCCCCAATAAGTTTGGAGTACTATTTTAAATTTTTTATATCTAACACAAAAGCAAACATTATCACGGCCTCGCTTGGTTCTCATCTCTCCAAGAAACTACATAACCTACTCTTCTTATTTGCCTTCAATGCTTATAAACACAATAAGGCCTGTAGAGAGCTCTGCGAGCGTATTGTTAACAAGGCACGAGAAAGAAGCTTGCCTTGGTCGCCGTAGCCAACAAGCTACTTAAACAATATTTTGTTATCGTAAAATAAGGGCTACCCTATTATGAAACATAAGTTTCTGTTTCACCTATATTGGTAGAATAAAAACATAACAAAAAACAATCTCCCTAAAAAGAATCTCCTTTAGATAAGCAACTGAATATAAAGGGATGCAAAGCACTCTAAAAACAACCTTCTCCTCTTGTAAGGTTCCTGCCAACTCATCGAATTCCCCCTTACCAGCAATCCCGGATAAGTCAACAAATCATATAGCGTTGGCCTATCGGCACGCCATATGCTTAGTTATTAGCAAACGTTTTTTAATTCTTAATAATTTTCCCAATGCTTTCGTTATCTTTTTGGATAATATAAATTCCGTTTTTTAAGTCTGAAATATTCAATTTGTTAGTTTTTTTTAGTTTGACTTTTTTTACTATTCGACCGTTTAAATCATAAATTACAATCTCCGAATTTTGAAATATTGCATTAAACTCAATGAATTCAGAAGTTGGATTTGGGTAAATAATTAATCTTTCACTTATGAAGTTTTCAACACTCAAATTAGCAAAATTAAATTTGACAACTTCTCCGCCTTCCAAATTTGATATAAATATAGAATTAGAATTTGTTACAATGTCCCAACCTGTAGGAATATTAGATTGTGCTATTTCTGTAAATGTTTCATTTATTGGATCAATTTCAAATATTTTAGTTGGCGAATCTCCCGTTGAATATATTTTATTATTTCCAACAGTCAGTCCTCTTCCTTTAAAATTATTGAATATAATTTCCTTTGAAGGTGTTGAAGAGTTTAAGTTATATTTAACCAATTCTCCTATTGCATTATTAGTTGCAAATAGTGAATTATTATAAATACATACTCCGTTAGTCGCAGAAGACAAAGTCACATCTTCTAAAAATAATACTGGACTTGGATTATTTACAGATAAATCAATTGTAAAAATATCAGTTCCAGAACTAACATAAATTTTGTTGTTGTAAACTGTAATTCCATCTGGATTTGCAATCGAAACAATTTCCACTGGATTTGGATTAGTTTCGTTTAAATCTAACTTTATTATTTTATCTAAATTAGAGTTATTTGAATTTAACGAAATATAAAGAATTCCTTCACTTATTTCAATATCGCTTGGTCCATCTATGCCTTCTAAAATTACTACTGGATTTTCATTTTGTGGGGTAAGATTGATTTTGTAAATATTGTTTGAAAATCTCCCAGCAACGTAAAGTTGATTTTCAAATATTGCTAATCCTGAAGTATTATTCACGCTACTTTCATTAAAAATAACTTCTTGACTATTGATTATAATAGATGTGATTAATGTTAAAAATAATAGTAATTTTCTTTCCATTCTGATTTTCGTTGTTAATGTTTGCTAACGTTTATGTATATGAGCAGTAGCGGATTAAAATGCACTAATTTTCGGTTTAGCACAGACCTTAAATATATACTTTTACTTTGGGTTAAACACTAAACCCGCTATTGCTTATATACGGTGTGTGTGCCCAGCATGGGCGTCTTTACTATATCGAAGATATGGTATTAATCTAGAGGGTGCAAGTCCCTTATGGGCAGGGGTAACGCCTTGAACCATTAGTAAGCTGCAAGGTTGCCAACCGTGAGGTTGGGACTGAAGGAAGCAGGGCTACAAAACTCGGTTCTGACGAACAGAAACCGTATACGAGGCATAAATGGACGGGTAAGCAACCACATCATTGCAACGCCCAAAGAGTACCAAAAGTGCATCTATGTAGATACGGCAGCAATTGAGTGAAAGAAGATGCAATTACCTGGGGAGGTCTCTACAACTACGAGTTGGTTAAGTAGAGAAGTCAGCCGAAGTCATAGTAGTTAATGAGCTGAACATTAATGAAGGACCGAACAATAATGGTCTTTAATAGACAATGGAGCGTTGGTATGTTTTAAGGGCAGTTGCCTAATACCAAAGTAGCCATTGATTAAGCGAGACAACAGAACGAATGAAGTATTAATGATTAAACAATTAACATCAAAAGAGAATCTTAACGCAGCTTATTTGCAGGTGTATCGCAACAAGGGAGCAGGAGGAGTAGATGGTAAAAGTGTACAAATGCTTAAATCTACTTTACAAGCAAACGGAAAACGATACATTGAGCAAGTAGAACGTGGAGTTTATCAGCCATCTCCAATCCTAGGCGTTGAAATACCTAAAAGTAATGGTAAAACGAGGTTACTCGGAATACCAACAACTATAGATCGGGTTTTTCAACAAGCATTACATCAAGTACTGCAACCTATATTCGAAGTAGACTTCCAACAGCACAGCTACGGATTCCGACCAAAGCGTAATGCAGGGCAAGGCATTGCACAAAGCTTGGAGTATATCAATTCAGGTTATCAGCATATTGTAGATATTGATTTGAAGTCCTTCTTCGATGAAGTAGAACATTATGTGCTGTTAGAATTGATTTACAGAAAAGTAAAGTGCAAGCAAACCCTAAAACTATTGCGTTCATTTCTTAGAGCACCAATACTGATCAAGGGTAAATTACAGCAACGAAAGAAAGGAATTCCGCAAGGCTCTCCTTTAAGCCCTTTACTTTCAAACATCCTACTCAATGAGTTAGATAAATTACTTGAAAGTAGAAAACTACGTTACGTGAGATATGCTGATGATTTTAGTGTTTATGTAAAAAGTAAGAAAGCTGCAAAACGAGTAGGAAACAATCTCTACCTGTATTTAAAGCAAAAACTTCTGTTACCGATAAATCGAGAGAAGAGTGGTATTCGTCGTCCTTTAACTTTTAGTTTACTAGGACATTCCTTTGTGGCATCCTATAAAAAGGGGTCAGAAGGGAAGTATCAATTAGTAGTAGAAAAGTCGAAATGGAGAACCTTTAAAGCAAAGCTTAAAATGTTAACCAGAAAGACAATTCCTGCTAAATTCAACGAACGAATTCATCGAATCAATTTGTTAGTCAGAGGTTGGATTAATTATTACAAACAAGCATCCATTCAAGCCAAACTTAAAAAGTTGGAAGAATGGCTAAGAAACAGACTGAGATATTGTATTTGGCATCATTGGAAAAAGCCCGAACGGAAGAGAAAAAATCTAATTCGGTTGGGGAAAGACCAAGGACAAGCTTATGCTTGGAGCAGAACGAGAATGGGAGGATGGGCAGTAGCTCAAAGTCCAATACTTGGCACAACCATTACAATAGAGCGGTTGAAAAAGAGGGGTTATATTAGTCTAGTAGAATACTACAAACGATGATGTATCATTATTGAACCGCCGTATACGAGACCCGTATGTACGGTGGTGTGAGGGGTGCACTCCGTCAATTAATGGCGGAGCCATCCACTCGATTATGCCCTGTTTTTATTACCGTTTTAGTATTTCCGTCCGATGATATTCCAAATAATTTTCTCTTCCATCTGTTTGTAAATGACTAAAAATTTTATCATCGCTTATTCCTAATTTTGAATAGGTCATTTTGGATAGAAAAGGCGACAAAATACTTTTTTTGTCATCTGTAAATGAAAGGAAACCTCTGTCAAACATAAAATCAAAAGTCGGTGTCAACATAAATCCGTTTAATGGGTCGATTTTTTCAATATCATTTGATTTTGCCCAAGGTTTAATATGACTTGCAATTAAAAGTCTGTCGTCTGAAACTAATGTGATTGGACAAAAAGGACATAATCTCAATAATTCCTCACGATATTTTCCTTGTCCAATTCTTGCTCTTGTCATTATTATTTTTTCAGTTTTGTCCATAATTTGGTCGATTTCCTCTTGTTCTTTTTCCAAAGTGTAAGGATGTTCAACATCGCCAAAATAGTCTGCAAATAGTCTGAAATAATATTCTAATTTACCATTTGAGTCGAGAAGTTTTACAACTGAAATATATGTTATGTTTGGAAGTGAAAGTTCTCGAATTAGTTTGTAAGCCAAATCATCGGATTTAACATAAATTCTTGGACCTGCAATTTGTGTTTGCTCAACGACCACAAATTCAATCTTTTCAGGTAAGGCATTGATTTTTGCTTTTCTTTCGTTCCAAAGGTTAGGTAAAATTTCCTTGTTTATATAAGGTTGTTCTGGATTGATATATTCTGCTTTTGTTTCTTCAAGATATTTTAAAAGGTCTTTTTTAAGTAGAAAGCAAGGAATGTTAAAACCATTATTGCCGAAAAACCCTCTAATTTCTTGGTTTTCGTTACCAACATATAATTTTGCCTCTCCATTTCCACCTCCAATTTTATTTTGGCGAACAACAAATGAATCGGCTATTGTTATTTTTTCTTTTGCGTCAAGGACTTTAAATTCCTTATTAAGTATTTGAATTTCCATTTTTAATTTTCTGTGAATTTGGTAATATCCATTTGTTTTAAAAGTGAGATTAAAACATCGACTACAATACTGTTTCCTGCTTGTCTATACATTTGTGTGTCGCTAACGACTTGTTTGAAATCATCTCTAAATCCCATAAGTCGCAAACATTCTTTTGGTGTTAGTTTTCTAATTCTTCCAGAATGTGTAACGTAATTATCAACACCAGAACGGTGCATTTTATGCATTGACTGCAAAAGTGGTCTTGCTATTTCAAGGTCAGTTTTTACTGAAGTTTTAAAAGTCTTTGTGCCAGAACTTAAAACATAATCTCTTGTTTTCTCCGATAAATAATATTTTTCTTCAACGTCATTGACATCAAAAATAAATTCGTCAAATTCTTTATTTTTTTGACTTTCAAAGACAAAATCTCCGTGCCAATTAAATTGTTGATTTGCCTTTTGGCAAATTGCAATATCTCCATTGATTTGGGTATATCTTTTTTTTCTGTTTTTTGAACTTGTCACAAATTTTACTCCTTTCTCTTTTAAGTAGTATTTGCTATCAGTATAATCTTCAAGAAAATCTTGCATTTTATATTCTAATTCGATTGGTTCGGGAAATTCAAAATCGATAGATTTGTCTTTAAAACCTATTACAAATATTCTTTCTCGATGTTGTGCCATACCATAATTTTTGGCATTCATTACTTGATAAAAATATTTGTAACCCAACTCGTCAAAAGTGGCTTTTATAGTTTCGAACGTATTACCCTTGTCGTGATTAATTAATCCTTTCACGTTCTCAAAAATGAAAACTTTTGGTTGACTTTCCTTTACAATTCTTGCAAATTCATAAAATAAGGTTCCACGAGTATCTTTTAATCCTTTGCGTTTTCCTACCATTGAAAATGATTGGCAAGGACTGCCGCCAACTAAAAGGTCTATTTTGTTTTTGTATTTTTTTGCATTTATATTACGAACATCGTCATACCAACGTTCTTCGTCAATATCGTAATTAGCGAAGTAACTTTCTTTAACAAATTTGTCATTATCGCAAGCAAAAACAATTTCCTTTTTTAAATGGCAACGTTTGAAAGCATATTCAATTGCTCCGATTCCAGAAAATAGTGTTGCAATTCGGGTAGTGTTTTGTGGATTTTCAAATTCTTTTTCAGTCCAGTTTTTCTGAAATGATAAACGGATTTGATTTGAAATATAAAGTTCTAAATGTTCATTTACGATGTTAAGGACATCTTTATATTCTGAATAATCTTTAAGTTCTTGAATTACCTTTGATGAGTAGTAATGAGTAAATAATTCGTTTTGCTCTGTTTTTAAGATTTCAGCCAATGATGGAACTAAATCAGTTGATAAATGTCTTTCTTCGCGTTCAATTTTTCCAAGAGTGGAAGTGTCAATATCTAAATGAGAAGCAACTGTTCTTAAAGGAAATCCGAGTTCTGTTCTACGTTGCTTAATATATTCTCCAAATGTTGTAACCATAATTTTCGACAAAATGTTTAGGACAAATTTAGTCCAAAAATATGGAATCTTCTAATTAGTCCGGAATTTTGTTTAAATAGGGCATAACATCCGTATACACCATATTCAAATCTTCATTATAGGGTATATATCTATTTAGGACGTTGTTTTATTTTCATCTAAACTAACACTTTCATACATAGTATCCAAGGGACTTTTTATTGTTTTGTTATTAATCGCTAAAACTCGAGTGTAAATTTCTGTGGTTTTTGAGCTATTTTGACCCAAAGCGGCCTGGATGTGTCTTAAACTTGTCCCCCGTTCCATAAGGTGTGTGGCAAAACTATGACGTAAAGTGTTGGGGTACCCCAAGGCTTACCGTTGGTGCTTTTAAAGCTTTGCGATACATACTTTGATCTTTAGTTGCTTTCGTTATTTTTAGTGATAGACTAATTATGCCTTGGTCACCTAAATTAGTTAAAACAGACTTTAAAAAACTACTTTTTAATCATTTAAAGGCACTTAACCGTTAAGAACGGATAGCCTAAAGTTATCTCCTCGTCGAGATGTTGTGAAAAATAAATGCAAACTTTGCTTAGTAGTCCGTCGATTGATGATTGCTGTAAAATTATTAAAAAAAGCATTGTTAATATAGAAAAGTATGTTACTCTATCACTTTAAAATATATACAAATCAGGAAAAGTATACTGAGAAAAAAAAGATTTGGTATTTAATGTTGAATTTTTAGGAAATCAAATTAGGAATAATATTAAATTGAACAAATGATTGTGAATTTGCGAAAAACCCACCACATCATAAATAACTATATCTTACATAATCTTATAAACAGGTTGATATTTAACAGTCATAAACGCTTCAAAGGAAGCAAAACCAAAGCTGTAAAATGGCTTAGGTTTATTACAAAGTCTTATTCAAATTTGTTCTATCATTTGGAATTTGAGGTACAAACTGGTCTAAATTTATTTAGACTTTATCGACTGTATAACAAGAGCCGTATGAATCGAGAGGTTCACGTACGGTTCTGTGAGAGGTTTAGGGGTGAAATTCCCCTTTACCTACTCGACTTACAGTAGATAATTTATTAAGGTTACGTATTAGAGACCCGTTTCAACCCATTCACCTTCCGATTTCATCTCAGTTTTTAAGTCTATCTTTTTCGTAATACTATCCAAATCAGCTGTAAAAGTGTAATTTCTTGTTAGTCTGATTTCCTTATCAATCATTGGATTAGAAAAACTATGAACCCCTTTGAAAGTTGAATCATTAAGTTTATCAACACTTTCAATTTTGAGGTCTTTTAACATTCCTAATCCATCCGTCTCAATCTTTTGAATAATTCTCTTTCTAACCATAGAGTCTTCCTTTGATTCATTGCTACCACAAGAACCTAAACTAAACCCAATTACAATTACAAATACAGCTAATTTAAAATTCATCATTTCACTTTTTTTTAATTTACCTTCTCTATTTTATGCTTTCGGTTTTCACAAATATCTTTATTTGGCTGCACAGCATTCAAGGTTTTAACACAACAAATGTTGCTAATTCAATTCAGTACAATTTACTGTTTTAGACCTTATCGACTGTATAACAAGAGCCGTATGAATCAAGAGGTTCACGTACGGCTCTATGAGAGGTTAAGCGGTGAAATTCCCTTTTACCTACTCGACTGTGCTTATTTTTTTTTAATTATATAGTTTTATCAGACATCTGGTTACCAAATTAACCCCTATTATTCAGCTTAGGATTCTCTACATTTTTTACCCATTATTTTGATACCTTTTCTTTTAACCACTTGCTTGAAATATATCCTGTCAAATGCTTAGTACGGACTTTGTAATAATCTCCATTATGGTGGCCTATAATCCTAACAGGTTCCGTTACTTGTTCAATAACCTTAGCATTAAGGTTGGGACTATCTTTTAAAGGTGAATAGGTAAAAGCGGATACATAATCGCCAATTTCATATTCAACTTTTCTACCCCATTTTTTTTTTAATTTTTTTATATATTTCTCATTTGATTTTGTATAATCAACTTCTTTATTTTTATTTTCTATTTTTTTTAAAGCTTTCCTATAAGATTCTTCAATAATGTAATTGAAATCTTTTGATGTTTCATAAAATCTAGATGGACTTGTAAGTTTATCCTTATTTTCATTATCATCAAGGTATAAATTCCCTTTTAAATTCATTATTCTTTGGAATTCATCTTGCAGTTCTGTATTAGAGATTCTTTGAGTAAAATCAGAAACTTTTTTTCCAAGTTTCCTAATGTTTTCGTCAATAAGGCCTTGTGTATAATCAAATTCTGCTTGTTTTTTAGCCAAGACCTTATATGCTAAATCTGCGTCAAAAGTGGATATAGGTTCACCATAACTGTTTGATGTTTGTCGTTTTTTAGTTGAGTAATATTCCCATTGTTTTTTTAAAGAATTATATTTTTCATAACCAACCATTCTTCCATTTTCAAAGTATTCATATCTATTTTGTAATGAATTATATTTCTTTATCGTAGACTGAGAGTAACTATTAGAAGCTAATAGAATACAAATTACAAAAAGTAGCTTTTTCATTGTGTTGGTTTTTAATTATTATATTTAACTAGTATTATGTTATTGAAAGAAACGCAAATTATTAGAAATTACTTCTAAATTTTGACCACTTCTTATTCTCATTTAATTGTTAATGCGGATATAATAAATACGATAATTACTTTTTTTAAATGCTGTATAAGACTAATGGTTAGTTGTATGGTTCAGTAACCAATTTAGTAAAAATGAAACAAACTACAAGAAAATTCGCAGTATTTTCCGAGTACACACAGACTAAGCAATTAATTATACACCGTATGTGCCCAGCATGGGTCTCTTTAAACTACAGAAATGTAGTTAGTTAATCTAACTAATGGGATGTAAGCCTCTTATGGGGTAAGCTAACCCTTCGATTTTTATTATCTAGTTAAAGGTTAAAACCCTGCAATTTCATTGCAGTTACTTTAGTTTCTATAAATGTTTTAGTTTTGTTGAATGTCAAACTACCGAAAGAATTCCCACTCAATAAGTAATTTGAGTTGTCATATCGTATGGGCGACAAAATATCGTTACTCTGTTTTACAAGGCGATATACAGCATCGCTGTCGAGATTTGTTGATACAAATATGCAATTCTGAGAATGTACAAATTCTAAAGGGAGTTGTGAGTAAGGACCATGTACACATGCACGTTGAGTACCCACCTTCATTGAGTGTAAGTATTTTGGTAAAGAAATTGAAAGGCCGCTCTTCTCGCCTAATACAGAAGGAATTTCCCAAGTTGAATAAGCAATATTGGGGTAGGCATTTTTGGGCAGTAGGATATGGGGCGTGGAGTACTGGCCAGTTAACTGATGAGATGGTTCAAGAATATCTTGAACACCATAAAGATAAGCCCAATTCAGAAAAAGGTAACTGGATATTAGAATAATGCTAAGAAAGAATTTCATTCTTTTATTTAAAACTATGGACTTTCAGTCCATAGTGGTTTATTTGTTCAATGTTTACTTTTTCATTGTGAGTTTGTCGTTCATCATAATTTTCAATGAATTTATAAAGTTGAAAATTAAGTTTTTCAGAATCTTCTTTTGCATCTTTATTTGTTTCAATATCGTCTTTCTTAAGTTTCCAAAATAGAAATGAACCAATTGGATATCCACGTAATATAGAATCAAAGAGCTGCTCTATTTTTTTCTCTTTTGGTTTTCTCAACCAAACATATTCTCTCTGAATATCGGGTAAAAAATAACTTTGGTTTAATTCCTCTATTACATTTTTTATTGTAGCATCTCTAAATTGTCCCATAATTTACTCAAATGTTTCTTGGTTTGGTTTTGCTTGTGCCTAACGGCTCGGCTATGCCCTTTGTGCCTGTGTTGAGCCTGCGGCGGGCATATAGCGTATAAGCCATTGTTGTACGTTGGCATTCATTTTCATTTCTCATTCAATTACAATAAATTCCTACTAGAATTTTAGTTTGATTCAAGATTGTCAGGTAGTTAATATAAAAGTATTGAGCAATTTTTTGACTTTCCTCTTTGATTAAAAGTTCGTTTTTGGATAAATCCTTATATTCATCAAGTCTGATTTCTAAATCACTCTTTATTTTTGCTCCCTTCATCAAGGATTGCACAAATTCTTTTGATTGATTTTCAATTTGATAAGAAACATTTCTTATTTCATAATTCAAGTTTGCTTTTATCTTTGAACCTGCCATTAAATTAGATGAAACATAATACTTCTCATTTATGAAGAAACCAATATTTCTTCCATTTTTCCAATTTTGCATAACTTCATCTTTGCTTAGGTTTTCAAAATTATCAAATGGAATATCTTGATAATGCCCAATACCCAAATGTGGAAGGATATTTTTAAATTCATTCACAACAACTTCAAGATTATCTTTATTATACATATCATCATGGCTTCCAATCCCTATAAAATATATGTTGTTTTCAATTATAGCATAATACAACAAATTATCTCCACGTTGTCTTTCCTTTAAGTGTAAATGCTTAATTCCCCATATCGAACCAGAAAAGTCAACATTATATCTATATTCAAGACTGCTATATGGTTTACTAATATATTTTTCTGATGATTTGGGATAAAATTTATTTAATTCTCCAAACGTTTTGTTGTCCCCACAATTAAGAATTGAAATTATAGAATCAAGATTTTCACATTCTTTTTCAGACAGTTTTTCTCGATTAAACTTTGTTGAATACTTAATTTCATGTTTACGAGGAAATATTTTGGTGTTGCAGAACCTATCCACAACATAAAAGTAGTCATATATAACTTTGAAATCAGCCTGAAACAAACTTATGTCAGCTAAATTATCACGTTGTTCTTCAGTAAGTATCTGCTTGGAAAGTTCATGTGATTCCTCGGCAATGTAATCCCAAATTAGATACAAGACTTCATTTAAATATTTCCGTTCTTCTGATTCCATTAACAATTCTTATTTTGATGTGATATGGTTGTTCTTGCTTGCGTACAACGTTGTTGTGGTCGAGTAGACAAGGGGAATTTCATCCCAAGCCTCTCACAGAACCGTGCTTGAAAGTCTCCCCTCACACGGCTCTTCTAATTTAATTTACAAAAATAAGCTCTTCCTCTTGCAAGTTGGCAAATTGTAAATAAAAATTAGCCCATCCCTTTGCTCCAGTTACATTACACAACCTTCAACACTACTACGAATGAGTCCGCCTTTGCTTATAACTTCGGTATTCTATCTCTCGATTGTTTCGATTGTATATTTCCCTTTGACTTGTGGCGAATCCTAATGTGGTAACCTTACGTAAGTCTATCATCCATAAGCAGATTCCCAAGTATAAATAGGCCAAAGTAAAGTTCTTGCTATCTGAATGACGCCAGCCTTACAGAAAATAAATAGGTCATCTCTGCGATTAACAGTATCAATACTATCACTTTTCACTCCGTATCATACTCCGTAGCTTTTGACTGGAGGTAGCAACTTCTCGACACCTCATCGATGGTTCACTTTAGTTCAACTCCTTTACTCATAACTTGCCAACCACGTGGATTGGATTCTCATAAACGCTCAGCACCCCCGAGGCTTCGGGGCTCTTTACAACAGCACCTTTAGGTGGTTTAGAGCCATCGCTTATACAACGACTCTGATGGACCTACCATCATCTTAATTACAGCATTCAACCATTTTATTTATTGTCATGGTTGATTCTTGGCACACTATGATTTCGTTGCGTGTTAAGCAACTAAATTAGTGAAAATGAACCAAGCCAGTGGACAATCCCTAGGATTTTCCACGTAGGCGAGAACCAAGCAATTAATTATACACGGTTTGTGTGCCCACCATGGGCATCTTTTCAACTACAGTAATTTAGTTAATTAATCTAGAGGTTGCAAGTCCCTTATTAGCATGGGTAACGCCATGAACCATTAATAAGCTGCAAGGTTGCCAACCGTGAGGATAGGATTGGAGATTGCAGGTCTACAATCTCGATAGATATCGGGGTGGTAATGACCCCTTATCAAGTGTGGGGCAGGTCAAACTGATACCTTATAAGATGGATAAGCACAGATATGCAACCACATCGGTCCAACGTCTATTGAGTTAAATAACATTTATTTCTATTCCTTTTAATGTTCGTAATTTCTTTTCCTTGTATAACACACAAGGAGTTTGTATAAGATTTGTTAAGTGTTTTAAGATACCTATTTAGTAAGTAAAACACGAACCAATAAAGTCAGTTTGGACTGTCGTAAGTAAGCTAAAAGTCAACAATTATTTTTATAAGGTCTTAGCATACGTTGTTATTGTGAAATTATTTAATTAGCAAATCAACGCAGCTAACCTTATTTAGCTTATCAAAAAACACGATTTTACAAGAATAATTATTTCTTAATTTAGCACTGAAACTATTCTCAGAATCAACATATCCAGTAACTAAAAATGTTGTGTCA
>Ga0306864_1000672_pt1 | contig 15235 bp, 9 predicted proteins | sample AntRauTorckE5430_FD_190448 | JGI IMG/M metagenome (GOLD analysis project Ga0306864, IMG submission 190448) | Saline lake microbial communities from Rauer Islands, Antarctica - Metagenome Torckler E5 #430 (v2) (version 2) | ecosystem: Environmental > Aquatic > Non-marine Saline and Alkaline >...
TGTATCCCCAAACAACAACTACCATCGCAAGAAAGTAAAAGATAAGATGCCTTGTACAGGCCACTCACATGACCACGACCATGAAGATCAGCTAGGCTTATCGCTGCAACAATATATTGACACGAATCAAGTCTTTTGCCTAAACGAACATCGTGAGAACGCAGGCAGATCAGTCTTGAAACCATACGAAGATAGACTCACTCTGGAACCCTCACTCAAGTCACCTCCAGATGATGACGACATAGAACTTTTGATGCAAATTCCTTTTACAGAAGCAGTCTCCATTAGAACCATTTGTGTTGGCGGAAGGGCTAGCATTTACAGACCAAACGGGAACGAGACTGATGCTACTAGTGCACCCTTCACCTGTAAAGTTTTTGCGAATCGTACAGATTTAGACTTTGATACTGCTAGGGACTTGGAAGCTGATGCAACTATTGAGTTACTGCCACCAGAGCATTTGGTAGAGGTACAGACTAGTGATGAAGTAGGAGGAGGAACGTTGGATTTCCCTCTTCGACCAGCAAGTAAATTCAAAATGTGCACATCCATCACAATATTCTTTGGCGATAACTATGCCCAGAAAATGGCTGAGGCAGGAGGTGGTGATGAGTGTGATGGAATACCTACTGAAATAAATTACATTGGATTCAAGGGGACTGGAACATCTGTTAAGAGAGTTGCAGTGGAGTGTGTCTATGAGACAAGAGGAATGAAGAAGGATCACAAAACTCGTGGAGCTGAGTTTGGCGCAAAGGAAGGACAGGGATTTTTTTAATAAGTGCAGGGGAAATGCAACACATACATAATGAACCAAAGTCTAACACTGTATTTTTTAATTTTATTATAGATGCTACTTCTTGAAAAATCAGATAATTCGCATACAATACACACACGCCTGTCCTTTATGTAAGTTCCTAGCTACCTAGGATTGGCTGTCATAAAGTTTTCGCAAATTCCTAGTATTAACTTGAAAGCTTTCGTCTCCGTCGTCATAATGAAGATCAATAGTGCCATCAGCATTCATATTCACTACAGTTGCCATAAAATAATCTTCGCTTCCTTCAAATGGAGCCTCGACAAATTCGCCTACTTCGAAAGTCTCCACGCGACTAACAAACGAAGAAGGCACTTTCACGCGTCTTCTGGTATCTAGAAAGACTGCATTCAAGACATCTCTGCCCTCTGGGTAGATACGCGTGATCTTAGCTGGGAGATAAACACCGTCTACCGATTCTTTAACCTGTACTCGTTCACCCACAACATAGGGGACAAATTTCTTCAAGTCAGAAGGTTCAAAGTGTGTATCTCTGTCTCCATCGTCGAACACGACTTCTACGGAGGAACCTTCTTTAATGCTTATAATCTTGCCCTTGTAATAATCGGTCATTCCCTCATATTGAGCTTCGACAATGTCACCAAGAACCAACATTCCCTCATCGCTGATTACAACATTTGTACATAGTGAGGAAGTTGATCGCCTCAACGCGGTGCTCGTAATTGGTGCTACTATAGTGAGACGACGAGGAGATCGCAGAGAAGTCGATCTTGTTGGCTTAGCCAAATTCGTGATCTCTACAATTTTCTTCTTTTCTTTTAGCAGGCTGGGTGAGCTGTACAGCTGCAAGAGAGGAATCCCTTCATTGTTCATCAGAACATCCATAATATTGTTGATATGCAAAGGACTGTATTTGTGAGCCATGGCACCTTTGTATCTCAATCCATGTTTGTATGATGATAAGAGGAATTTTGATTCTTTATGAAGTGCAGCAATTAGGGCGTTTGTTTCCAGCATAATTGCTTGAGTGGTGTAAAGAGTAGCATCATTATTATCAAGGACGACCCAATCAGACGCTTCATTTTGCAATAAAAGGCGGCCACCCTCTCTCTTTAGACCACGAAGAATAGTTTCAACTAGACGATTCATATCGTCTTTTTTGAGATGTTCAACCATTTTCGATGCGCCATGCACAGCTGCTTTGAATCTGACATTACCTCCCTGATAGTCCAACGCATCTACCAATGATCCCAATTTTTTGAAATCAAGGCGGTCACTAATTAATACATCTGTTTTGTATACAACAGCTACAGGGCGAGGATCTGTTTTTAAGTCAGGGATGTTGAAAGGTGATGAATATAATGTCCTCGCTTTGATCGATCTTGCCCATCCTGATCTAGCTAAGTGGTCCATCATAAATACTCCTATGGCAACCGAAACTAAGTTGTATAATACAATACGTTTGTACAATCTGAACACGCTCTTTACCGGAGTTCGGGCCGAACCACTGTGTTTGTTGACAATGTGAACAATGGTCGCACCGAAAAGGGAGACGCACACAAAAATGAAACTCCCGATCATAGCTACCTTCTCTGAAAAATCTTTGCACCGCTTGATAGATGCACGGAAGTAATCTCTCCATGACATCCCTTCCAGGAGCGGCACGGAGAGAATTTTGGGGAAACCGAATCCACCGTTATCAACAAAGTCGTCAAGTCTCTCCACTTCGTCATAACCTGAATCCTTATTCGCCAGTCTCATCGATTGCTGACTTAACCAATCCCATCCCCACTGAGAATCTTTTGGTTTATAAATCCCCAAAGCTCTGAGGGTTGTCCATGGTTGCCTCATTTTCGTTTCGCAGTGTTCAAAATCATGAAGAGTGTGACCCCACATGTCCCATTTTAAGCTGTAAGATCCACCTTGACCTATCATTCTGGTTTCATATCGGATATCCATGGGCCGCGGTGCAAACGTAATAATAAACAAAACACGATGAGACCCGTTGGGGTCAGAGTGAGCTGCACCTCTATGTATACTTTGTTGATTCATGAAGACTGCGTCTCCCTGCTCCCAGACGCCATTATCGCTTACTTGAAAACCGTATTCACCGCATATATCATTAATTTTGTGGCTGGTACACATGTAAGTTCCAGGGCAAACTGCTGTCGCTCCCATGGCTGATGTCGTGTCTTGGAGCGTCATGAACAACGAATAAGAAGGTATGAAAGATCTTCCGTATTTAGCTGCGCTTCCTTCTGAAATAACGTCATGATGCCAGAATTGATCTTCTGCTCCATACGCAGAAGTGATTGCTGTCATTTCTATAATTGCAGGGTTCTTCCCAACGATCTTTTCCAGTGCTGGACGAAATACTTTGTGCTTCGCAACTTCGTGGATAGCTTTGCTGACAATAGAACCTTCATTAGCTCCAATATAGAAAGACCACCGATTTTCATTTCCAATAACGTAAATTTCTTCTTCTTCCTTCAGAGCCTTGTTTCGTTGAAGAACCCATTCGCGTAAGTGTGTAGCAGTGTCTTTGCTGAGGATATTTTTATACAGACTCATTCCATGTGTCAGAATATGATCTACACTGTCATCTGCGGTAAAGTGATCTTGAATGTGCAGGTCTTTTGGATCTAGTGTAGAGATGTCGCTTGCATCACAAACTGTAGGGTTGGAAAAGTTGAACCGTAAGCTTGTTGCACGAAAGACGCAAAGGCAAGGAATTCATCGGAAATAAAAGTTAACTCACGTCTTTCATAAAAAGTTATATCTTGAGTTCTATTCAGATCCGTGTATGTCATAAGATCGAATTGAGGATCAAGATATTCTTCATAAACATGTGATAGCATGTGGGCACACATGACTAGTGTGAATGCAAGAACTAGTGGAAACTCAATAATGACAAAACGCACGAGTACAAAGATTGTGTGCAGTATTCTGAATTGTATTGTACCCCGAGATTGGTTCTTGCTTCTCGATGTTTTTGCACAGTATTTTGGATCTATATTCTTTGCATTCGCATGCTTGTCTGTGGCTTTGCCATTCGCTTCCCTGCTATCATACGCACTTCTCCCTTGCTTAACGTCATCAACGGTTTGAAGGGCGAAACGCATTGCTTCACTATTGGGGCTAACAGATCTGCACTGTAACAGTGCTTGCCGTAAATCTACCAGCTTTTCCTCATCTGATATTCTCTTGGGCGAGGTTGGCATGGTGATAAGAGTCTCTGATTGATGTTCTACTCTGCTACGGATACTTGTGTTACTTTCATGAAAGATGAGTGCGGCAAGCGGCTGTACGATGATGATATAATATGATGTACCTAGAGGTATGGATGTATGATGTATGATGTATGGATGTATGGATGTATGGATGTATGAAGTATTATTATCTATTATTATTTAGGCTTGATTTAGGCTTCTTTTTTCCATCCTTTTGTTTGGAAACAAGAGGCAAAATTGAAAATAGCTTTGTAAATTCGCGCATTTTGGATTGTGGAACACAAAACGAATTTCAATAATTGTGCTCTCTAGCTCTAGGTAGGTATTGATCATGATGTAGCATGCATGAGGGGAATTGACTCCTGTAATGATTATTTCTGCAATACTGTAGTTTAATTTATTTAATTTGAAAGCTACACGCACGCGTTTCCAATCACATTCAAATGAAAACAAAAAGAATTCAAAACCCAAGAAATGGCTCCTCTACTATGCCTTCACTTTCCTTTTCTTCGGTTGTTCTTCTTCACCGTCGCTCCAGTCATCGTCCATTGCATCGTCATCATCGACAGATCGCTTAACACCTTTTGTCTCTTCTCCTTCTTCTTCACTTTCATCATCGTCAGAGAGGTCTTTGTCCCAATCATTCATCTTTTTATTCATGAGAAAATCATCTTTCAGCGCATTCCATCCCTTCGAAGCTTTCTTTTCTCCACTAGTCTCGGCACTCTTTGTGGCCTTGGAATCCTGGTTAGTTGATTCGGTCTGTGGAGCACCTGTTTTCTTTAGCATATCTAGGAAACCGTGTTTTGACATTGTTTTGATTTCGCTGCTCTTTTTGGTCAAGCCTGCGTCAGCCTATCAATGATTAATGACAAGACAATAGTTAGTAATGATCCACATCACACACACGATTAATCGAGGTAAAATGCTTACCTGCTCTTGAGCCTTTTCCTGCTGATGCTGGGCAATAGTATTGAATAGTGCAACAACTCCTCTTGTCGCAACTCTGCGATGCATACTTTCAACCTCAATCTCCTGCGCCATTGCCTTCGCAATCAGATCAGATGAATTATCTTTGCCAAGAATTGGTCTGGACGTAGCAGCTGATAAAGGAATGTGCAATGCAGTCAAATTCACTTCGCGTCTTTGCTTCCTCTTCAATTTAAGCACGTCGTGTTCTTCCTTTTCCTTTTTCTGTTGTTTTTGCAATGGAGTAATTGTTTTGGAGAGAACTACTGATTTTGCGACTTTTGTTTTCGTTGACGGAGCGAATCCCAAAATTTTGGCCATTGCACCAGCCATTCCACTCTGGGAGGTCTCTGCGAGTGGCATATCATCGTCAGAGTCAACATCAGAACTTTCATCTGAATCATCATTCCTAGTCGATTTTTTCTTTTTCTTTGTTACTTTAGGTGCACTGACTGCACCGTACTCGTCTTCGTCAGATGAAGAATTGTTTTCATCGCGAAGGGATGCCTCCTCAGATTCTTCTTCATCAAGTGTCTTTATCTGCCGTGATTCTTCATTGGAACTGACACTTTCATCATCTGTATTATTTGGTCCCTCTTCTTCGCTAGATCCTGCAAACCGATCGAGATCTTTCAACAAGTCCTCTGCCTCCTTCACAGGTTCGACCTTAGTGTTGGTCTTCTTTTTATTCTTTTTAACATGATGCCGTACCATTTTGCACTGGTTATTTGTGTCTTTGTGTCGTTAGTGCAAGCGACAAGCACCTTGTTCAATTTTTGATGTCGATTATTGAATAGTAGTGGTGATGATGATGGGTGGATGCAAAGCTATTTCGGTATCCCTATTGTACAAGGTAATTATAACTCAGAACCTGTAGATCAAAAATACTATTACTTTTAGCTTTTAGTTGTGGTTGGCGTAGTATTCGTATTATCTACTATTTTTACTCCTCCATATCGTGATTTTCAACTGGGAGAGCTTTCAAAACCTGGTCTGCAATGGAATTCATTGAAGAAGCAGCAGCACTATGGGGGAATGCTTGGACAAAACACTTCCCTTCTTCACACGACTTCAATAGATTTGGATCGAGAGGAACAGCGGCCAAATAGGGCACTTGAAACTGAGCTGCCATTCCACGGGGACCATTCCCTGTAGGAGGAAAGACGTTTGCACTCGCAAACATTGTCAAGATCTCTGGACACTTCTCTCTTAACGTTGCAATAACATTTTCGGTATTGTCCACTTCTCTACCATTGGCATCCTGCAATAAAAAAGAGAGATTTTGTACTGTCGTCTGAAACCTGCTCATATTCTCAACAATGCCAAGAACTGGAAGCTTCGTTTTGACGCAAAAATTAAGTTCCTTGCGAACATCCATCATTGCCACTTCTTCTGGTGTAGTGACCATAATCGCACCTCCTAATTCAGCTCCATCGTCCGCATCCGATCTTCCACTGAGTGCACCTTGCAAATATTGTACAGTACTAATGTGTTCGTCTGATGTTCCGGGGGGAGTGTCAATTAACAGATAATCTAATCCTTCTTCATCCCAGCAGGTGTCAGTCAAAAACTGTTTAATTAATCCATTTTTCCTTGGACCACGCCATACGACTGCTGCATCTTCGTCACCAAGTAAGAATGATATGGACATAACTGAAAGATTTGGGTTAGCGTATACGGGCATCCAGCCTGAGCCAGATTTGTGAACGGTTCTCCCGGAACAACCAAGCATGCGTGCTACAGATGGACCACAAATGTCCACATCTAGAACACCCACTCCGTAACCTCTTGCAGAAAGCGTGTGAGCCAACTGACAGCATACTGTACTCTTACCGACACCTTTTGACAAAAGGAGTGTCAGGGACGATCGTAAAATTAGGAAAGATAAGAAACAATGTTGACGTACCTCCCTTTCCAGACAAGACTAATATTACGTGCCGAATATTGGATAAGGCGTTTTTAATGTTGCCGTGTTCCAAGTCTTTCACTTGCTGTGCTTCTGGGGATGAAAACTTTCCTGAAGAACATGCTTTTTGGCTAGGGCATCCATCACAAGCCGACGACTTTCCTGCATCTTCAGATGATGGTCCTACGCATCCTTCGTTGGCATCAGAGGGTGCATCAGAGGGTTTAGCTTCTGTCATTTTGAATGTTATATGCTACTGCTCACACTTTAGTTAGAATATGGCATGAGATATGAATGATTGATCAGTGATGATGGGTGGTGGCAGTTGGCAGTATGAAGGAAAAAGACCTCTTTTGGTATTTCCTTCGTGTTCTTTTGAAAAGCGCGCGCTTTAAGCAAGAATGAGACCTTTCTCTAAAATATAATCATAATTGCCACCACCTGTACTACCATACCCCTTGCAGTATCGCTTGTACTTGCGACCTTGTGCTTGAAGGTTCTTGTCGTATATCCGGTATGTTACATTTTCTCAAGGGCAAATGTGCGAAAGCGTAAAATACACTAGCTGTGAATTCGTGGAGGGCGAGGATCGCTGACCTAACACTTCATGCATATATTTTTATTTTACTTCTTAGCCTTTTTATCAAAATCATCATCGTCACCGTTCTCAATCTGAGAGCTTATTTTTATCTCCAGATTTTTCCCACGAGCACGCATTGCGAAGGTCGTTAGGTTATTTTTTGCTTTCACAGCTCCCATTACCTTTCCAATAATTGGTGGATATGGGCACCATTCGCCGCGTACTTCACCAGTGTCCAAAGAGAATGCCGTTTTATGTAATGGACAAACAATACATTCTTCGAATCCATCGTCAACGCTCATTTTTGTATCATCTTCAGTGCTCAAACCCGTCGATTTTGAAGGAGGTCCGTTGATTTTAGGACAAGGTTTTCTCTCGACCATGCCAGTCTCGAGGGGTGTCCCAAGATGTGGACACGTATTAGATACACAAAATACTTGGGTCCCATCTTTCGAACCAATCACCAATAGCTCTAAGCCGCCAGCAACAACTGGATACACCTCCCCTGGGCTTATCCTCATTTTTGGGCATACTGGTATCCACTCCTCATCTTCCTCTCCCTTTGTACGGAATGTTGACCATGCACTTCCTATTGCTGAAGTAGCTCCTTCAACCATGCCATCAACGAAGGCGCCAATGGGGCCTTTCTGAATTTCTAGGGGGCTATTCGTATTATCTTCGTCTTCGTCCTCCTCGTCCTCTTCTTCGTCAATGAAGATTTCAATATCTTCTCCTCTTGCAGCACTGGCAATATTTCTTTGAAGCCGCGCTCTAGCTTGCAGCCTTTTCTCCTTCTTTTTTCGGTCATCTTTCACTTTCTTAGCCCATGCAGATGCCATTCGCAGCTTTTCTGCTTTGGCTCTTTCTATAGCATCTTTTTCCCGTTTCCGGTTTTGCTCTTGCTCAACTATATCCTGTCGCCTGGTTTCTAGATCTTTACGTATTTTGTTCAGCCGCATATTTTCCTGCTGAGGTGTCAAAAACAGACTATTATTCTCGTCACTGTTATTCAATCTCATGGTGCTCAATTTTTCTCTCACGAAAGATAGGCTATCATCAAGTGTTGCTAATTTTCGAGTAACTCCCGGCACTCCAACTTTAGTTTTTTTGGGGAAGAATTCTTCTGGAATTTGGTCGGCATCGCCAGAAACGTAGCTATCAAAAGCTTTTTGTCTCTTCAGTTCTCTTGCAAGAGCGACCTCGCTCTTGAAAGGGTCTTCATTATCGGATTTTTCGAAGGGGTTGGATGATTTAGATCCTGATTTAGATCCTGATTTAGTTGCAGGCTTAGATCCTGATTTGGATCCTGATTTAGTGGCAGGCTTATCTCCTTTGGAAGCATTGTCCTCTTCCTTCTTTTGTGTTATTATCTTGAAAGTGCTGCTCACAAAACCCATGACACCAGAAGTATTCGTATCGTTATCTTTGCCATCTCTATTATTAAGGTCTGCACCAACATTTGTCTTTCCTCGTCCAAACCAACTTTTCTTTGGTTTGATGTCTTCATCTTCAACATCTATATTATCATCAGTAGAACGCCTCACTGACGAAATAATTCGAGATCCAAACTTTCCTACTTTATTCATTAATGGCATATTTTCATCGTCCTGATCTCCATCTCCGTCTCCGTTTTTATCTTGTTTTGGTACAGAGTATAATATAGTTTGTGCAGCTGCACTTGCTTTGCGAGTGTATTGAAAAGGATTCCTATTTTTCAGGATAGAATTGTGACTGCCTTTCGTCAAAGCAACTTTTGGTCTATCAATTGCGACTGGAACAACGAAAGAAGAAGCGTCGTCTTGCAAGAGTATCAACAGCAGAGTCAATAGTGCTATCTGATAGTGACAAGTGATGACCCCACAATTGCTAGAATGAGCATTTGCGACAGAATTAGATATTTCTTTACTTCGTCGTTGCTTTATGGAGCGCATTTCCTAATTGCAATAACTGCGGCAGTGCAGGTTTCTATTGATTGATACCTCTTGATATTTTGATGCGTGGGAAAGACAAACGCGAATTTCGACGTTTGTGTTATCTTGTGCGTCGAGCAATCTAATGAAGATACGCTATGCGTGTGTTGAGTGTGCGTTTGAAAGTTGTTACGTGCGTGTAATAAGTAGTAAGTAGGAAGTACGAGTAGGCATCATCAGTCATCAGTGTTGTTGATGTTGTTGAGAAACAGAGCTTGAAAAGATTGGCTATTTCCTGAGATCGCACCACTTTGAAAAGAAAAGGAAGAGGAGGAGTGAGCGAGGGGAGATGATACATTGGGCATTGGATGAATAAATGATAAATATAATATTATTATGTAGTTTCATGTTTTATTCCTTCGAGGAGTTTGCTAGCTAGTAGAGAGCAAGCTACTTACTGATTGTGGCAGCTAATCAGCGTCTAAGAACAAGATACGTAAAATAGTTGATATGTATGGAAATAATCAATGACTTAATAGCGCACGGTCGTGTCAGATTGGATTGGCGCAGACTAATTCAGGCTTGAGCGTCCTTGCCCTTGTGTTGACTAATAATGAGCCCATACCACCTACGAAAGAAAATGTAGATACTATCGGGCACTATTTATCGTCCTTCGGAATGATTCCTCCTTTCATGTGCAACCACTTTCAGTTCGGTTTTGCGAATTCTTTCATTGAGTCGAGAAGTAGCTTCATTCCTTCATTGTGACGATTGATCATACATTTTTCTACAATCCTAAGCGCAGCCTTTCTCGACTCTGCCTTGACTGTGGCATCTTCAAACTGCAACCACTTTCTTCCACCTGCAAATTCTAATGCTGTTCTACATACCTCAGCCACTGTAAATCCAACTGTTTCTGCTTCGATACTGGCAATAACGTCATCAGAGATTCCGGCATTCTTCAATTCACTTGTATAGGAAGTCCAAATTGCTCTAGCATCCTCAATTATGGATCCAACCATATCTGAATTGTTAGAGTAAGCCTGATGCACAGCTCCTAGAACATATCCTGACAGTAAGCTGCCAACATCAAGTCCTGGAGGGCCATAAACAGTGAATTCTGGATCAATAACCTTCACATCGCCTCCACTCACCATGATTGAACCAGGGTGTAAATCTCCGTGACATAGACTCAAATTATCCTTATTTGCTCCATCATATGCAGCCTTCAATGCCTCGATTTCTTTCATGAATGCTTCATCGACGTTCAATCCTGCCTTTTGTTCGTCTGTTGCTTCCTTGTAGCATTTTGTGAAAACGTATTCTAGCTGGATATCACGCATTGGCCTATTCTCAAAATGTTCAATTAGATAGTCAAGTCGCTCCTTCGATACTTTACTACTGTGAGTTGCCGCATGGGTTTTCCCCATGAATTCTCCCAAGCCTTTAGCAACGGCATTGCTGACAATATCCTTTCCAACTAGTTCATGATCCAATAAGTTATGTGTTTCGAGAAAATCCATTACAAACACCATCATTTTTGCTACGTGTTGACATGGGTATCAAGTTAGCATTATGTGTATAGATAGCATGTCAGGCATCCTTTTTAGCGGCTAATATGAGTACGTATACTTACTGTCAAATAGATAGATTTTGGGCAAGTATTTGGAACAAAGCTCCGGCCCAAGAATAGTCTTCCACTCGTCAAAGACTGCAATTTCTTGTTTCATACGAGCAGATGATAAAGGCAAACCGTCAGGACCAAAAATTGCTACAAACTCTGGGGCTTGCTTCACAAAGATCTTCTTGCCAGTACCCTCTTCAGTTGCGCAAAAAGCATAATTGACATTGCCTCCTAGGATAGCCTCGGCGGTGAGCTTCGCGTTTGGAGAAAAAACTCCGATATCCTTCGCATTATCTGCAAGGTACTGGGGAACAGTTGCTTCGGTTAGGATGATCGATCCTGCAGTCATGTCAATGGATGGATCAGTGAGTGAGTTAACGACTTATTGTGTATTATACTAGTTGGATGTTGAGTAGTGAGTATGGTAGATGGTAGTGAGTAGTGCTGAATGCTGAATGTTCAATGTCCAATGTTAAGACTAATTGTTGAATGTACCTATGACACTATTATGTACTTGACACTTTTTTATGTGTGTTCTCTTTTTTATCAGCTTTTTATCCTCACGTCGCGCCACTTTCCAACATTGTAGAGCACTCTATTAGCTAGTAGCTAGCTACTAGCTAGTTAGCCATTCTAAGCACGCATACATCCTTGCGAATTTTTTTGCAGAAACATCTAGTTAGCAAGTAGCTACTGGTAAGAGATGGATTATTAGCGTCCTTAGTTACTGTTTTGCATAAACAACATTTTTATTTTACAAATACAAATAAAGAATATTTTCTCCGGGTTTTCTATTCCAACTGATGAAAATAATGGTATCGGCGACAGGTCTTGTTAAAAGGGCCTTTCGTTATCTTCATTATGCATGAAATCTAATACTAAGAAAGTCTTTTCAAGAAACGTTTGACTGAAAAGGTTGGCTATTAAAGCAAGATAGATGCACGATGAGGACAAATTGAGAACTGCGATAATGTGACCCTTTCGAAAAGAATGGAACCTTATATTTAGGTAAACTGCATGAGCACTGGAAGGAATACACAACACAAAAGTAGAAATAGAGATGAATCTTCTAAGATCACACCTGCCTTGGATCCTTCTTGGGAACGTCTTTGTAAGTGGGGCATATTCTGCCTCGATGATAATAGATGAACGAAATCTTGAAGCAGGCGTTGAAGGGAGAAATTTGACAGGTACGTGAAGGTAATGGTCTTATCATAAGCTTCGCACACGTCAATGTGAACTGACAATAGTATGAGATTTGCTGGGAGAAAATTTTGTGTACCAAGTAGTGCTTTATAATTCAAGATTTCGATTCATGCAATTCTTGCGATTCTTTCAATAACAATAACACTCACCGATAATGCTTTGAGTAGATTCCGAAGCCCAAACTGATTGCTTTGAAGTAAAGATTGGAGAATGCGAGTTTTCATTCAATACAAATATGATAAGTTGCAATGATTGGAAGAAGAGTATACACGGGTGTGATCAAGGCAACGTAACGATTGAATATACGGTGAAGAATATTGTCGCTGCTCAATTAGAGGCTAAGATCCTAGAAGGGTTCGGCCCATTCATTCATATGCCACTTTTGAGTATGAGCAATGAATCCGAAGGAATAAATATTTTGAATACGATCATATCCGAAGAAACTCCTTTGCGAGGTAACTACGACATTGTTGACTTAGATTTATGCAGTCTCAGCGAGAAGATAGGCATCAATATTACAAAGGGAGTAGCAGGAGGCGAAAGTAAAAACGCAACAGATTGTAAAGAGGCTAGCGATTTCATTCAGATAACTATGCAAGAACCAGACGAGACAGAATCACGTGCTCCTTCTAGAAGCAAGGGTAAAGGGAAAGGTGCTACCAAGGCACCCAAGAGCACTGGCAAAGATACAAAGATGAAGGGTTCCAAGTCGCCCAAGGCCACAAAGGGTGGAAAGGGAAAAGGAAATTATTTCGAGTATGTCTGCAATGATGGCAATGCATTATCACCAACGCACACGTCAAGTCCCTCAATAACATCAGCTCCATCGACTTTCGAAAGTTCAAAAACGACGAAAAGCAAAAGTGCAAAGGGGAAAGGTGCAAGTACTGGTTCAGGGTCTGGAAATACGTTCATTACTGCACCTGTTCCAAAGACTTGTGAAGAGTGCATGCGTCTAATGAATGAACCCATCGAGGAGCCAAGAAGTAGACCAAAAGATCTCATTTATTATGGTGTCAAGATCACAACAACTACCACTGAGGTCAAGAGTAAAGACGTCAAAGTTGCTTTATTACAGGTGCTAAATGGATATTTCAAGGCAAAATTGTCGGGATGCAGCGTAAATGATGACTCTCGTCGCCAAATGGAAGTGACCATGATCGATATGACATCCGCAGATTTTGACTCTTTAGAGATTGGTGGAAGAGGTGGACAAGGTGAGACGGGATGATGGAAAGACTTTAAATTGAATGATTTGTATATTTCGTATTCCTAAAACATCACCTGATTGTCCTATCTACCATAGGACTCTGTGGTGCTGGCGATGATAACAAATGCAGAGGAGCAGAAGGTCGCTTAAAAGTGTACTTTGAGAGCTCTGGAGATGATAAAAATGCAGACAAAGAATTTGTTACTACTACTATCAGTGATTTGTTACAAGATGGCGCAGAAGAAATTGCCAGATTCATTGACGAAGTTCAGAATCTTGAGTTTGTGAAGGTTAACTCTAACCGTAGTGAGATTTTACCTCCACGCTCTGCTCTTGAATCTAAATGGATTATTTACCCCCTTATTGCTGGCAGTGTTCTCGTGCTCTACGGATTAATGATCATTGTCCGTGAAAGTCACACAAAGTCATACAGGAACGTTGAAAGAGATGAGTTCAAGAATGGTCTGTTCGCTCCAGATAACAAATTACGATCAGATGATATTGATATCCCAGAATCTGTTGAAAAGAAGCAATGGGAGGATGTTCAAATCATATATGATGACGGAGAGGCCGATGATGCTGACGCTTTCAATAGAGAATCCCTTGCGCGTTCTGAGATGCAATTTCAAATGCCATCTGTTGACAAGGCACACTACTAGAGTGAATGGGCTAAACGAGATGCGTCTATCTATCACTCCGTTCAAGAAAGTAACGAATGCATATAAGTAAAATAAAAGTAAATACCATAGATTAAGAAAGATTTCGAAAGGTAAAGGAATGAATAAAGATGCCAAAGGCGACCATGCCTGTATGTGTGCAAAACAAGGGAGTCGGTGTGATGCTATACAGTCCACCTTTACTCCAGCTTGGGCGCCAGTCCAATATCACGAGCATATTTCAAGCTGATTCCCATGTCATCAAGCATTTTATCAACGTCCTGGTAAGTTGGCCTAACTTCCATATTGCCCAAGCGAACAAAGTCTGTCTCACTATCGTTTTCTGCAAAGACTACCCAATCAGTATCGAATCTTTTCATCAGTCTAACATTACCGCCCTTACATACATAACCCTCAATGCAGTAAACTTCCTGATATCCTGCATCTTCTAGCCTCTTCAAGGATGTCCCTTTACCTCCCAAAAAACTTGCTAATGATCCAAGAATTCCCTCGTTTTTGGAAGCACTATCTAGTGCATCATCAACATTTCTCCATTGGGGGTTCATGAGTACGCACAATCTTTCTCCAGCCTGTGCCGAAATATTCTCAATCGCATCCACGGTTTCTTGAAGAGGCTGGATGAAGCAAGAAATGTCATCCTTTGGATTATTGGATTGGGTCATCAACAGTCCTACACCATCAACGCCTGACTCGTCAACAGAACGATCCTCAACGAGTTTGGGGGGCACACCTCCTACTTCACCACTGACCTTTCTCAGAATTTCCTTGGCTGAAGGAAGAGCTGCCCTGTACAATTGCATGATACCACCCTGCCATGACTCATCTGGAGGAGCAAGAAGGAGTTCTTGCGTAGCTCTGCCTCCGCCTTCCACCTCGATATCCTCTTCGAAATACTGACCAAGATTTCCAGAATTTGGATCGCGGGGAAGAAGAACTCTAATAATTTGACGATTGATTCCTTCAGCTTTTGCATCGGACATTGCGAGCGAGGCCTCCCTGACCATATCATTGAACGTAAATGGTACGTTAATTTTAGAATTTGGATCTGCATTGGATTCTGAAGTGGATGTGATCTCGGAGGAGGAAGCTTCTGTGCTTTGGAGAACAAAAGCTGCATTTTTGGGAGTGGACGTATGAAGTCTTCT
>Ga0306864_1000674_pt1 | contig 15216 bp, 8 predicted proteins | sample AntRauTorckE5430_FD_190448 | JGI IMG/M metagenome (GOLD analysis project Ga0306864, IMG submission 190448) | Saline lake microbial communities from Rauer Islands, Antarctica - Metagenome Torckler E5 #430 (v2) (version 2) | ecosystem: Environmental > Aquatic > Non-marine Saline and Alkaline >...
TCAAGGACTGAAAGAGGTCTTTAAAGCTCTTTTATTTGAGCATAGACATAGTCCTGAACTATTTGGGGTGGGGGTGCACGGATTTTACGAGGTTCACAAAAAACTTTTGAGCTTTGTACAAATGAGGAGAGGATCCTCGTCTGAACTGTATTTTGCTAGTGTTGATATCCATCATTGCTATGACAACATTAATCAGCCTCATCTCCTCAAGCTTGTTGACAAAATTTTATCGAAAAAAGAATATGCTTCTCAAGAATGCACTATCTTGTCTTCATGTGATGGAAAGTCCAGGCTGATGCAAAAAAAAGAAAAATCTATCGGATCACCTGGTAATGTTAAATGCTTCCTAGAGCAGGCAACCGCTATTGCTGACAGGCATAATCACGCGGTTTTTGTTGATAAGGTCCGCTGTAAGATTGCAAGCAAGCCTACGCTACTTTCTCTTCTTAACGAGCATCTATCGAGGAATTTGGTCGTCCTCAAGGATCAATTTGCACCACAACTACTGCTACAGACATCTGGTATACCACAGGGCAGTATTCTTTCATCTTTGCTTTGTAACTATTACTATGGAGACATCGAATCTCATCTTTTCGAAGGTATTTTTGACGATGCTTCGAAAGACCAGCACCTTATTATTAGAGTTGTTGATGATTTTATCCTAATAACATCCGATAAGAAAACGAGCGAGAAATTTGTCCACAAGATGAAGCAAGGTTCTTCGCATTACGGCGTGCAACTCAACGAGAAGAAAACTAGAACTAGCCATGAAATCGATCAATCACTGGATACCAGCGGAAAGACTTCGCAAGGCAAGATGAACGGAGAAGGTTACTTTCAATGGTGCGGTCTTTTGATTAATACAATGAATTGTGAAGTTCAAATTGACTACAATAGATTTGCAGGAACTAGAGCATTGGATACTCTGACCATCAATAGAGTCGCAAACGAGGGAGAAAAGTTTGCTAGAAATCTCCAAAGTTTTGTCAGACCAAGATGCACACCAATACTTTTCGACTCCAGGATCAATTCTTCCTCTACTATGATGGTCAACTTTCACCAGGCGATAGCAATGTGTGCAGTAAAAGCGGTCAACTATATTGTACAATATCTTGACGTTGGCAACAATCAGAATGAACACTTTCTTTTTCAATGTGTCAAAGATGTAGTTGTATTTGCCCATAATCTGATCCAGTCTAGATTGAGGAAGTTGGATGACACCATTCAAATTCCCGTCAAAGACTTTGTTGATAGTCAGGACGCGATGTGGCTTGGTATTCATGCATTTAAGGCTGTGTATCGTCATACGAAAAACCCCAACTTTAATGAACGAACATCTCTCCTGGCAAAGTATCTGAAAAAACTTCAACCATTGAATCTTCTGGCGTTGAACGTAGTTGCATTGAAGTCTCTGAAATCATTCGACCTGAAAAGATTCCATATGTAGATATTTTGTGAATGTAAATAAAAAGATTTGTGATTTGTTTCATTATCATAATGCTTTGATTGTCTCTAGCACAGCATCTGCGAGATTTTCTCAATCCAACGAGCATGCAGCTGCACGTAAGCAAACATTAAAAGAAACCACCAGCTGCATTATGTGTGTACGGTTTCTTGGAGGCCTTCGCTCATTTTAAAGGTGCATAAGACCTAAGATCTAAGATGGCTTCCCTGAAGCCTGCTGTGTAGCTTATCCTATCGGATGTCAGATGAAGGTGTCAGAGTTAGTCCCATTTAATATGAGATTCGCGCTGACACTTTCCGTTGACACCTGCTGATAGGCTTCGCGGCAAACTCACCCGTCTCTATTATACCAGTCCTGAAGGTAGTTCACTCACTTGAGTTATTAGTAGACATCAGACCCATGTTAGACAGTTAGAGGGAGTGTGGTCATCAAGGAGATAACAGGTGATTCATTTTTCGTCTTGATGATTAGCTGAATTTTTGTCGTATCTGTGTCTTGCTTATGGCTATTATGTCACGCATGATACATGATAATAGTTATCGCTATTTTAGTTCTTCAAATTTTCTGGTTGTCTTGGGTAGTAAGTAGTAAGTCTAGCGGTGAGGCCTTTTACCATTACGTCACGCTGTCATTGGAAAACGTTGGGTCTTGTAGATAAATTTTTAGTGGTCCGTCAAACGGACCAATTGTCGGTCACACGATATGATGTACCGACATTTGGTCCGCGAACCTCCACGAGGCACGGCGCATGGCGCTAGCTACTTATTAGATTAGAGATGATGATTCTAAATCTGTTTCGGCTTTACAGAGCTTATGCGGTCATTTATGGCCTAGCGCTTCTAGCCTTTCTTTCAAAAGGAATGTAAGCGTCAACACAAAGAGGCACTAGAAACTAAAACTAGTCAAGTGACTTGTTTGATCCATTGTGAAAAACTGATACCTTTACAACAGGTGAGATGAATACCAAACCACAGGATCCTAAGCCAAATGTGGAGCTGAAGAAGATGAAAAAAAAAAAGACAACCGTAAGTGAACTTTTAAAGTACGTTTGACCTGATTTTAGTCAACAATATAATTTTCAAAGACTCATTTCATCGTGTGTTTAGAATGAATTCTTCGAACGCATGAGTAAGACTGAAACTTATGCGACGAAAGACATGAAGGGCAAGATTACCAGGGCTCCAAAAAAAATGGATAGTGGTAAAAGGACTACGGTAAGGTTTTGCTTTCTATTGACGTTATGACATATCATTGACCATATCGTAGCTTGAGACTTACAACTCCGCCACATTCTTTTCGTAGAATGAATTCTTCGACCGCATGAGTATGACTGAAACTTATGCAACCAAAGACATGAAAGGCAAGATTAATAGTAGTAACCGCCCGAAAACAGCTGATAGTGGCAAAAGAACTACGGTAAGAGAAGGATTTCTGTTGAAACTTATGACACATCATTGGTCATAGCTTGATAATGATTCTTACAAGTCTGCCTTTTTCTTCCCATAGAATGAATTCTTCGACCGCATGAGTAAGACTGAAACTTATGCAACGAAAGACATGAAGGGCAAGCTTCCAAAAGCTCCAGAAACGGTGGATAAGACTATAGGATTACCCCGAAAAGTAGTCATGGGCAAGAAGACCACGGTAAGGTTTTGCTTTCTATTGACGTTATGACACATCATTGACCATAGCTTGGGACTTACAACCACATTCTTTTCGTAGAATGAATTCTTCGACCGCATGAATAAGACTGAAACTTATGCAACGAAAGATATGAAAGGCAAGATTAATAGAAACCGCCCCAAAACAGCTGATAGTAGCACAAGAACTACGGTAAGAGTAGGATTTCTGTAATCATTGGTCATAGCTTGAGACTTACAACTCTGCCACTTTCTTATGTATGAGAAATGCTGAATATCCATGCTAACTAGTTGATGCATTTGAATCTTATTCCGTGTACAGAACCAATTTTTCGAGCGGATGTCAAAGACTGACACCTTTGCTACTGCTGATATGAAGGGGAAAATCGAACGTGCGCCTAAAGTGTCTAGGGAAGCGAAAACGAAAACTACGGTAAGATACCCATTCCCTGCGTGGTCATTATTGCATTTGTTTCCTTTTGCTCTTTTATGTTAACCTCACCTGCTCAAACTTTCCTAGAATGCTTTCTTTGATCGCATGTCAAAAACTGACACATTTGCAACATCAGACATGAAAGGAAAGCCAGAGGGCTTAACCCTAAAATCTGACACCTTTGCGAGTAGGGGGAAAATCGAACGTGCGCCCAAAGTGTCTAGGGAAGCGAAAACGAAAACGAAAACTACGGTAAGATACCCATTTCCTGCGTGGTCATTATTGCATTTGTTTCCTTCTGCTCTTTTATGTTAACCTCACCTGCTCAAACTTTCCTAGAATGCTTTCTTCGATCGCATGTCAAAAACTGACACATTTGCAACATCAGACATGAAAGGAAAGCCAGAGGGCTTAACCCTAAAATCTGACTCATTTGCAAGGCGCTGAAAATCCGGTCGCTGCACAATGGATCGTTATTGTTTCACAATAAATTCCAGAACGGGGAAAATAAAAACTTTATAAAAGATATATGTATTGTCATCAAATCTTGGTGTTGTATCACTCTGTTTATTTGAATTCGAATCAAACGTTGGCGGTCGGTCAAGTGAGGATTCACCGTTGTTGTTATGCAATAATGTTCGTGGCTCAGTTCACGAGTTTTATAAATTCTACAGTGGCACAAAGTCTCTGATAATGCAACAACAGTCTCTTCCCAACGAGTTGGTAATTAGTTCATTAGAGGTAAATATTGGCCCACTCAATTCGACTCTCAACGAAATTGCAAGGTCCATTAGACATCACGCTTCTGTGTTCAATAAGGTTAAAGGACTAGAAAGTGATCATCACCAGATAAAGAAGGAATTACATTCGCTTCGATTGGATCTTGCAGCTAAAGAATCTAACAATGGCGATTCTGGTTCAAAGGCGGCGCGAAATCAAGCGAGGCCAAGTCGCGAATATCATTCCATAAAGAACATGGGGGGTGTTATCGACGACAGCAATACAATTGGTCTTGATCGTCTAGACAGTGCAAATTCCACGGAGAGACGAGGAGTCTTATCGAGCCCAAGTGAACATCAAGGTGATGTATATGCGTTGGGGTCGACCACTAAAGAATCAAGATGGCCTTACCCAAGAAATGATGTGAGTGAGCTGAAAGGAATAGTGCGACAGCTTCAGGAAGAACTGAACAATGAAATTGCCCAACATCTAGATATGGAAAGTAGAATAGAGAGCAACAGCAGAACTTTGGTGTATCTTGAAAGTGAACATGACAATGGATCTATTTACTCTGCGTTGCAAGACCAACGGCAGTTTGTTAAAATAAAACTAGACAGCCTGAACCAAACGATATCAGAAGTTGCAACGTCTATCAGATCGGAAGTTGATATCAAACAGAATTCAAAGCTACAGGAAATTAAGAAATGGTGCAACGACCTAGATCAAAATAGGCAGTCGAAGTTCAACATTAAAATGGCATCATTTGCAAAAAGTTCAGAGGTTCTTTCTCTTCAAGATTGTTTCGACAGCAAATTGCGTGATCACTTTCATCGCATCAGTCATTTAGCTAAGGCCGTCATTGGGAATGAACATGTGATGTTCAGTTTTCAACAAAAATCGTCAATGCGATCATTTGCTAAAATTCATCGACTTTGGAAAGTCAAAGCAATGCAAATGACGTGGACCAAATGGCAGAACTACAATAACGAAATTGAGAGAATTGCGCAACGCAGGAAGACTATGAGGAAGATTATGATTAGGACCTGGTTTGGAAACAAAGCTCGCGCATGGAAAAAATGGCAAGACTTTATTGAACGACAGCAAGGAGCTGAAACCAAAAGGCTTCTGGCAATCAAACTAATCAGGGACAAAGCAGAATTAGCAGTGATTCAACCAACTCGAATATCATTTAATACTTGGAGAAGAAATACAGTTGCTCTGAAGATACAAGATGCTAATATGAAATCAAAATCTGTATATAATCACAAAGCACTCTCCGAACCGAGTGGTCAATTCTCTGAATCGTTTATTTCTACAGATCGCCAATCAAATGAATACAATTTATCACTAGTACTGGAATCATTTAATGATGACAAAGATGGAGCAATCCAAACTTTAGCTCAAGAAATCAATAACATTAGAATGTTTGATATAAAAACAGTTTACAAAGACATGGCTTTGCACATCGAACAGTTGAAAACGATGATGAAGGCGACCTCATCGATGGAGTTGTTACGACTAGGGTCAGAGATGAGAGAAATTGAAAGTAAATCCAATATGGCATTCCAAAAAATCTCGTCACAACTGCCTGAAATACAATCGAATACAGCAGAATTGAGAAATTCACTACATGGCACCATCAATAGAGTAAAAGTTATTGAACATACTCATCAAGATCGGCTAGAAAATCTATTTGAAGGAAAGGAAGCCATGAAAGAAGAAATATTGACGCTGCAAACCAAGTTGAATAACTCTTACAAGATTATCCACTCCCTTCAATACGACAGCACTCGCTACCAAAACACAACCAATACACTTCTTCAAAAGATGAACAAAGTTGAGTCATTGCTTGCAAGTCATGAGCAATCTACACATAGAGAAACCAATGATATAAGAGCTCAACTTGGTAATATCAATGACAAATTGAGATCTAGTGATGCGCAAAGTTGCAAACTTAGCAATTCATTGACCGAAACCAGGAACGAAGTGATTCAGGCAAAAGTAGCTTCGTCTTTGGGCCTCAAAGAAATTAGCGATATTTTGAATTCTCATGGAATTCACCAGCCGCAATGGAACATCGTAATCGAATATGGTGGTATTTACGAAAGGAATGCAAAAGAAAATAATTACGTCTCACCGATCAACGTAATCAGCGATGGTGGTGAAGCTATTGATATTCCATCAACTCTTGCGTCATTCGCTCACGACTACGCAGCTTGGACGGCTTTCACAGCTGATCATGAAGATCTCAAACTTGTTATAATAGGAAAAAATCCTGATACCATTAATGCTTTGGAGGTAGACATAGAAGAAAGAAGGACAATCGTAGTCGAAAGGTAACAGGATTAATCCACTGAAAAATCTGTCAATTTCTGTACATGTACTAACTACTACTCATCATCTACTATGTGTGTTGAAAAAGGTTCAAAACAAATCTTCAAGACTCTCTTGATGAAGCCTCACCGAACGCCAGTGCTATACGTCTTGAAGCTAGAAGCATTTACGTTGCTCGTGTCATTGATGCGATAAAAGCTGCACTTTCTAAGCATGACCAAGTGCTCATTCCTGTCACCACCAGTTTAGGCAGACTCGGAGCTTCCATTCCAGCATGCGTGGCGTGTGATAGGCCACTTTCAAGAAAGGGGCGTAAACCGAATGTGGACGAGAAGGAGAAACAAACGAGAGTTCGGAATTCAGGTGAGAGTTTAAATTCAATTTACCTTCCTTCACCTGATCCTTGTTCTCATATAAACCTTTCGTATAAGGCTCAAACATATCACGCCAACCGGGATATGTAATGAGAGCTGGGTTCAAAATGCCAGCTTTTTGATTCTTTAAAGTGAATTTTCAAGTTCACGACTGCGTAAAGTAAACCTAAATGTTGCCCTTAAACCTCGCTACTAGTTCAAAGTGTCACCGATACCATCCTTCTATCGCATTCCGCTCACGGAATGCAGATAGAAGGCATGAAAAGGAGTAATGCTTTACAGAGCTAGCAAAATATCTACTCGAGCCTTCTACAGCCTCGACATTTTTACGTCTTCTCATAGTAAACTTGTGAACTCTATACTACGACGAGGTCCTCCTCTCTACTAGTTCTAAACTATGTATCTCTCTCACAACCAATACTACAACGAGTACCAACCCATCCTTGTGCGATGTGATATACAAATCAGCGGTGTAAGAAAAAAAAGGAAAAGGTTGTGTGTATTTGCTAACTTAATTTTCGAAGTGCACAAAAGTGAAAAGATAAATGCAGTAGTAGAGCCAGCTAGCGACTAGCTAGCTATAAAAGTTCATGGCTAGTATTATTCACAGTAGATAATTCCTATTGTTGAGACAGATTCACTCATTGCTATGAGTACTTCTTCTAATATACATGGTTACATCACTATTTTCGAATAAGCATGGTTGCATCACTATTTTCGTTGAATGTGATATTAACGTCGGGATCTTTCGAACCAATTGTAATAATATGCACATGCTGGCAAAATCTTTCTGGCCGTTGCAGATCCTCTTGATTTCAGGATTGACATGATTCAAACCTGCCATTTATCAGTGCTATACCATCTGCATATTGTTGTTTATGCCTTGAGGTCGTCGAGGCTGACCATTCACTCATTCAACAACTACACTACTGTCTAGTCTAGTATTCATCATACAGTATGCGTTTTGTCCTGTGGCATTTTAAGAGAATCAGACATGTGCTACACTTGTATTGCTAGATTACATTATTCTGTTTCTCTCATATAGTTACTAAATGCGTCCATTCCAATTAGCATTCCTGCATAAGGGATATTTGCTCTCATTGCAGGTTTGACAGAGATTGCTGCCATGCTCAAGGCTCCTGCACCAACCATCTCCCAGACCAGCCCTGGATCAGCCGCAACCCGTATTCCGTATTTTAGCGCATGAAATCCACCAAAGAAGACCCCGAATGTTGCTCCCGCTCTCGAAGTCCCTTGCATAAGGTACCTTCCTTTAGATCATGAGTCATAAATAATATTACCAATTGTGACTAATTGTGAGTATGTGCACGTAACGTGATCAGAGCGAATGATTGATTCTTATTCTTGTCTTATGCACCATTTAGACTGTGGATGTTGATGTGAATAATGTGCCCTCCTCTTCCATGAAAAGGGGGACTCACTTACCTTTTGCTGCATTGGAAGCATTTTTCAATATAGCTGATTCTCCAGCAGTGCGCATCCCATCCATGAAACCAAAGACTGCCCCCGTAATGGAACCGATGCAACCACCAAATGCCATCGACCGGAGCAAGTCAGGGGTTTCGTAATCAACTCCTTTGAACAGACCCTTACCCTTCTTTTGGCTTTGCACTTCAGGCGGCACGAATTCATTTTGTTCGCCTTTTCTTCTTTGTAGAGAACTGCTGGTTTGTTGTTCTTTTTCTTTGCTAGCTTCCTTGTTGAGGGAACGATAGACGTGCTCTTTGGATGTTTCGTACTCGGGCGCAGAGACATTACTCACGTGTGTCCAAGGTATAAATCTACTGCGTTCCCACGATGTCATTGATTCAGATCTATTTGGCTGGGATGATGCAACTATGCGGTTATGGATGATGGATGATGGATGATGGATTAAAGAAGAAAAGAAGCTGAAATTAATTATAATTTTTAATTTTTAATTTCTGTTTCCTGTTGTTGTTGTTGTGTTGAATGAGGTTGAATGTTGTGAAAGAGGAGAGAGAGGAAAGAGGGGGATAACCATAAATGTAAAATAAAAGAGGAGGGGAAATAAAGAAGGAAGGAGGGAAGAACATGATCTCAAGGATGAGGGGGCGGGCATCTTCGAACATCCTCAACCACCACGAACCACGACGACCGACGACCATCCACCATCGACCATTCGCATGCAATCAAATGCAATATTATGAATTACGATTCAATACAAAATGCAATTCACCATTAGCAGATAGCGGATAGAAAATAGAGACATAAATACGCTAACAAGTACTACGACAAGGCGATTCCACTGTTTTTCCACAGACACCAAAGAAATTAAAGATATTATTATAACCCAGTGATTCACCAGTCACCAGTCACCAGTCACCAGTCACCAGTCACATCATCATGTGTTTACAATCCTCTACAACACCCAAAGACGGCACATGTAAACATGTCTGGCTATTCGAAGATCCCACCTCCAGAAACAACACCGCATCCTTGTCCGATGATGGCATCGAATTCATCGCCGCACACCAGTACAAATCTGGGCATTACACCTTCCTCGATAATTACTTCAATCCCTTCTGGACTCAACTCACCGATTATCTTCCCATGACACTCGCGCCCAATATGGTGACATTCGTGGGGGCTCTGCATTGCTGGCTTGCCTACTGCGTACTGTGGTACCATGCCCCCCATTATGATGAACCAGTGCCCAATTGGACCATTTTCTTAGCTGGATATTGTACCATGGCCTATTATACATTTGACTGCATGGATGGAAAACAAGCAAGGAGAACGGGGGCTTCAGTAAGTTAGTTCAATGGTGAATGTTGTTTGTTATATATTGATTATTTGATTGATTCTATAAACCAAACCGTAATGGATAGACAGACCATGCATTGCGTGGCTGTAGGTATTCGATATTCGGTATTCATAATCTCATGCTTTGCTTCATTTCATTTTACCAGTCCCCGCTTGGACAGCTATTCGATCATGGGTTTGACTGTATCTGCAACCTTGCGCATATCTCTACCAACAGCGCCTACCTCATGATCGGAGGAACGGCATATTTCTCACTTTTGCAAGGATCCCTGTTCTTTGCCTTCTTCATGGCGCAATGGGAAGAATACTACACCGGGGAATTGCCTCATGCCATGGGGAACTTTGGCGTGACAGAGATGAACTATGGATTGGGATTGTTTGCAATCATCAACTCCTTTCTTGATCGCGACGCGTTTTGGTCCACTTTGATGAAAGAGGTTATTCCAGATAATGTGGTCCAGACCATTGCTATTATTCCAGAACGTATTTTGGATATGGAATTCAGGCATTTTGGTTTAATAGGGTGGTTCAGCATTGAATTATTTCTCATCGTCGGATCCCTTTATAGGGTCCTCACCCATGAAAGAGTGTCGAAACATGGAAATCACCTCAGTGCGATTTCCAAGCTTTTGACACCTGCCCTCATCGCATTTTCTCCATTCTTGCTACCCAAGGAAATAATGGAGAACGAAACGAGATATATTTCAATTTGCACCGGTTTGCTATTCTCCTTCGTTACAAAAAAGATGATTTGCTTTAGCATGGCAAAAATGGCGTTTGCTTCCATTCAGATGGATGCCATACCCTACTGGGCTGTCTTTCTATGGATCAGGTACGATGCAGATATCACTGCTCGAGGTGCGAATGTCCTGTTGGGTGCATTGTGCGTTTGGTATTCGCTGAGGATCGCCAATTGGGCGAGGATTGCGATTAATCAGATTTGCAATAGACTAGATATTCATTGCTTCACCATCAAGGCAAAGGCTGTTGAAAATCCCAATGAATGGAAAAAAGTGAGATGAGATATGGAAATACTGTATCTATTAAGAGTTGATTTCCAAGTACTCGTATCATAGATTTAGATTGGACCATCAAATATCCGTACTGTATTAACAATTAACTTAACTTCCGCTAGCTAGCTATAGAGTAAAAGAGCATGTTATACATGAAAACTTAAAACTTATAATAGCTGCTTGCTTGTTGAATGGAAAAGCAACAAAATGATGGAGTGTCAGACAGTTGGTATTATTAGCACTTAGAGTGTCCTTATCCTAAGAAATGACGAAATCAGATTTCTGCGACTACCATACTGAAGATAGAAGACCGAAAAAGGCAATGATGATTACACACATACTCGTATCTACATAACATACCAACAGCACTATCTTGAAGCAACATGAACGCACGAGGACTAGACGACACGGGAGGACCGACGGCTTGGTATAATGATCTACCATTTGTGACGAAGAATTGGCTAACTGCTGTTGTGGTTACAACTATATCCGCCAATGTAGGCGTGCTACCAATTATGAAGATGATTTATGACTATGATTCCATCGCTAAGAAGTTTGAAGTCTGGCGTTTGCTCACTCCTTTTCTCTATATGGGAGGTTTCAGTAAGCAGGATGGTTTCCAGACCTTGATCGGATTCTTTCTACTCTACCAATACAGCAAGCAATACGAGAGCGGAACATGTTTTAACACCGGAGGAGGAGGAGGTACAGCAGACTACATCTTTATGCTCCTGATTGGAATGATTGGAATTTTGTTCACAAACTTCTTTTTCATGGTAGGCATCGTCTTCACAAAGACTCTTGTATATTATGTCCTATACATTTGGTCTAAACGGAATCCAACCGCTGCTGCAAATATCTGGGGAATTCCTATGCAAGCAATGTACTTGCCTTTCGCTCTAATAGCTGTGAATTTCGTTCTTGGGAATAACTATCTTGAATATGTACACGGGTATGCAGTAGGGCACCTATATTATTTCCTGGTGGATGTTGTTCCCAAAGTTTACGGAAAGACGTACCTTCAAACTCCTCTTTTCATCCTTGCGCAATTTGGAGTTGGAGATTACGTCGTCCCAACCGCAAGGCATGGTATGGATGCTACCGGCAGTAATGTAAGAAGGGGCGGTATTGCTGCACCTGGAACAGTCAACCCACCGAATGATCCTGCAGCTAGCTCAGGACGCCACCAATGGGGAGATGGAGGACAGAGGCTGGGGCGAGATTGAAATTAATCTTCTTGTTACTTTAGAACGGGGCAATTTGAAGTTGCCCAAATCAATGTAATGGTCGTTAAAAATAATATGTCATATAATCTTTTTTGAAAACGACCTCATTCAACAATTTCCATTCGACGAACCAGAATATAATCGATTCCTCTATCATTAGGATGCTCCGCTTTTGATCGCTGACCATTACCCACTGTTCTATTGAACGTTGAGTGATTGTGGGACCGTAATTCTTTTTGGTTTCTTCCCATCTTTTTTTGTCATCGTTTTATAAATGGACTCTGCTTTTTGAACAACTAGCTGCAGCTCGCTCATTTCCTTTTCACAAATCTTTCTCTGTTCCTCGCTTGTGTTGTGCTGGATACATTGAGAGAACCAAGCCAAGGCCTCCTCCACATTCGGCGAGTCATTTGGTTGACCCCAACCTTTCATTGCAAATTGTCCTAGGTATTGCATTGATGGTGCATGCTTCCAAAAAGTAGCTTGTCGAAATGAATCTATCGCTCTTGCGTGATTCAAGGGAACTCCTCTTCCATATGCATACATGAGTGCAAGGTTATAAAGCGAATCCACCGATCCCATTCGAGATGCTTGTCGATACAGTTCTGCAGCTCTTTCAAAGTTGGGAGTGTGAACCCTATTCAAAGGATTTTCGAGCATTGGGATGTCAATGTCAGGAAATTTGTGTGGTATCAGCCCATATTCATGCATGATGGCAAGATAATGATTTGCTTGATTCACATTGTCTGCCTTTATAAACAAATGCGCAGCAATTATGTGCGTCGAAGGAGTCCCCCCCAATCCATTATAATACGCAGGCAGAATCTTCAATGCGGCAACAGCATCCTTTGTTCTCACGCCAATATCTTCAAATGTCAGACCTTCATACATTGCTTTACCAAGGAGCCAATGACTATAAAGAAGCTCGGATTCAGCTGAAGCACATTGGTAAAACCACCTCATTGCTGTCTTTCGGTCCTTTCCAACAGCTCCAATGCCATCATAAAATAACATCCCTATAACGCACTGAGCTTCACTGTGACCTTTTATCGCGGCTTCTTTGAACCATTTCAATGCTTTCACAGCATCAGAGCTTGAGGAATCCAAACCATAAAGGTAAATAAAACCAAGAAAATAAGACGAATCTAAAGACCCATCTTGGGCTTGATTCTGCAATTGTGCGATTGTTGCCCTGTCGACAACAGTCGTCTGATTGAGTCCGTGTCTATCTGAAAAAATATGGAATTCCTTGAACTCGTGAAGATCCGAGCTGTGTCTAGTAAGTTGCGAACCAGCACGATTGTCGAAAAGCGTACCTGCGGCGATTTTGGGGTTACCACGTCTTATTTTGTTCACATTCTTGAAGGAGCTCCACACGACTTCTCCTGATGCAAGATTCTCTGCTGATCGAGGATCTCGAAACGAAGGTCTATTGTGCAACATCACGTTAGTGTAATTTGACTCTCGGATTGCTTCTGTTCTGTAGAAGAATACCATTAGCAAGAACACGATGTTCAGCAGAGCAACAAGCAACATTTCTTTCAGCCGAGTTTATTGTGAAGTAATACATTTTCGAAAAAATTGAAAATAGAGAGTACACTAATTTACACTCTTTTGTAATTCTAGAAGTTCCCTAACAATGAACATGATATTTTTACTTCTTGATATCTTTTCACTTATTGATATCACGAGGTCGATCTCGCTGTGCCGTCGATTTGCTATTATTTTTTGCTTTATTTTCAGTTTCTTCAATCTGAGTACCACCAAGCATTCGATCCCTCAGATTCGAAAGCTCATTGAATGCCCCCCTAAGGTCGAAGGGTGCATTGAGATCTATCTTTTCTAAACCTTCAGGAGTGTTTCTCATATACAGCATTAGACCGAGCCCCGCCGTCAGACCACTTGTACAGATCATGAGCATGCCGTATTCAAGCGCATCTCGTCGCGCCATATGTTCGAGTTCCTCTTCTTGTCAATAGAGTATTGAGGGTCGATATGTTTATTTCTAATTTTGGGTTTGGTGATTGAGTTCGCCACCAACGAGCAGTGAGCAAAGCTGAAATGGATGAAGTGGTGAGTGAAGAAAAGAAAAAGTATCGTAGTGATTGATGAAATGGCGACGGACGACGGACGTACATACTCTCTTCTATCTTTTATCCCTCTTCTGTCTAGATTACGGATAATGGAGGATAGTCTTGACCTGACCCATAATAAATTGAGTGAATACCAAACCATTCCTGTAATGAATATTGTAACACGACTGGAATTCTAGCTAGAACAAAGGCAAAACAATAAATGATCATTTGTTTTTAATTAACTAAATTTATAGGAACTGTTGTGTTTGTTTTGAAGATTATCTAGCCCTGTTTCATCACTTCGACTCCCATCTATTGAGTAATTCTGCATAGTTTCCCAATTGCGACGTTTCGCCTTTGCCACCAACTATATAATCATAGCAGAGTAGACGCATGTGGGATGTTGACTTTCAGTTCATTTTATCATAAAAGGATTTCAAGATAGAAAAGTGAGAACCCGAAGAAGAGAAAGGAAACAGGAAGGCTTTAAATACTCCCCTCCTTTCTCCTTTTCGTCTCTCACCACAACCATCGAAATCAAATCAGTATCTATCTTGATGGATCCATCATCCATCACATATTACTTTTCTTTGCTTCCTGTTGGCATATCAACCTAATAGCTTAAGCCAAACCTTTCAAATGAAGATAAGAAGTACCCCAGTCATCCTTGTTCTTTCAACCTTGGTTCAATCTTCATACGCTTTTTCAATTGGGAGAAATTCATTATCAAAAATACCTTCTTTTGTAGAACGTCCAGTAACTTCTACTAATAGCAAAACATTGAGTATGGTCCGTACTGGTGGCTTAGAAATTCGTGAAGAGGGAGCAACTCCAACTGGTAAGTCAACAACAGTTCTATATCATAATTTTGGACTGTAATGAATGATAATACCGTTGAATCTCTACTCATTTCCACTTTTCTCTAAAATCATAGCTGGAGACATGACTCTCTTCGTCAAAACAGGCCCCGACGGTCAAGAACCAGGAGATTGCCCATTCGCACACTATGTTCGCATGGTACTTTCTGAGAAAAATCTTGAATATACCTTGGTTCCTTCAACTCATGAGACGAAGCCAGATTGGCTAATTGATCACTATGGCGGATCTTTGCCTGCGCTTCGTCATCGCAAA
>Ga0306864_1000676_pt1 | contig 15197 bp, 12 predicted proteins | sample AntRauTorckE5430_FD_190448 | JGI IMG/M metagenome (GOLD analysis project Ga0306864, IMG submission 190448) | Saline lake microbial communities from Rauer Islands, Antarctica - Metagenome Torckler E5 #430 (v2) (version 2) | ecosystem: Environmental > Aquatic > Non-marine Saline and Alkaline >...
GTGTGATAAGTAGCGACTATGATGCGATGCGTTCTGTACTTTACTTATTCATTATTCTGATCTCCATACGTCATCAACTTTCTAAAATGTCGTCAGTCGTCACACCAAATGGTGTCACCAAACCTCATCAAACCAAACATGTCATCATTCATCGACGCTTTCAGCGTTCGCATTGCTGTTTGTAGATTTAAAAAAAAATTGCAGCATCATCACCAATCAAATAACAAATAATCATGTATCCTATAATATCTCCTGGACTTCACCGCAATCAGAATAATGTGGTCCATCATCATCATTCTAGCATGGTCAACTCTATCATAGATCATACAGGAATATACAGTCAAGATGAAGACTACTGGGCTTAATCTATTTAGCCTACGTAGCTTTTAATCGTATATTTATTATTTATATGGTTGAACTCCTAATTGATCAAAAATTTAGCAGCACGACAAAGTTAAATAATTGGAATCTTCCTCCACTCTATGCCTCCGTTCATCAATTTCTGAGTAGGACAGCCCGGTTTATCCTGGGGATATTGATGACGCCTTTGGTTTCAGTTGAGAAGATGCTGTTCCATATAGCAGGATCATTGCAGTTCCAATGACCCTTACCAACATGCAATATATTAATTATGCTTCAGCGTGAATCGTATGACCTCATTATTCACACAGAGCGCAGTAAAGTAAAAACTTCTTGGGGTCTGAATATTGTATTTCTGCCGTTCCAGATTGAGACTGACATAAAGATCACGCTTTAATCGGTCAGATGTCAAGGCATGACCATTTCGTGTTGGTCCTTCACTTGAAACATGTACCATAAACTTATTCATTCCGCTTGTTGCATTGGTTTCAAATACATAATTCTTCTTGCTACTTGATACAAAAGCATAAGGCTACCAAATGTGTAAACCTAATTGTTTTTAAATATCGAGCATTTTAGTCCACTAAAAAAAGTAAGATGCTAATAAATAGTATTGTACATCCACTGCGAAATTCCTACTGCAATTCACACGTCTCATTCAAGACGGGAACAGCCGAGGTTTTTTACATGGTTGTCTGTCTTACTCAATTGAGGGAAGACCACTTCTCTGGCGCATTCTCTCAGCGATCAAGAACGCAATTTCCAAGGCTTGAGACCCGTTCAATCTAGGATCGCAATAGGTATGGTAACGGTCTCCCAGGCTTTCCTCGGTAACACCAGATTCACCTCCCGTACACTCAGTGACATCTTCTCCAGTCATCTCAAGATGAACTCCACCGGGGTGAGATCCCATCTCGTCATGTACGTCAAAGAAAGCACGAAGCTCAGCACGGATATTGTCGAAGTCACGGGTCTTGAATCCATTCCCGGTCTTGCGAGTGTTTCCATGTACAGGATCAGAAATCCAAACTACGGACTTGCCCTCACGCTGAACTGCACGAATTAACCCTGGCAAATTCTTACGAAGCTTCTCTGCTCCCATGCGAACAATGATAGTTATCTTTCCAGGGGTGTTATTGGGGTTCATGGTGTCGCAAATGCGGATGAGCTCCTCAGGAGTACATTTGTCGGAAATCTTGACTCCAAGAGGGTTTCCAATTCCACGGATGAATTCCAGATGTGCTCCATCTAGCTCACGAGTGCGTTCTCCTACCCAAAGCATGTGGGCGGAACAATCATACCACTTTCCAGTAGTAGAATCCATACGGGTAAGAGCTTGCTCATAAGGGAGAAGAAGACATTCATGTGCAGTGAAAAAGTCAGTCTTTGAGAAGGTATCACTCGAAGTATCAATTCCAATTGCTTTCATGAAACGAAGGGATTCATCTACCTTGGTTGCGAATTCGCGGTAACGAGATCCCTCATCTGTCTTGTCCACAAAATCAAGATTCCATGCCTGAAGACGAGAAATATCTGCGTATCCACCGGTAGCGAAAGCACGCAGAATGTTGAGAGTCTGTGCAGACTGATGATATGCCTCCACCATATTATTGGGGTTGTTGCGTCGAGCTTCTGGGGTAAATTCCTCACTATTGATAATGTCCCCACGATAAGAAGGTAGTGAAACACCATCACGCACTTCATCGGGTTCAGAACGAGGTTTTGCAAACTGTCCAGCCATGCGTCCAACCTTGATCACGGGCATTGCAGATCCGAAAGTAAGAACAAGAGCCATTTGTAAAAGGACACGGAAGGTGTCTCTAACATGATCAACATTGAATTCTTCGAATGCTTCTGCACAATCTCCACCCATGAGAAGGAATCCCTGTCCATGACAAGCTCTAGCGAGCTGTTCGTGAAGGGAACGTACTTCTCCAGCGAAGACAAGGGGAGCACAACGCTCAAGACGTTTCACTGCATCGTCGAGTTCCGCCTGATCTTCGTATACGGGCATTTGGGACGCCTTCTTAGATTTCCAAGAGGTAGTGGACCACTCTCCTTCTCCAGCAGCTGTGGGCGTGGAAGGTGGCTCAGCAGCTACATTCAATGACGTCGTGACCCTTTGACTGTGAGGAAAGAGGAAAGCAGGAAAGGAATGTCGTGAGGAAAGGGAATATGTCAAAGAATATAATTTTTTTGATGACTCCTTCGTGCAATGGCAAAATTTCCAACCCCAGAAATCATCAGTTTCCATATCCAATTGCCTGTTCGCATCAAGCCCTGGGTACGTGATTTGAACAGAAATTCTAGATGTGAATGAACACTTTCGTTCCCTCCGATGCTTCTGCTTCCATATGTAAATGCCGACATACGCCCGTGTAACCTCCAATCCCGTTGCGACCACCACTAGACCCATCATTGCGTGATACACTGCGAGAGACTAACCTGAGTAATGAAGAGGGAGTGAATGCATCTGCCGAGAAGGCAAGAAGAAGGATAGAACTAGCGACAGCAGAGAACTTCATGTTACTTTTTGGAAACTACTGAAGTTAATTGTAGTCCGATGAAATGCAACAGACAGATGTTGCTGTAGTAAAAGTGATGGCGGAGATCATCATTGCGCGCGCGAGAGACACCAATGAAATCGCAGAAAAGCCGAAAAACTGATGGGTCCGCTCACGGCCACCAATTTTTAAGACGGGGGTGAAAATGGTAATTTATTATGTGCGAAGATCGTTGGCTGTTGATTATTCCCCCCCCCACCCAAAATGAACCAGATCTTTGATAGATAACGCACTGATGACATTTTTGATCATTCTTTGACCAAAGTAAATAACAAATATCCCTCCTTTCCCTGCTTTGACACAACGACCAACGTCACAAGACACAACTTCAACTTCTTGACTTCCACTAACTGTTGTTGTCATCCTCAATAACACAAGTCAAATCCAACATCTTTCAATTCACTGGTAATAGTACTACAAGAACCCAAGAAGCAGCAAAAATGAAGTTCATAGCGGTAATTGCATCACTCGCGGCGTCTTCAACATATGCTTATGTAAACACTCCCGCATTCGCCTCTACAGCTTCGCGTCAAACGAGTGTTTCATCATCTGTACGTGTACCAGCTATCGCAAAATCGATTCTCTACGCAACAGTTGAAACTACAGCTGAATCTGGACTGGATGAAGACATTCTCTCACGAATTACCGATGCAACAAAAGAATCCAAGCAATGGGCACATGACTTTGACCTAGAAAGTGAATCAGGTGCTGCCTTTCATGCACTTTTCAGTGGAATCCGTTCGTCAGCGGCTTTGGGTCCCAAGGGTAAACCTTTCTATTTGAAATCGAAGGATGTTTTAAAAGCGATGGAAACAGAGGGTAATATTGATGAAGATTCCACAGCCTTTGATGGATTCTTTACATTTGATGATTTGGCAAAGGCTTTGCAGGATGATTTCTTGGATGCCGATCGAGGAAGTACCGACAATCGTCAAGGATGGAAGGTGAGTGAGTCATATATGATTTCATTCGGAACCATCGAAGGAGATCTTTTCGTGTGGAGAATCTAACTAACTCGACTGAACTACAACACTTACTTCCATACAAGATCACTCCAGTATCAACACCTCGTGGGTCGTCCTTTGAAGATGCCCGTATGACACTGGAAGAAGTCAACGCTGCACTAGAGAAAGGAACAGTCATATTTAATACTGCAGGATCTCATATTCCTAAATTGGCAGGAGCAACTCTTGCATGTACTGATGCAGCTGCACTACCATGTGCACTCAACATGTATGTCACCGCAGCTGGGAAGCGAACCAGTGCACCGCCTCATACAGATAGACAAGATGTAATTGTTGTTCAGACGCAAGGACATAAACATTGGAGGGTGTATAGTCCTCCAGATCCAGCAATGAAACCAAGTGCAGACATGTATGCGCGTGGAAAGGGTGATGATAATCTTCCTCTGTATTCATTAGAAGATGGACAATATGGCTGCAAGAAATTACTAGATGTAACATTGGAGGCAGGAGATATTTTATTTATTCCTGCGTCATTTCCTCATACGACAGACACAGTTTCAGACTTGGAAAATATCCCAGAGAATACAAGCATTCATCTTACATTCAACTTTGATACCCATGTTTGGGATCTCAATTATCTGGGCGCGAGGAAACTGGCGTTACGAAGGGCAGGAGTTGCCGATTCTGCTCTCGGACAACAAAAGGAAGAAGATAGTCAATATGTTGGAGCAGTTAATTCACTACCGAAAGATATCAGAGATGATTTGTTCTCCAATCTTCCTCTTGATTTCTTGGATGATACAAAGGATCTCGCCAGCGCGGCGGAGATCGTGACTTCTGAATTGAAAATTATTTGCAAGACTTTAGATGAAGAAACCTATAATGCTGCTCCCCCAACTATCTGGAAAGAGACTGTGGAAAAACTACAAAGTCAGGGAACCCAAATATTTGACATTCATCGCGACATGTACTTGGCTGCTGTTGATGAAGGAAGAGTACGAAAGATAGAAGATGCCACAACTGAACACTTGACTGGGGACGCGCTGGTGAGTGCAAGAGCAATGACCCCAGAGAAAATGCAAAGGCTTAGTCTTTTCCGAGTCAAAAAATACTTTGAGCAGATTTCTGAGGTTAAGATAGCGCTACTGGAATGGGCACGGGAAGGCTCGAATTCTTCAGGTGGTAATGATTCTAATTCCCTTCCTGAGAATTGGGCCTTCACTCTTCCGGTCAAAGTCGGGGATCAGGTTGAAGCGGATCTAGGAGGGGCATTCTTCCCTGCCTCCGTCGCCAAGGTGACGGGCGGATTGTATGATGTGAAATTCTTTGATGGCGATGCTATGGATGGGTTAAGCAGGGACCAAGTAAAGTTGCTTACACCACCTCCGTCAACATCTAGTGGAAGCGGAAATGATGTAGACGGTGAGACTCCTCCTCCTGGACTGACCAAAAAGGAATTAAAACGATGGAGAAAAAAGCTATCGAAGTAAAAATTCACGATGGCCTATGCTGCAGATAGTTGTTGCACTGATGACAATCAATCGGGAGTTTTGTGGGTTTCAAGCTCAGGTTACAGCGCCTTTCAGTGTTGTGGTATCGATGATGAAGGCATTCAAGGTTTATTCATCCTAAGAAGCTATTGGATCAGAAGATTTATGATTATCAGATGTACAAATTATAACTTTAACATAAATAATGACTAGAGCAACTTGTGGTATTCTCACGGGAATATTGTTTGTTTGGTTACTCTTTTCGCTGTTCAACTCTCTACACAGTAATTACCTTAAGTGTCTCGCATAGACTCAACTTATAAAATTATCTATTCTACATCAATATGTTCCAATTATCCAGAAAGAACATCTTCAGCACTGTCTCTTAACATTTCGCACGATCATATTTTGTGATCTACTTTGATCCAATATTATCTGCGACTTAACCTTTAACGTCAAATCTAACGTCCGACATTGTTAGACTAGGCATTATCTTTAATGTGGCTATGGAACCATTCTGTACACAGCACATCCCAATCATGATGATTATGTCATTGATACACCTCAGTCCTATTACCACTCAAATCACTACCAATTAATTGAGTCAGGTTCCAATTGTGTGTCAAGGAGGTGATACATTGACGCTTGTTGGATTATAATAAATGTGCAGTCCCGCCATTCTTCTCCAGATAGAGCACGAGAGACTGCGGTGGTGGTGGTTGTTGCAGCAAATGCGAAGTAAGGATTCTACCCACTCTTGTATGAAAATTGGTTACAGCAACATGTCATAGATTATTGACTTCATTACTTAATTCATTCAAAAATTCAGGAGATTCTCTCTCTACAACAGTAGCTAGTACCTCTAGCTAAAACAGTACCATAGCAGATTCAATTATAGCTAAGTAGAGAGGCTGTTTAGTGACAAAAATAGTTTTATACGATCCTGAACAAAGCAAAAGTAAAGTATTTTTACCGTTGTGTCTATCGTATCTTTCTGCTTCCTGGGAACAGTTGAATACGGCATACGGCAGTAGCAAAAGACTATTAACTATTAACTGGGTTGTTGTTAGAGAGTTTGATAGCCTGCTCATGGGAAATTGTAAAATGGGTAATTGTAATGGAATTCTAGAAGAATCGATAAAGGCCACAGCCTTCAATCCGCCAAAATCAACTCGTGGAAACCTTGTGTTCAACACAAGCAACCGCAATGTTGCGGACTATTACGAGGTTGTTCGCATCCTCGGCGAGGGCTCCATGGGAAGTGTAGCCTGTGTGAGAAAGAAACCAGATGCAGTTGGTGGCAGTGCATATACAGTAAAGAAATCTGGTTTGTTCGGTATGCGAGTAACATCCAGGAAAAAAGTGCCGGAAGATGTAATTGAAGATTCGAATAGTAAGCTCTATGCGCTAAAAAGTATCATCTTGTCAAGGGTTTCAAATGAATTTTTGGAAGAACTTAAGAATGAAATTAGTATCTTGCAAGACCTCGATCATCCAAATATCGTCAAGGCTTTTGAAGTTTACGAGAGCAAAGTCAACATCTACCTTGTTTTACAGCACTGTAGCGGGGGTGATTTGTATTCCCGCGTTCCTTACTCTGAGAAGCAGTCTGCAAAAATTGTGGGAAAGCTTCTTTCTGCTATTGTGTACATGCATCGACACAATGTTTGTCACAGAGGTAAGTACCACTATATTGGAGCCCTCTTGATTTGGATTCCCTCTCCCATCACTTGACAATTATCACATTATTAAAATTTGTTGTTGGTTCCTATACTCCTTCCTTCTTCTCGCAGATTTAAAATTTGAGAACATCATGTTTGAGAGTAATGATCCTGATGCAGAAATCAAGCTCATTGATTTTGGCTTATCTAAGGCCTATTCGCCGGAAAAGAAGTTCATGTCTGAAGGGGTCGGAACTATCTACACAATGGTAAGTATCTTTTCGTAAGGATTATTGGGATGGATGATTCACTTTCGTTTCGCATGATAGCCACTCATTTTCATCTGTGACTGCAAGGCACCTCAAGTCTTGCGGGGAATCTACACAAATCAGGCCGACCTTTGGAGTATTGGAGTTGTGACTTATATGCTCTTGTCCAACACAAAGCCATTCTACGGAAGGAAGAGGCGTAACGTAGTAAACAAGATCTTATCGGGAGAGTTTGCATTCTATTCAAAGAGTTGGAAATCTCTCTCTGACGAATCAAAATACTTTGTAAGAGCGTTGATTGAAGTTAATTCCAAGAAACGTCTTAATGCAGAGCAAGCTCTTAAACACCCATGGTTGGACGAGCAATTTCCACTTTGTGATAGAATTCCTGAGAAAACGACATTGGATTGTGTGCACGAAAGTATTTCAGTATATGGTAACGTTAGTGAATTCAAGAAGATGGCATTGATGGTCATCGCGCATCAATCTACAACCGATGAAATAATCGAATTGCGCAAAGCATTTGATGCCTATGACACAGCTAACAATGGAACAATCTCCTTTCAGGAATTTCACGACGCAATGCAGAACTCAAACGCCAGCTATACCGATAAAGACATCGAGACACTTTTTAAGAGTGTTGATATAGGAAATGATAATGAGATCTACTACCTCGAATTTTTAGCTGCAACCCTTGAAGCTCGCGGACGCATCACCGAAGAGAGGCTCGCAGTCGCCTTTGATAGGTTGGATAGCGACGATAGTGGATATTTATCACGAGACAACTTTCGAGAAATACTCGGTAGTGAGTACACTGATGAAAAGGTCGATGCATTTTTGAAAGAAGTGGATTCTGATGGAGATGGGCGTATTTCTTTTGAAGAATTTCTTGTTTACTTTCATAAAGATCAAAAGGTTCATGTACATAAATTCAGACCAGAGTTTGGAGAGAGCAGTCTGGGCGAGTCTGAGCCCACCAGTCCATAAAAGTTTACCTTGCATTTAATTACCCTTCTCGTTTACACACATCTTTGTGAGAATCACTAGGAATCACAATATTTTTCTTACCGAGCGCCACTTAACCTTTCCTGAAAGAACAATTCATAATAGTGAGAAAGATTTTAGGGTTTATTCTGTAAGGCCAATTAAATCCAAGACGTTATTTTATCCCCACTTTGAAGTTTGAGAAGAAGAAGAAGAAGAAGAAGCTCGCTGTTCTTCCGATCCTTTATCAACTGAACTGGAAGTTTGACGTTTTTCTCAGATTTCTTACGAGTAAAGTACGACACACGACATTCTTAAGGCACAATAAATAGCAAAGTGATGAATCCTCTATTGAAAAGGTGCCTCATCGACTCCCATAGGTCAGCGCAAACGCCATCTGCCGATGTGTCGAAAACGCCATCTACTGATGTGTCGCAAACACTATCTAACGATGTTTCAGACCCTTACTTTGATGAGAACCAAAGAAAGTCATCCACTCACTCTACTGATGGTAGTCTTTTCAATTCAAGCGTCCGATCTCCTTCTCTGGGAAATAATATAATGAGAAATCACAAAAACCGTGATCCATATGATATCTTTGAACCAGCAAAACTTCTGGGAAGCGGTTCAATGGTATGTTCCAACAAATCCTAAGAGTCCATAATTGTGAATTCCTTTGGAATCCATGGCAAACTCACCATGTTGTTTGTCGCCTTCTTCTCTTTCGGTTTAGGGAACTGTCAGTATGGTCAAGAAAAGAAGAGATACCGTGGGAGGATCTGCCCGAATGAAAAACCTGTCTACGAAAAAGAGACTTGAAATGCACGGAGTCCATCCGCTTGCAATACAAATATGTGCTGTTCCTGTTGTTGGGCACCTGTTTGAGATATGCACAGGCCTTGAAGAGCACACTAAAGATTTGCCCTGCAGTGACCCACATTCTCATTCTTTGGAAATGTCATTACACGAAAGGATCAATTCTTTTGTTGAGAACGTAGGAGACTTCGGAAAGAAGGTTGCCATGAACATGTCTTCTCATCAACCAAATCACATTCGCATCAACAAGCTTTTGAAGAAGGAGAGGGCCCAAGGAATTTATGAACAGTACTATGCACTGAAATCAATTCACTTCGACCGCGTTAATGACATTACATTTGTGAACGAACTTAAGGTAAGAGGATGGCTCTGCCAATTTTTGTATCATGGTAGACCAATAAAAATTATATTAGCTTCAATACTAACTTTCAATTTGTTTGGAGCAGAACGAAATTTCTATTATGAAAAGACTGGATCATGCCCATATTGCCAGACTCATTGAGACTTACAATTATAATGGGAATATCTACTTGGTCTTGGAATTATGCAGTGGAGGAGATTTATATACTCGTGATCCTTACACGGAAGATCAGGCAGCACGTATTGTCAATAGCATCATGAGCGCAGTTTCATTTATGCATGAACACGATGTTATGCATAGGGACCTCAAATACGAAAACATTATGTTTGCAAATAGCAGTGCGAAGGCAGAAGTGAAAGTCATTGACTTTGGATTATCGAAAAAATACTTGCCCCATCAATCGCTAAAAGAGGGAGTTGGAACAGTATACACAATGTCTCCACAAATATTGGAAGGAGATTATACCAACAAGGCTGATGTTTGGGCAGTTGGTGTTTTGTCATACATGTTACTAAGTAGCCAAATGCCTTTCTATGGAAGCAAGAGACGAGATATTCTCGAAAAGATTCTCAAATGTGATTACGACTATAAAGGAAGAAGGTGGGGGCAAGTATCAAATCAAGCAAAGAACTTTGTATCAGAACTTCTCCAGTATAATCCTGATCATAGACCCTCTGCGGAGGAGGCAAAACAGTCTATTTGGCTAAATATGAAATTGTCGTCTTCTGTCCGTACAGCAAATAATGAAGATATGCAAGCTGTCGCAACTTCAATTGAGAAATTCTCTACCCATCGAACACTAAAAAAACTAGGTTTGATGATTATTGCACACAAGTCAACTAGTGAAGAAATAGCACGCTTGCGTAAAGCGTTCAAAAAGTATGACAAGAAAAAGTCTGGGTTTATCGAATTGGATGAGTTTAACTCCTGTTTGAAAATATATGGCTGGAATGATGAATATATAGAGCACCTGTTCGCTTGCGCTGACTTGGACGGAACTGGCAAGTTGAAATACACCGAATTTCTAGCAGCTACGATTGAATCTACAGGAATGGTCACAGAAGAACATATTGCAGAAGCATTTGATCGTCTGGACAGCGACGATTCAGGTTACATTTCATTTGAAAACCTACGTGAACTTTTTGGGGACGATGTGCCAAAAGAGTATATCGACCAAATCATTGACGAGGCGGACCTGAAGGAAGATCACAAAATCTATTACGATGAGTTCCTCTCAATGTGGGAATTAGAAATTGAGGAAAACTTAATCGAAAATATGGCTGGGATTAATAATAGAGGAAGGACAGTGTCCTTGTTGGCTGATGAAATGCTCGATTCCACTGATGAAGAATCCACAAGCGGCATCTTCTTGGACTGAGATGACGATCGCTATTTGAACGAGCGCCATCATGTTCATATTAAATACCATATCATAATTTTATTTGTATGACTGCCAAAACTGCAGTGGACTTTACATCCAGCGCAAGCAGCTGATATTTACATTTTCATAGTCCCCAAATAAAAATTCCTCCTTCGCTCCCAACTGAAACCAATGATCTTTCATCTGGGCTTATGGCAATACCGTTGATAACTCCACTGTGACCACGACCAATAACTTCAGTCAATCCATCGTTGTAATCCCAGAGCTTTACCTGCTTGTCGGCACTTCCAGATACAAACGTATTTCCATCTGACTTGATATCTAGGCAAGTTATGGCCGCGTTCCCTCCATCTGTAACTCTGATAGGACTGGCGTCATAAGCATCCCAATATGTCAATTTGCAATTCGTTCCGCATGTAAGATATTGCGCTTCGTCTGGATGAAATATCATATCCTTGAAAACTGCGTTTTCAAAAAGGGCATGAACGCGAACACCTTTCTGCAAATCCCACACAATGCAACTTCCATCAGATGAAGCAGAAACTACCTGTGAACCGTCAGCATTGCATTTCAAGGCATTGATAGAACCTCTATGCTCTTTCATGGAATGGAGCAGTCTCTGATGTGATGGAGTTACAATCCAAACACTAACACCTCCTTCTTTACCTCCACTGACAAGCCTCCATTCAGTCATTGTATCATTGTCATTGCAGGTGGTGAGCGCAGTCACTTCGTCTGGATGTGCATCTGAAATAACAAATTTGGATTTCCCACTTTGGGGGAAGAAGGATCGAATATTTCCGTCCGACCAAGCAGACACAATGCTTGTTCCAGAAGAAGTTATATCAATAGCATTGCATGTCATATTCGGCACCCTGATCCTTAATAGTTCTTGACGCTTCCTTGCATCCCAGACTCGAATGTCTTCATACGAAGCAGTTACAAAGAGGGATGAACATCCACGAGGGAACTTTACATCGTATATTTCAGCGTAGTGACAGCTCCCTCGAAGTTCGGAAGTAAATTGGGCAATATCAATACTATATCTCTGAGAAAATTCAGTACCGACAACAAAGGACCTTGAGGAATGATCCAATGAAATGCTAGTTACACCTCCATCAAGTTTAATACAGTGGGAAGGGATTGCTTGAAGCTTAGGATTCAACAGTTGCACTGTTCCATCTCCAGCTCCCGCAATGATATTTGTATTTCCAGATAGCGGATTGATTACGCATACTATTGATTTGACACCTTTGTTTAGCCATTCATTGCTACATCCCTCCAAGTTTGGTCGTTGATCATCGGGCTCTTCAAAACGTTTAATATCATCACGATCGATGTGGAACTTCAGCACCTCGCCCGTCTTACTACCAGCGAATCCAAATTGATCGTCTTTGGATATTGAAAGGCATTTCATGACGCGCCTTCTAGATCCCATGGTAGCATCAACAGCATGCAGCTTTGGAGTCTCTGTGCAAACTTGCCAGACACGAAAGTGATAATTGCCACAAGTTATAAAGCGGTCATTTCTCTGGTTCAACCATTTTACACAAAATGCTGTATCGTTCGCTGCTGGACTACCACATATTCCTTTTCCACTTTCGACGTCCCAGACCACCAAATCGTTATCATCCTGACCCCCGAGAGTTACTAAAAAGGAAGCGTCGCAACTAAAGTCGAGAGATTGAACTCTTCCGTGATGCTGAAACAAACGATGCAACAGAAAATTGCTTTGTCGAGCATTCTCACCCTTCACACACGTTTGAATTGCTTTCCTGAGGTCCCAAATGATTGCTTCAACCTTTGTCACGCCATCTGTCTCATGACCAGTGGCCAAGTATCTTCCGTCATTCGACAAAGCAACACAAGAGACTTTCTTATCGACCTCAGCATCAAGAAATATCAAATGCTTGGATTGGACAGATTTTACGGCAATTACTGAACCAAGAGGATACACAATGCACCTTCCGCAAGGAGTGTATTGGAGTCCACAAGGAACCGACCCTAGGGGGTTGAAGCAGTGGAGTGAGTTATATCCTTTAGTTGTACAAACACACCCCCACTCTTATCGACTTTCTTACCTGAGAACCCAATAACTGCTTCCAATTTTAAATCTCTAGATATTTTATTCGCCATCTTTGATGAAGGTTTGTTTCAATCTTTCCTCGGAAGAAAGAGTAAGATTCCCAATTTGGAAACTGCCGATAGATTTCTATCACGAATGTTGAGTATCAGGGATTGAGCTCATTTCAAAGTATTTATAGGTAGATGCACTAATCAAACTTCATTCTTGCCATTCAGTATATCCAATTTTATTCAGCACACTCCATCTTTGCTAGCTCGCTACAATCATTCTTTTTACAGTGTTCGTCATTAAAATCATTGATGTTCCGATTACCGACCAAGAACAAAAGTCTCGTCACAATATGCCTAGCCCTAACCTGTCAACTAGTTACTAATTTGCTTAGTTGTTCCAAAGTCCTCGTCTAGCTTTCAACTTTCAACATTCATCAAGATATTGCAAACAGGAAGAAAGTCAAAGTGTACCACAAATCAGACTACCACTATAATAGCATCAAATAGAACTCGTACCCACCAAGCCACCTACAAGCTTCTCCAATTAAATTCTGGGACTGACTTCCTTTCATCGTCCAGGCATGCTTGAAAACAGCAGAATGTCGCAGGCCTGCTTTCTTTCCTGGAATACCTCAATGATTGCATGGACTCATCTAATATATCAATTGCACATAACTCAATGAGATGTAGACTGGTTTATCTCACGGAGTTAAGGCAGGATATGGAAGGATATGGTAAAGTGAATTCACAGCAACCCTCTGTAATCAAATCCACAATAGGCGATACAAATGATGAATTCCGGAACACGATATAGCATAATGCTTGTTGACTAATCTGAATAGACAAAGGTTTCATGAATACACAAGTCGACAAGACTGTCTGCCCAGAAGTAGATACAAAAAAGCAACATTTCCTGCTGAAAGGTTCAGTTCAAAGTAAATAATTGAAGTTACAGCTACAGGAGCAGGTATGAAAAAAGCGGTCAATGTATCTATTCCCATCCTAAATATTATAGTGATCAAAACCTTTTCTATTCCCCTTATACTACTGACGTCCAGAAAGCTTTCAATTGAGCTCTTGCTGGCATCACATCTTGGCTCCAGAATCTATTGAGCAAAGAGCCACCGTACAATATTCATTCTGCCGATTGTTTTACAGTAGCCTCTACCTGATTGCATATTGGATGGTACACCTTACTATGTGGCTTTACAATCCTACTATTTGTGTATACACTCCTGGAAGGGAGACTGGCGATACATATCGTTCGCAAATGATGGTTTAATTTATGCTAACATTAGATACATCACAAGACTGCTATCCATCCTATGCACGTTAACAAGGGCACGGAAGGGCTCGCAAGCTTACCTGCTTTTGACAATCTGTTATGACTTTACTTACTTGTCCCTTGCAAATCGTAATATAAATATTCGATTTAGAAGATATTGTAATATTACCCGACGGCTTTAAAGATAATTTAGCCCTGCGAACATTGATCAGATTTCTTTCTTGAGACAATGAACACCTATCGTTTAGAAGGCTTTCACTTAGACTTGCATTGGTATGGGCTGGGATGAAGAGCTTCATGCACTTTCTATCGTGTACCGCACTGTGCATGCTTAATTCGCCACGGTGTCAATAAAGAAATATCTAAAGCTGTACGGTCTGATTCGGAATAAGAGGGAGCTGCAAAGGCTACCGAACTTAGTTTTAGACAACGCATTTACTTCTACAAACTTACTCCGCGTGTTGGTTCATTATTATGAAAAGAGGATATTTCACTCATTCTATTCATACCAGCTCCACAATTTATCCACCTTTCAAAATGATGATTGACAGAATGATCGAGAGAATATTGCAGACGACCTGATACATGTCCATATCTCCAACCATACGTAGAATAGCGCGATAAATCTTCCAATTGGTCCCGTTCATTCTCTGCAATAATTGCAGGCTCAGTGCCGCAGAAGTACAATCAATACCTCCTCTTGAAAACTCATCCACCGTAAAGGAGTCAACACCATAAACTTCATCGCACTGCAATCATGACAATGGAAGATTAGAGTCAACTGTTTCTTCTGCTTGATATAATGAAAACACATTAATTATCCCACGATCTGGAAAGTTTTCGATATTCTGTTTCATCCCATTTACTGCCAAAGTTAGTACTTTGGACAATGTGCGATTAACAATCTAGTGACAACCAAGGCTGCTGGACCAGTAAAGAACAGAAATACAAGATGAAGTGAACACTTTATCGTCTTTGATCTACA
>Ga0306864_1000677_pt1 | contig 15195 bp, 9 predicted proteins | sample AntRauTorckE5430_FD_190448 | JGI IMG/M metagenome (GOLD analysis project Ga0306864, IMG submission 190448) | Saline lake microbial communities from Rauer Islands, Antarctica - Metagenome Torckler E5 #430 (v2) (version 2) | ecosystem: Environmental > Aquatic > Non-marine Saline and Alkaline >...
GCCCAAAAAACGGCTTTACCGATATTGGTAAAGCCGTTTTTTAGTATGCAGCCTTTAATTATTATATATTTCGGTTTTATCAAGTTATCTAACCTGCAAAATATACAGCGCATTTTTTATAAGAAAGATACTTTAAAACGATAAATACCGCTTAATTTTTAGTTTATAATTTTATAGTTCCTAATTTTGCGGTCAGTTGGAATAATCAAAAGATTTAAAAGATACGGAATGATAACAGAATTACCAATAATGGAACAGTTTTACACCATTCAAGGCGAAGGTGCACATCAAGGTCGAGCTGCATATTTTATTCGAGTGGGCGGTTGTGATGTCGGCTGTGTATGGTGTGACGTGAAGGAATCGTGGGACGCATCTTTGCATCCTCTGTTACGTGTGGACGATATTGTGGCGGAAGCTGAAAAACATCCTGGGCGATTGGCGGTAATTACTGGCGGTGAACCGTTAATGTATGATTTGACGTATTTAACGGCAAAATTACATGAAGCAGGTTTTCAAATACACGTCGAAACGTCGGGAGCGTATGCGTTGAGTGGTGATTGGGATTGGGTGACATTTTCACCAAAAAAGTTTAAATTTCCTGTCGATGGTTTTGGGGATTCTTCAAACGAGTTGAAGGTAGTGGTTTTTAATAAACATGATTTCAAATGGGCGGAATTGTATGCCGAACAAGTTGGCAAAAGCTGTCAATTATATTTGCAACCAGAATGGGGAAAGGAAGATGAAGTTTTGCCGATAATTATTGATTATGTGAAAGCAAATCCGAAATGGCAAATTTCGCTGCAAGTGCATAAATATATGAATGTTCCTTGATTTATTCGTCATTAGCTGTTTGTCATTCGTCAATGGTTATTGGTCATTGACGAATGACAAAAAAATTATTCCCTATCCACAAATTGTACTGCTTCCCCTTCCAAAAGTGGCATTAATTTATACTTCATTAATAAATGAACAACCGCCAAAACGTCTTTTTCGCAATAGACCGCAATTCGCTCTAAATCATCTAATTCCCAATACGTTCTTCCAACTTCGCTGCCGTCAATATCGTCTTTTGGAGAAGGAATGCCGAAACAAGCCGTCAACACTTTCAAGGCGGTATAATTCTTAAAATCTCCGAATTTCCAAAGCGTTAAGGTGTCGAGCATATATTCTAAATCCCATGGCTTTTTGCCCGAAATATCTAATAACGTAGAAAGTTCCATTTGATGAATTAACATTCTACGGCAGATGTACGGAATATCAAATTCCTTGATATTGTGCCCACAGAAATAGTGTCTTTTAGGATTATTAAAATGCTGGTCTAATAAATTTGAAAAATCTTGTAATAGCTTTTTTTCGTCATGACCCGCATAAGATTTAATCCGAACTTTCATTTCGCCGTCCTTATTTCGAGTGACGATTCCGACAGAAATACAACATATTTTACCAAATTCTGCAAAAATTCCTGCTCGTTCAGCATAGGTTTCTGCTCCTTCTTCGTCCGTGATTACCTCATCGTATTTTTTGAGAACACCCCTCGCTTTTAACTTCCAAAGTTTCTTAAATTCATCGGTTAAGTCATCATAAGAACTGTGTTCGGAAACGGTTTCTATATCCAAAAAAAGGACATTTACGATATCTACATAATTGAGCATAATTTCATCTATTTTTAATACTGAGGAATGGAAACAAAATAAATATTTCCTTTTTTTGGCTTCTTTTATCCGTATTTTTTACTTTAGAATTGGTTATTTATCCTGATAAATACCAATCTTCACAACCAAAATTAATAAAAAAATAGACTACCGAAAAAGTAGGATATTTATGTGATTTTCATTCCTAAGAAATTGATTTATAATATTTTACAATAAGTAAATCATACAAACATCAAAACAAATATAAATATTCATTACCAATAAAGTGACATTTTATATAATTTTTTTGTTTAATAATCTCAGATAAGTAATTGATTCACGATGTAAATTCATTTATAAAATAAAATAGAGCATCAATTTGGATTGACGCTCTATTTTCAACTTTTGTATATTAAGATACTTATTTAGAAACCTATTTTGTTACAGTTTACCAATATAAATTAATCAGCTGACTAATTTTCTACCTCGTAAAGTACATTTTTGGAAAACGTTTTGGGTTCACCTCATGCATCAATGCATAAATTGTTTCAAAAACGTGGTCAGCATTTGGTTTTGAAAAATAATCACCACTTGAGCCGTAAGGCACACGGTGAGGCGAAGCGGTTAACGTTTTAGGCTCAGAATCCAAATGGAAATAACCTTTTTGTTTCTCCAAAACCTCTCGCATCATATAAGCCGTTCCACCTCCAGGAATATCTTCATCCATGAAAAGAATACGGTTAGTCTTTTTCAATGATTCTCCAATAATGCCGTATATATCAAAAGGCATAAGTGTCTGAACATCAATTAACTCAACGGAAATACCAGTTTCCAAAAGCCAATTTATCGCTTTTTGAGCCTCTCGAATACAAGAGCCATAAGTCACCAAAGTTACATCTTTTCCTGTCTTCAAAACTTCAGGAACACCCAAAGGCACTGTAAATTCTGATAAATTTTCTGGCATGATTTCCTTCAACCGATAACCATTCAAACACTCAACAATTACCGCAGGTTCTTGAGATTGCAACATCGTATTATACATACCTGCCGCTTGAACCATATTACGAGGTGTGAGTAGATAAATACCTTGTAATGAGGTAATTATTGTTCCCATAGGAGAACCAGTGTGCCAAATTCCTTCCAGTCGATGCCCACGAGTTCGTACAATCATCGGCGCAATTTGAGTTCCATTTGAGCGATATTGCAAAGTCGCCAAATCATCAGAAAGCGGCGTTAAACCATACATTAGATAATCTAAATATTGAATTTCAGCAATTGGGCGAAAGCCACGCATTGCCAAACCAATACCCTGCCCCATTATAGTCCATTCTCTAATTCCGGTGTCAAAAATTCGATGTTCACCATAAATATCTTGCAAACCTGCAAAACCTTGATTCACATCACCAATTTGACCGACATCTTCACCAAATGCGACCAAATGTGGATTATTGGCGAAAGCCTGGTTAAAGTAAGTATTTAAAATTTCATAACCATTCTTTTGAACTGAATCATCATTATAAATTGCAGGTATTTCGGGTACACTCATTGCAGAGTAATTCCCTTCTAAATGCAAATGTGTGTGATAATTTTCAACACCTTTCGCCTCCGCTTCCGTCAGCCAAGCTTCTAACTCTTGTTGAGCGTCTGTTCCTTCTGATTTTAAAATTCTCAAAGTCGATTTGACACTTTCAATTATATCTTTTTGAAGTGGCCCGTAAGCATTAACAAAATCTAACTTTATTGCTGCGATTTCTACATTGTGCTTTGACGTAGCGATTAATTTATCATAAAAATCTTTAATTTTTTGAATCTCTACTTTTACAGGACTGATATAGGCTTTCCAAGCTTCATTTTTTGCTATTTTTACAAATTCTCTCGCTTCGTTTCTAATAGTAATGGCCTCTTCTTCTGTAAAAATCTCTCTTTTGAGCATCCATAATTCCATCTGATTGATACAATCCCACTCTTTCTCCCAAAGCAAACGCTCTTTAGACTTATATCTTTCGTGTGAACCTGACGTAGAATGACCTTGTGGCTGAGTTACCTCTTGAACATGAAAAAGTGCAGGTTTATGTGTTTCTCTCATTTTTGCAATTCCATATTCATATACTTTTAATAATTCGGCATAATTCCACGCTTTTACATTATAAATATCAATTCCGACACCATCTTCATCTGACTCCATTCCTCTCAAAGCCGCTGAAATACTGCCCTTTGTCGTTTGATATTCCACAGGAACGGAAATTCCATAGCCATCATCCCAAACCGAAATTGCCAATGGAATTTGCATAACACCAGCTGCATTTACTGATTCCCAAAATACACCTTCTGATGTACTTGCATCGCCAATTGTACAAAAAGTTACCTCATTTCCTTTATCTGAAAATTTTGTGTTTTGTAAATCTTGATTCTGACGATAAAGTTTGGAAGCCAAACCCAATCCAACAGCTCTCGCCATTTGACCCGCAGTAGTAGAAATGTCAGCGCTGACATTTTTATAATCCTTTAGGGGAAGCCAATCGTTATTTTTATCAAGGAAAGGAGTCGAAAAGTGTGAATTCATTTGACGACCGCCAGAAAACGGATCGTTATTAGGATCTGCATACAATTGTGCGAAAAAATCTTCAAGGGTTGATAAACCCGTTGCAAACATGAAAGTTTGATCACGATAATATCCGGAACGAATATCACCTTTCTTGAAGGCTCTCGCCATCGCTACTTGCGGCACTTCTTTGCCGTCTCCTGTTATTCCAAATTTCGCCTTACCAGATAATACTTCTTTTCGAGCCAGTAAAGAGGCTTCTCTACTAATACAACACGTTCTGAAATCGTCAATTATATCCTCTCGGAGTACGTTCTTCAAAGGCATTAAAGATACTTCGTTAGTCACCATACCGTAATTTAATTAGTTTTTTAAAGAAACTTAGAAAGCAATATTAAAATGACAACAGTATAGACAAAATTAGGTTTCGTAATAAAATGAGTAATTTATTAGTATAAATTAATAGTTTTTATAAAAAAAACACTGCTATTCATTAATACTTTCTAAGGCATATATATATTTGTTAGCGGTGCAAAGGTAAACAAAAAACCGAATTATATTTGGAGAAATAGGCAACCGATTATTTACAAACAATACTTATTTGTTATTTACTACTTTTTCTAATAAAAAATTTGTCGTAACTAATTATTACAATCTACGTCAAAACGGTAATTACAGGTTAAATAGTAGAAAAAAATTGCATAACTAAATTTTTAGTTATACATTTGAGTTATAGTTTTGATTGATTGAACACATAAAATTTATCAAAAAAGCATTAAATCTGTAAAATCCTATCCTAAATCGCCAAAATGTCATTTTCATACATTCTGGCTGGTGATGGTATAAAAATTGACGCAGATTTACATTATAAATAACACACAATCAAATCATAGAAAATCAATTAAATGAAATTGATTTTCATAGAGAGAACATTCTTTTAAATCTTTAAACAAAAATTAAATAATGAAAAATTTATTTGCACTAATCGTATTAGTCGCTTTCGCTGCAACTTCGATGTTTGCACAAAGCAACACACCAAAAATGGAATTTGAGCAAACAACCGTTGATTATGGTTCAATTGAGCAAAATTCAGATCCTTTAAGAACATTTTCATTCAAGAATACAGGAACTTCTCCTTTAATTATCACAGGTGCAAGAGGAAGTTGTGGATGTACCGTTCCTTCTTACCCGAAAAAACCTATTGCTCCGGGTGAAACAGCAGTAATCGAAGTACGTTATGATACAAAACGTATCGGTGCTTTCCGCAAATCTGTTCGCATCACAACTAACGAAAAAGTGATGAAAAAAACGAAAGATGACCAAGGCGCAATCGTAGAAAAAGAAGAAGCACAAACGCATATCCTTTATATTAAAGGCGATGTTGCTCAGCAGAAAGAAGCTCCAGCGGGAACACCTGCTAAAACGAAAAGTATTATTGAGAAGTAATCAGGAATAAATTACTTTATTAATCAAAAATGGCGTTTCAATGAAAATTGAAACGCCATTTTAATTTTGGAGACAGGTCAAATCACCCAAAAACACTCATTCCTGTCATACCAATCAAAGCCAAAAATGTTAGAAACAACATCCAGAAACGTGGGTTTTTATAAAAGTCCATTCTTGTTTCCATCACCATAGAAATCAAACTGATACAAAATAAAAGGTAAACAATCATCAATGCTATCATTATGTTGATGTTTTTGATACGCCTATAAATTACTTATATTTATAACGTATAAAGACTTGATTTCGCTTATCTTTTTTTAATTTTCTTCATTTTTCACTTCAATAAAGCCTTATTAATCTCTTTAATCAAACCTGGACCAGAATAAACCAAACCAGAATAAATTTGAACTAAAACCGCACCCGCATCCAACTTTTCAATCGCATCTTCTGCCGAACAAATACCACCTACTGCAACAATTTTCAAAGTCTTATTTGATTTTTCGTATAGATATTTCACCACTTCCGTAGAACGATTGCGAATAGGTAACCCGCTCAATCCACCATTGCCCATGCTTTCAACCGTTGATTTTGCCGTTTTTAACCCACTCCTGTCAATAGTCGTGTTCGTCGCAATAACACCCTCAATTTTAGTCGTCTCGACAATTTCAATAATATCATCTAATTGTGAATCCGTCAAATCGGGTGCAATTTTTAATAGAATTGGTTTTGGACTTTCTTTTTGGTAATTCAAATTTTGTAGATGCGATAATAAAGCGGTCAAAGGTTTTTTATCTTGCAAAGCTCGCAAATTTGGCGTATTCGGTGAGCTGACATTTACCACAAAATAATCGACATACGGAAACAACGACTCAAAACAAATCGAATAATCAGAAACTGCATTTTCGTTAGGCGTAGCTTTATTTTTACCAATATTTCCGCCAATAATCATATTTTTCGGTTTCCCTTCTTTCAAGCGTTCCACCATTGCCTCCACACCATCATTATTAAATCCCATTCGATTAATTAAGCCCTTATCCTCGGGCAAACGAAATAAACGAGGTTGCGGATTTCCATCTTGTGGCAAAGGCGTAACTGTTCCAACTTCAATAAAACCGAAACCTAAAGCAGACATTACCTTATAAGATTTCCCATCTTTATCAAAACCTGCTGCCAAACCCACAGGATTTTGAAATTCTAAACCAAAAACCTTCCGTTTCAATCTTTCATCTTTTACGGTATAAAAATTCCGAAATAACGACCCAACAATCGGAACTGCCAACGTGAACTTTAATAAATCAACCGTCAAATAATGTGCTTTTTCAGGTTTCAATAAAAAAAGTAATGATTTTAATAATTTGTACATAATAATTTTTTTTTAGTCGGGCGAAGTTAGAAAATAGTGTCGGAAAATGCACAAAATAAATTTATGTGGTTTCTAAAACCTAATCGATTTGGACGTTTAGTTTAGACATTAAAATTTTATACTTAAAATATTATCTATTCATAAGTTACTAACTTAAAAGAGGTTATCGAAGACAGAATATTGCCCTTCGTCACATTCATCCAAAAGCAAGCATCGTTTTATCTTATTTCCTATATTCTTAAAATTGATAAGTTTATTATCGTTATAAATTGGGCATACTGCTGTACAAAATAAAAAATTGAACCAGAACTTATACCTATTTTATCGTAGTTTACTTCGTAAGCTTTTTTGACAAAACTTACTGGAAAACCTTGGTAGTTTATCCTATCAAAATATTAAAAAATATACTTATCATTTTTTTATATAAAGACCGTTTATAAAATTGAAGGGTGCAGTTCAAATTGGATATACTACAATCTATCAAAACAATAAAAATGCGTTTAAAATTACATTTAACCTTTCAAAGTAAACAACTATGTAAAATACCGAACCATCAAAAAAAACCTTTATACCTTTACAGCTTTAAAACCTTTTATAACTAAAAATATGAGTCGCTTTACAACTTACGCCTTCACTTTATTCAGCTACCTTATTATAGGAGTGATATTAATTTACTTTGTCGGATTTTATCAAAATTGGTTTGTTCCGAAGCAAATTAGCACAGATATCGCCACAGGGATAGATGGAAAAGTGGTTATTAGAAACTTCGGATTAATTCTACTTTTTGGAATTCAGCACAGTGTCATGGCTCGTGATTGGTTCAAAAAATGGTGGAAAACCGTGATTCCAAAACAGTTTGAACGAGTTTTTTATATTTTGATTTCCAGTTTTGTCTTAGCAATTATTATTTCAAAATGGCAGCCAATGAATGTCATAATTTGGGATTTGAGAGGCTCGGCAAGTGCTATTTTTATTCAAGGATTGAGTATTTTAGGGTTATTTATCGTAGCAATAAGCATTTTTGCTTTAGATCCTGCCGATTTCAGCGGTTGGAAACAGGTTAATAAAAAAAGTAATCCAACGGGTCAACCAATTCTACGAACACCACTATTTTATAAAATTGTTCGGCATCCAATTTACTTTGGCTTCATTATTTCCTTTTGGGCAACACCGTGGATGACAGTCGGACACTTGTATTTTGCCATTTTATTATCTGCTTATATTTTTATTGGTGCAACTTTGGAAGAGCAAAATTTATCCAAAACATTTGGTTTGGCGTACACCGTTTACCAACAAGAAGTAGCCATGTTGATACCGTTTTTTAAATTGCCATGGTAATAAACTACGGTCACGTTTTCAAATTCTAATCAAACAGTTACAAACTATTTTCATTAATTTTGAAAGATTCCCTTTATCTATACTGAGGTTTTACAAAAAATAATATTCACCTAAATTTTAACACTCATTTTTTTTTTTATAACGTTAGACCTTTATTACATTTAAAAAGAAGTAAAAAATTTCAAAAATTATGAAAATGAAATATTTTGTATTGTTACTTATTGTGGGTTTTGCACTTACGGCCATGATGTATCCCAACCAAAGCACACAAACACAAGGCTATCAAGTTGGAGATGAAGCAATAGGCTTTTCGTTAAAAAATGCAAATAATACCGTTAACGGAATCGGAGAAAAAGTTACTTTGAGTGATTATAAAAATGCAAAAGGTTATATCGTCATTTTTACTTGCAACCATTGTCCTTTTGCGAAAGCTTATGAAGATAGAATCATTGATTTGCATAAAAAATATGCACCGAAAGGTTATCCTATCATTGCAATAAGTCCGAATGATGCGATAAGTTATCCTGATGATAATTATGCAAATATGAAAGTCCGTTCTAAAGAAAAAGGATTTAATTTTGCTTATTTATACGACGAAACACAAGAAGTCGCAACGGCTTACGGTGCAACCAAAACGCCTCACGTTTATTTATTAGAGAAAAAAGGAGATAAAAATTACGTACGCTATATTGGTGCAATTGATGATAATACTTATAACCCAGAAGAGGTTACAGAAAAGCACCTTGAAAAAGCGACGGATGCACTATTGGCGGGAAATAAAATCGAAAAATCATTCACTCGTGCAGTAGGTTGTTCGATTAAATGGAAAAAATAATTATGAGAAATCTTTTTAATTCATTCAAAATGAGGTGATAAGGTATGTTTCTTTATCATAATATTGCAATAAATACAATTTTAACAGTTTTTAAATATAACTATTAATAAATTGTGCGTTATTAATATGTTTTTGAATGTTTTAAAGAACGTTTTTACTTAATGGTTAGAAATTGCCTCTGCTTCGGCAGAGGCTTTTTTTGTTTTAAACACCTCACAAATATTACCAATTCAAATCTAAAAAGTGGACGATACAATTTTTTGCTGTAATTTCAGCTTTTGAAAATAGAACCTTGTAAACTAAAACAGATATTTGCCTTAACTTTCCGACATTAAATTTTAATAAATCAAATTTACTTATGAGATATAATTTATTCCATAATCAACTTACTTGGTTGTTATGCTTATCATTTTTGCTTTTTACTCATTTTGCTTTCGCTCAAGCAAATAATGGTTGGGATAATATCAAAAAAAACGATTTCGTCGAAGCCAAACAAACTTTTCAAGCGGCTTTAGCCGAAAACCCAAATGATAAAGAGGCGCTTTATGGTTTAATTTTTATTGCGGAGGTGACTGAAAATGACGATAATTATCAAAAATATATTACGGCTTTAATTAATCAAAATTGGGACGAATATGAATATTTACTTTTCGGTCATGTTTTCGAAGATTTAAAACGACCAGAAGATTTATTGACTAAGGACTTGAGCAACCGAGCGAAAGCCAGTGCATATTTTGAAATTGCAGATTCCCTTTTTTATCATCGTGAAAAAGCAGAGGCATTTGAGGTGATGAATAATTTTATCAGCGATTATAACTGGAGCATAATCGGCCCTTTTAAGAATGTGGCGGGAAGTGGACATATCAAGGAATATTCAATTGAAAAAGATGATTACGATACCGCAAAAGTATATAAAAATCATGTGGACAATGATTTGAAATGGTTGTCGAGAATCTTACGCTATCCCAACGGAACAGTTGATTTTGACTTATTGCCAAATTCGGATTATCGTAGTTCAAGTATTTTTTATGCTAACACCTTTTTGACAATACCGACCGAACGAACGATTCAATTAAGGATTGCAAGAAGTTCTCCGATGAAAATTTGGCTGGACGATAATTTGGTTTTTGATAATAATAATAATATTGCCAAAAATTGGGATTCCGAAATTGTAGCGTTAAAAATTAGTAAAGGGAAACACCGATTATTGGTTAAAATATCAGAATTTCCTGCTGGTTATGATGTAGGAAACTTTAATTTACATTACTACGAAAATTCTTTTCAAAGCAGTGGAAGTCGTTATAATTATGGTGGATTTGCCGCTGGAGATTATGATATTTACGGCAGTAGCGAATCTTTTTCATTAAGAATTACAGATACGAATGGTAAAGTTCAATCAGACATTACTTCGGATTTTGAGGGCAGCTCCTCGCCTACTACTTACGAAACGACTTTGACGGAAAAAACGGTGATTAATCATTTTCAAAATCGTTTGAATCAAAACCCTGAAAATTGGTCGAATTATTATTTGTTGTGTAAGGCTTATATGAAATTTGATAATTCAGAAGACGGCGAAGAATTATTTGCGACGTATTCAAAGTCGCACGAAACTAACGTATATTTTAACTATTTAATAGCAAAAATGTACGCTTCTAATGGCAAAGGTGAACGTGGTGAAAAGTTGGTTTCTATACTGGATAAAACGAAAACACCGATTTATAAGATATTAAATAAAGCGTTTCAAAAATTAGATATAGAAGATGATGAAGAGGAATATTTAGCTGCACTTTATGAATTATTGGAGGTGTCGCCGAGTAATATGAGTATCACGCACAGCATCATTGATTTTTATGCAACGAAGGGAAAATTAGAAGAAAAACGACAATTCATCAAGGGTTTTATTAAAGATTTTCCAAAATATGAAGCGGATTTAGAGCCGTACTTAGGAGATGATTCCTATCAGCCGAGTTCGTACAAGCCAATGAGCGACAAGGAGAAAGAGAAAAATTATAAAAAAGCATTGAAGCGTTTGAAAAGTACTTACAGCGCATATAATTATAATTTAGCCATTCGGTATTTGAAAAATCAAGAAAACGAAAAAGTAAATAAAATACTGGAATATTATGGTGAAATTATCCAAATGGAACCTTATCGTCTTGGATATTTAAAAGAAAAAGGAGAATATTTATTTGAGAAAGAGCGCTACGATGAAGCCCTTGCGACTTATGAACAAGTCCTACAATTTTCGCCTTATGATAGTGAGGCTTACGAAACGCTGGGAAATATTTACCACGAAAAAAAGGATAAGGAAAAAGCATTAATATATTATAAAATTGCAAAAAAAATAGATGGCGGAGGGGGTTACGGCTACGGTAGCAGTTTAGATGAAAAAATTGAAAAAATCGAAACACCTGAAAAATTCGATGATTTATTTAGTACGCCGAGTTTTGAAGATGCGTTGAAAGACGATTCTTGGAAAAATGAATTAGCGGAAGAGGAATCTGTGATTTTGTTACACACCGTAGAGGCACAATTAAATGAGGAAAACTATTTGGAAATTGACCAAAAAGTTTTAGTAAAAATCTTGACATATGCAGGTGCAAAGGCTTGGACAGAAGCGAATTTTAGTATGTTTGGTCGTATAAATTACGTGCGAATCATTAAACCTGATGGAAGAGAAATTACACCTGAAAGAAGTGGTAGTTACGTGGTTTTCAAGGATTTAGAAGCAGCTGATTTTATTCAATTAGAAGGTTCTTATGGTGCAGATTTGTCTGGTGAGTTAGGCGATGAATTATTTTTCACGCTGCCGCTGAATCACGATGCAATTATTTATAAAAGTAAGGTTGAATTAATGGTTCCTGAAGGAAAATTTATTCAATTTCGTTGCAATCGAGTAAATTGTGAATATGCGAAACGCAGCGAAAAAGGAAAAGATATTTACACTTGGAATAATTCAAAAGTTGAAAAATTTGAAAATGAAGCCGCCGTTTTGGATAATTACGATATGTATGCGTGGATTATGATGAGTTCGTTATCGGATTGGACGACCGTTTCTGATTGGTATTTGGATAAAACATATCGAAGATTAGAACCGAATTATGAAGTTCGGGCGATTACGGATAGCATCGTCACAGAAGAAATGACGGATAAAGAAAAAACGATTGCGATTTATAATTATATCACGAAGGAAATTAATTACTCTTTTGTCTCTTTTTTGAATTCTAACTTTATCCCAAAACGCCCTGGAGCGACTTGTTCCGCAAAAATTGGCGACTGCAAAGATGTTGCTTCTTTGATGATTTCGATGTTGCGTCATGTTGGGATTGAATCGTACTATGTCTTGGTCAAAACTCGAAATTTCACAGCAAATGAACCGGTGCCTTCGATGTGGTTTGACCACGTAATTGTCGGTTATGTCTTAGATGGCAAAATGCAATATATGGATTTGACGACCGATTTTTATCCTTATTACGCCGTTCACGAAGGGGATTCTGATGCTTGGGCATTGCTGATTAAAAAGGGTTCGGATACGGCTTTTCATTTACCAAATGACCATCTTGACCCGAATAAATCACTTTTTGATGTTGAAGTTGATGCTAAATTTAACTTAGATAGAAGCGTCAATTTAGACGTAAAAACAGCATCGACAGGCGTTGTCGGCGGTTCGTTACGGGAGCGTTTGCATGGCATGACAGAAGAAGAACGCCGCCGTTTCATCAGTCAAAATTTCGGTGAATCTACGTTTGAAAACTTAAAAATTGTAAACTATGATTTCGGTAAATTAGAAGGGATTACAGAATCTTTAGAATCAGAATTTACATTCAAATCTGACAAATATTTAGATAAAATTAGTCGCTTTTATGTTTTTGAAATACCGTACATGAAAGCAACCGACCGTTTTTCAGAGTTACTAACCGAAAAGCGTTATAATAATTTAGATTTACATCAAATCATGGATATTTATCCAACGGTTCAAACAGTCAATATCGAAATGCCAAACGGCTATAGGGTTTCAGAAATACCAGAATCCATAATAATGAACAATGCGTTCTTTGATTATGAAGTCCGTTACGAACAGACCGCAAACGGTATGAAGATTTATCGGAAATTATACTTTAAAGACCGTTTGGTCAAAATCGAAGATTATACAGAATTTAAAAAATTATACTTAGAAATGGTCGAAGCCGATGGTTTGAAATTGGCAATGGAAAAATAGGTTTAAAAACAAAAAAACCGTCGCTTCAAATTGCTTTGAGACGACGGTTTTTAATTTCAATTTTTACTAACGCTCTTTATTTCAAAACAGCCGAAATCGCATTCAAAGGTTGAATAAATTTACCAGTCAAATCCGTACTTCCTGTATCAATTCCTGTTTCTTTCAAAATTTCATAAGCCTGTTCCGTCGTCAAATCAGGATTTAAAGATTTCATCAAACCTAACAAGCCCGCAACATAAGGCGTCGCCATTGACGTTCCGTTCCAAGCAGCGTAACCATTATTTGGCGTTGCAGAATAAATATTAACACCTGCTGCTGCAATACCCATCGTTACATCTTGCACCGTATTTGAAAAAACCGCCCTATTCAATGCTTCATCTACCGCACTCACCGTAATCACGCCGGGCGTATTTGCGGGGGCGTAATCTCGCGCATTCATGTTGCTGTTTCCTGCTGCTACGACCACAATACAACCTTTCAAACGAGCATAATCAACTGCTTTTTGGTATGCCCGCTGTTTTCTATCCGAAGAAGGCCCACCCAACGAAAGTGACAAAATATCACCACCATTATCTGCTGCTTCAATGATACCTTTAATGATACCTTGCTCCGTTCCCGAACCGTTGCTACTCAACACTTGTATAGACGAAACATCGTAAAAACCATTGTTCGGAGCGAAGGACGCAATTCCCTTATTATTATTAGAAACTGCTGCCGCAATTCCTGCACAATGCGTTCCATGTCCGTGTCCGTCTGTGCCGTATTTTGCCCGTATTTTTTTGTAATTATCCTTAATATCTTCATGATCCGCGTCAACGCCCGTATCTAAAATTACAACTAACGCTTTTTTCTTGGGTACTAATTTTTTAGATTGAATCAATTGATACAATTTCGCCATTTCCATTTTTTGGAATGCCCAGACATTATCCAAACCAGGATCATTGATACCATAATTTGGTCGAGCGATTTTTGTCGTTTTTGACCGCATCGGCTTAACACTCAGTACCTCATTCTCTTCCACCCAATCCGACAAACCGCTGTCCATAAATGCCTGTTCAATCTCTTCCCTTTTTGATTCAAATTCAGTTGGAATATTAATTAAATAATAATCGTCTAAATCCGTTTTGTCTGCGTCTGCAATTTGCGGAAACGCAACTGAATATTCTAAATTGTATTTTTTAATAATTGATTGTAAGTCAGTGATTTGCTTACCGTCTTTCACCTCTACCAATAACTCCCCATCTTTATCCAAACCGATGCTTGAAATGGTCTTTTCTACCGTACTTTCAATATTTTCAGCCGTCGTTTTTACATCAAAAGAATGCGTCAAAACGCTAAAGTATTTTACTCCAATAAAGCCGTACAAAACAGTCAACAAGCCAAAGAAAACGGCTTTGTTTTTTTTGAAAAAAGAGAAAAATTGAGAGGTCAAACCCAAGACGACTAAATCCCGAAATAAAACCCATAATTTTTGGTCAAAAGCCGCATCAGCGAAAGCTAAAGAGAATAAATATGTAAAAAATCCACCTAAGAAAAGAGAACTCAGCGTTCGACTTAATTTAGGGTTTTCCTGTGTATAAAACCAACCTATCAAGCCACTTAAACTGACGATAAAGCTGATTGCATAAATATATGTCAACATAATTATAAATTATAAGTGATGAATTATGAATGCTGAATTCTCTAAAATTCAGCATTCATAATTTATCGAGGTTAAAGTATTTCAATCGCCGTTCCCCACATAAAAATAGACATTTCTTCATCGGCAAGACGAGCCTCTATATTGACGGATTTTCCATCTGTTTGTAACGATTTCGGCAA
>Ga0306864_1000679_pt1 | contig 15167 bp, 18 predicted proteins | sample AntRauTorckE5430_FD_190448 | JGI IMG/M metagenome (GOLD analysis project Ga0306864, IMG submission 190448) | Saline lake microbial communities from Rauer Islands, Antarctica - Metagenome Torckler E5 #430 (v2) (version 2) | ecosystem: Environmental > Aquatic > Non-marine Saline and Alkaline >...
TATCGATCGTGCTGAACACGACTGAGCCATCTAGAAGGTGTATAAATGTAATCATTCATCTTCATTGATGATTACAAAAATGTTCAAAACCTGCCTCAATTGAGGCTGGTGCCTCATTTGAGGCCACAAGTAGAATAGACACTAGGTACTTTTGATGGCTTTTGATAAATACGTAAGTATGACACGATTCATGCAGTTCTAATATGCACTAAATGGACCAATACAACACAACAGTAGTAACCAGACCAGCTCATAAATATCTGCATCATGATCTACCGTAGGCTAATTCTCTTCCTAGCAGGTTCAACAATTGTGGCTGTTCATTCAGATGATCAGGTTCAACATAATCTATATTCATTGCCATCAACCTTGGTACAGAACAACTCTCCTGATCACAGCAATGTTCCAATTCGAGCAATTATTGAACCCGAACCTATGGGTAGCAGCCAAACGGCCAACTTCCGGTTCTTGAACGAAGATACGACGGAAGTAGATTATGAGGACATATGTAAGTGGTTGCCCATTGCCCATGCAGGCACTGTATTTTATTAGTACTTTCCATTTCTTTGGTAGTATGATACTTTCTAAACAATTTTATGACGTATAAAGACGAAACATTGATCTTCTTGGCTGCTGTCTTTGCAATGGGAAAGATGGCAACAATGATCGGCATGCCATCTCTTGTAGGTGAAATATTTTGCGGCTTCCTGCTTGGTCCTCCTTTGGCAAATTTTGTTCCCTTTCCTAGAGCAATTGTTCTTATAGGAGAGCTGGGTCTCATTATGTTACTGCTTGAGGCTGGAATCGATATAGATGTTGCTCAGCTGAAAGAAACCGGAGGGAGATCTCTTGCTATCGCGGTAACAGGGTCTATTCTTCCGCTCGTCACAGGTATTGGATTGTCCATGGCTTCAGGGACAGATGTTCGCACTGGTATCGCAGTTGGGGCATGCTTCAGCCCTACATCCTTGGGTGTTGCGTCGAACGCACTGCAAGCTGGCGGAATATCAAATACTCCTATTGGTCAATTGATTGTGGCTAGTTGTGTCCTGGACGATATCATCGCACTCATTATTCTATCCATTATTCAAGTATTGGTAGCTGAGGATGCGGAACTGTGGGAGTACTTCATTCCAATCATCTCTGCTTTTGGATTCCTAATTTTTCTTGGGTGGTGTGCTTTGACGTGGATGCCCAAAGTCATTGAACACAGGATCTTGCCAATGTTCCCAGAGCATCAACGTGATTTGGTCGCGTTTGCTCTCATGCTCGTTTTGTTGATGGCATACTTACCACTTCTATTCTACACAAGAGCAAGTTATCTCACAGGTGCTTTCTTGGCTGGGCTGTCTTTTTCTCAGATTCATTCAGTGCATAAAAGCTTTGTACATCACACCATGAACCTGATGAAATGGTTGTTGCGAATATTCTTTGCAGCGACGATTGGATTCCAGGTAAGTTTGTCCAAAGCGTCTGTGTGGAATATCTGATGCGTGTGGTAAGGCCAAGCTTGCAGATGCCGAGTTTATTTTCTCACCCATGATGTGACCTCAATTGTGCAATGTAGGTACCAATTCAAGAGTTTTGGGATCCAAAAGTTATCGCTTGGGGATTTATATTCTATATCTGTGTTTTAATGAAGTTGCCATTGGGGCTTTACTCTCCCTCTCAACCGGAATCTGCGAACGTGTCGTTCAACCCAAAAGTGAAGGATTCGTTGATTCTTGGACTCGCCATGACATGCCGCGGTGAATTTTCGTTTATTATAGCAGCCTTCAGTCTTGGAGAAGGGATATTTGATTCTGATACATATTCTTCAGTAATTTGGGCTGTGCTCATTTCATGTGTCACTTCGCCATTTGCTTTATTATATACAATCAAGTATTATAATGCCAAGTGTATGAGTACTGTCAAAGGAATGGTGAAGAGTGATGGTCAGGTACCTTTACATTTGGTCATTCAATGTAGAACAACTCTCAAATGGGGCCTTCAAAATCAGCTGACAAAATGTGCAGTGGCGTCTGGGCTCGCTGTTGTTGACCAACGTTCATGGCATCCTCGTGGCTTTGATGCCATTGTCGTAAGTGAGATATACGTCTCGGATCTAAAGACCATGATATCGTTCCCTTCCAAATCAATAGGTAGCGGAGAACGGGAGAATGAAGCCACGATTGTTAGCGCTCGTTGTGATGAGATCAAGACCCAAATGCTAAGCACCATAGCTCAAATTTCCGCTGATGTTAAAGTTGTTGAATGGATGCCATTCACCCTTCAAAATAAAAATCCAACTGAGCACGCAGAAGACCTGAGTAATAAACTCATTGAAGAGGCACGTATGAAGCTCGATAGAGATGAAGAAATTGACACTTTATTGACTACCGAGCCTCTCAAAGAAAGTGTTTCGAAGAATAGGAAAGCTCTTAGCGGGTCGATTGAAAGTATGCGTGTTGACGAAGAGAGTCCATCGCCTGGCATTAATGAAGATAACTTGAAGCACGGTGGAAAAAGTGACAAAAAGGCAGCGACTTTGAGGCGACGACACAAGACCCTCTCTGTTCCTTCATTTGGTGGAAGATGTATGTGGGGTGATGACTTAGAAACTCAACAAATTGCTATGAAATCCGCTTACGTACCATCTGTGAGTTATGATCTCACTTCGCCAAGCTACGGACAATGTCAGAGGAAATGTCAAGTGTCTGACTTGTCGCAAATGTTGGACCCGTCAATATTACCTACCGTTGAAGAACACCTTGAAGGTTACGTGAGACATAACATAGAAGATGAAGATGATAAGTAGTCAAATACTGAATCTTATTACAACAAAAAGAGAAGAGAAGCGAAGCTTGACTAGTGTGAGAAGAAGTGCGACGCTCATTACCAGGAGTGTTTCGTATTATTGTACAATACATGTATACTGTACTCGAAGGAACGTAACTTAGTTTTCCACTCACGATTGCTTCCGACTTTTCATGTTCCATCCCAGAATTAGTCTTAAAGCTGATTTTCATTTCGAATCAATGCCTTGGGTCGTCCTCATACATTATATTTGTTCATTGACAACTCTAGTGCATCTTGTTCTGTTTTGACAACTCCCCCCACGGCGGAAGAAGCTTAATCCCCATAAATACCTCCTTCAACAGAAGATATAGCACCTTTCCATTAAACAATCACATGACCATAGATATACATATATCAATTTTTAACACCTAGATTCCAAAAATAAAAACTAGAAATTGCTAAAATTACGTTTGAAGACAAACGATTCAACTCAACTGACGCTACTATTGACGCTACTATTGAGAGCAAATCTAACTTATGCATACACATACATCACAATCTTACTAATCATGTGAACAATTATAATGACAGAACTTAGTGCAAATTCCTTTGAAATTAATCAGTGGTGGTTCCATGTGAAGGAAAGTTTTTCCATGCCATAAAGGAAGAAGCAGAAAAGGAAAGTGAGGAGATTGCTGGTTCAGATGATCTGATACAATATGTAAAAGGAGGCACGATGCCAATGAAGCATATGAACATGCCGCATATGTCTCCATAATCTCAGGTCTTAAAGATTAATCTAGCCCCAGAATCTACGAGAGAAGCAACTCAGACAAGATCGTTAATGCTATCATTAACAAGATCTCCTCCAAAAACTAGCTTCACGAGGAAGAGCAGCAGTTCAGGACTTACATGACTGCTACTACAACAGGGGATGTTTCACATGCAAGGATTTATTCTAGTACTGTGTTAGAGTTTATTCTTTATAATACACAGTGCCCCTGGAGTTTTCAGGGTCAACAGGATCTGTTTGTTATGAGAACTTCTTGCTTGGAAATTTGTTCTATGACGCCGGTATGTCCGGCGCTGCTGGTGGCTTCTTGCCAGAACTACCAATCAACCAGGTGAAGCTCCCGTTCGAGAACCTAATCATTGAAGGTCATCAAGGCCTTTCAGCAGCTGCAGGTATGTGCAGAACGTATGGCGGCTCTCCTCGTTACCTAAAGGGGTCCGTCAAGGGGAAACCCCCCAGTGGGTCTACTAGTATTGATACATGCGAGGATGACTATTGGGGCTATGATCACCGCATCATCTGTGCGCCGAAGGAGGGATGTACTGACCAAGAGATTGTCAATACAACCATCCTCGTTGATAGTACTGTTCTACCATTCTACTATTTCAACCCTTTACTCGTTACAACCCCCGATTTTCCTGATATGGAGGACGTGTTGGGTTGTGAACAATCAGAAATTGTAGTGTTGAAAAAGGGAGGATCCAAGGGGAAGAAAGCCAAGTCAGCCAAGAAGAAAGCAACCAGAAAATAAAAGAAATAGTAGTAAGATCAAAGAATAAGTGGCGTGGTACGGTACTAGTAGGAGAGGATTAACAGTGGAGATGTTGTTCGTGAAGAAACATAACAAGGGGGATGACTGCAAGAATGCTGTTGAGGACGAGGAGAACATGTGCCTTTATTGGTGGTGTTCTTCCCCGTCAGTAGTTTTGCTTCAAGTTGAATTGTGGAGGGACGAGGAAGAGGAGGAGATAATAGTAAAGAAGAACGAAGAGGAAGGAGCATCACCAGCAGGGGGGGAGATCATTGTATCGTCTAAGTAGTGCTACTAGACGAAAGGAGGAGAACGAGGAGGACACGTGATAGCAGCAGTACACATAGTGATTAGTAGTGCAATTGTAAAATTTAAAACATTCTGTGATAATACGATACTTGAACTTTGGTAGTCTTTTTGAAATAAATTATACAAAATGAGAAGGGCGGTGTTTCACAAAAAAATAAAAATGGCCGTTGGATCTATTCACTATTCCTGCATCAGCACTGCACCCCCACTGCTTAAGAATTTCCATTTCTTTTGTTTACTTCGTGATTTCTTTCCATACTGTGGCCACCAGTAACCACCAACCTCCATCAATCTCCATCAACCCTCAACCCTTCATCGGGTTTTAGAAAATGAGGTCTCCTCGATCATTAAATTTAGACACAGCCATTTTCCTTCCATTTCATCCATGGGAAGCTTTGATTAGTCCATGCTTTTGTAGTGTTTGCTTTGATGCCGCAATCATTGTAGAGTTTGTGTAAAGACTCGATCTTTTCTTCTTCTTGAATGTTAACAGCTCTCCTCATCAAGTCCTCATAAATTTTATTCTCGTCACTAAGGAAGCAGCAAATTGTTGCCTTCCCTTCTTCATCTAGGCGAGATTTAGAAAAGTATTTGTTGCTGCCATGAGTAAAAGAATAGTTCTGTAAATGATGAAACGCCCTTTTTTTGCCACCAAGGGCATGCTCTAAAATCTCAATATCATGCCAAAGTTCCTCTGTGCGGATTGCAAATATCTCTTTTTTGGGAAATGCCTTTGTAGATACTTTTGCATATTGATCATAGTTAACAACTAAATGATCGTTGGTCAAAAAATTACCACGACCAGTTATAGTAAAGGATCCAAGTTTGAAGCAATCAGTTACTTCAGATTCCAAATTTGTATATTCAGCTCTCTTTTTCCTTGATAGGATATCTGCAAGATCCTGCATGGTCGGAAAACAGTCAACATAGAATTCTCTCTGCGTGTTTCTTTTCTGCTCAATTTTTGATTTTCCTGCGTTTACTGGATTACGCATATCAAATGCTGAAAGAGCTCGATCAATTGGGTTTTGCAACGTAAAGAGAAACGAAGTAACATTGTTCTGAGATATAAATGCCTTGACAAGGTTGGGGCGAATGTTTTCATGCACTGTTAATGCTGTGAGATTAGACACCATGCTCTCCTCATTGAGACCTATCCCAGTATTCACACACTTATCTACTTTGGCTTTGCGTTTAAGATATTCACAACTAGATCGCAGTACCTTCTCTAAAGTTGTGCCCCCAGTCTTTCCTACATGAAGGTACACAATCTTGCGCGTATCATTAGCAAGAACAGCATTGGGGTCGTCATTTGTATTCGGTTTCGTACCATCATTACTTCTGGGTGTACTAGTACTTCTAGCTGCAGAAGTGTCGACGTCAATAATAGCGTTAGTAATAGCATGACTTTCACCTTTAACGAGAACACTCTCATTGACGGACGGAGCAAGAAATTCACCTGCAATTGGATCATCAGCACCAGCAGCGTAGGAGGACGAATCGTTTGCTATTTTAGAATTGTTTGCAGCAATGATTTCTGGAGTCGCAGCATTGATAAGCGCATTTTGCACCATAATAATATGCAAGAATGCTAAACAGCTGCTTAGTCCTATGGTGAGTAGAATCAAGTTCTTAGATATCAGTTTCATTTTTTCGTCTTTATTACTTTCCTGTTTAATTTTTTAATGACAGTATGGTATGGTAGTTGGGACGAGAATAATCGAGTAATAAGGGTATTGATTAATTTCGCAATGTCCTTCTTTCCCTTATCAACTATTTTCTACGAATTTAGTCTTTCTTCCCGGACTGAAACTGAGGAAGATGTAAAATGTATTATGTTCGTTTTGAAAATAGCACCAGTCGCCAGCAAACAGCCGGCGAATTCTGACATCTTGACTGGTCACAATCAGCCAAAATGCACTCACAAAAAGGATTCCGTTACTTCCCAACATCTCACAATTTCCATTATACTGAATTCCAGATACAAGTAAACTTCTCGTCATTGAAACTCTCTATTACCACACTGGCTCTCCTCCTCGCCACCGTGTGACACCTGCTGTCATCCACTCCAAGGATAGTGTTGGTGATACTAGTGCTGCCCCCTCTCCACTGCCTTCTTGTCTGCCTCTCCTCCTCCTGGCTGGTGATCAAAAGGACAGAAATCTTTTTCATGAGGAACTCTATCATAATATGTTCGCGGATGATGATGGACCCCTCGGAGACGTGCTTTCCAAGCAGTGTTTCAATGCCTATCTCGATATTGGCTGGCTCCGTTATGAGAACTTCTTGCTTGGAAATTGGAATTTCTTTCCAGAACTACTACCAATCAACCAGGTGAAGCTCCTGTTCGAGAACCTAGTAATCATTGAAGGTCATTAAGGCCTTTCAGCAGCTGCAGGTGTGTGCAGAACGTATGGCGGCTCTCCTCGTTACCTAAAGGGGTCTGTCAAGAAGGAGGGGAAGCCCCCCAGTGGGTCTACTAGTATTGATACATGCGAGGATGACTATTGGGGCTATGATCACCGCAACATCTGTGCGCCGAATGAGGGATGTACTGATCAAGAGATTGTCAATACAACCGTCCTCATTGATGGTATTCTTCCACCATTCTATTTCGAAGCGGTGTACTACTACGGCCCGTCCTCATTGATGGTATTCTTCCACCATTCTATTTCGAAGCGGTGTACTACTACGGCCCAGGATCCACCCCGCCCCCCCCCCGATTTTCCTGATATACTATGGAAACGGTGTCGGTTTGTGAACAATCAAAAATTGTAGTGTTGAAAAAGGGAGGATCCAAGGGGAAGAAATCCAAGTTAATCAAGAAACCCAAGAAGAAAGCAACCAGAAATTAAGATAGACAGTAGTAAGATCAAAGGATAAGTGGCGTGGTACGGTACTAGAGTAGGAGGAGAGGATTAACGGTGGAGATGTTGTTCGTGAAGAAATATAACAAGGAGGATGACTGCAATACTGCTGGTGAGGAGGAGAACATGTGCCTTTACTGGTGGTGTTCTTCCCCGTCAGTAGTTTTGCTTCAAGTTAAATTGTGGAGGAAGAGGAGGAGATAATAAAGAAGAACGAAGAGGAAGAAGCATCACCAGCAGGACGAACCAGCAGCAGGGAAGGAGATCATTGTGTCTAAGTAGTACTACTAGACGAAAGGAGAACGAAGAGGACACGTGATAGCAGCAGTACATATAGTGGTTAGTAGCGCAATTGTAAAATAGAAAACATGCTGTGATAACACTTGAACTTTGGTAGTCTTTTTGAAATAAATTATACATTTATCGCACATTCATTCTGCCAGAAACTTTGTAGAATAAATCTGCTTAATTAAAAAGTACGCGCTTCTTTGTTTCACCATCCTACGAACTTCCCCCCATGTCGGTTAGTAGTCTACTTCTTAGGGCATGTTCATCATGTGTGTGTCAGTATAATACTGGCCTCTACTACCAGCACAAGCAAATGATTGTTGATTCCTACTGGCAGTAGTAGTATATGCTTGAGTGGTACTACGACGTCTAGGTTCCATTCTGCTCATGATCGACATTGGTGGTTCACCAGTATTTTCGTTGATGCCAGTCATTGGTTGCATCGTAGGACTATTAACAGGGTAATGCTGCTGTCCAGGATTGGCCGTGCTGTTCAGATACATCGTCATATAATCAACTGGCATTGACGGGTTCGACATCGTGTGCATTCGTTCGCGATTCTGCACGTAGGAGCTACCTTCGGGGATATAGGAACTTCGATCTCCTCCCTCGTAACCACGGTGATAGAATGGAGTCATATGAGCAGAGGAGGGGAACGTATTCCTCGCCCCGTCACTAGAATTCACATTCGATGGGTAGGGATGGTAGTAATGATGCCTATCCTGCATCTGTTCTGCTGGTCTCTTGCTCCGCATCTGAAGTTGCCCCCCTCCTCCCAGTCTCAAAGTACTGTCTCCGTTGTTCCTGACATTTCCCATCAATGGACCACCTCCTGACATTTGCAACAAGTGCGCCCTCATCCCGAATGCAGAAGGATTGTTCGATGCTTGCGTTAGATTGCCCTTGTTACTTCTGTGGTAGAAAGAATTGACATTAGTCCTGCTAGGGCCAAAATTGAGATTTAGAATATCTTGGTATGAAAATGCCATCATCCCCTCTCCATCTTCTATACTGATTTTCTGGCACAGATCCATTCTACCTCGACGAAAGAGAGAATGGGTGTAAGATCCTTCTTTCTTGTGAAGTTTTTGGAACTTCCATCTGTTGAGCTGGTGTTTCGTAAAATTGTTAGCGGGCGTTGGTGCTGGGGGGGCTTAAAAAGATCAAAGCCAGAATAATAAGTATAATATCGCGATTCTATTTCGTACCTTTCTGTGAAAGCTTGAGAATTTGGCCTCCTTGAAGACAGTGGGTAAGACATCACACACGAGTAGATCTTCGTCAAGCACCTGAAAGGTCAATCCATCCTCCATCCATGATATTATTTCATTGTACTCTCCACACTCGAGAATGTAAAAAAGCTATCAAATGTGTTGATAAATACCTTGTTTAGTATATGTTCTTCTCTCGTCAAAACAATACAATAAATCACATTCTCACCTTCATTGGAAATTTGTAGACCTTGGAGTACTTTGGTCTTTCACTTGATGGTTTACCGGACAGGAAGACAATCATCTTCTCTTGCTCGGGGGACTCCTCAAGAATGTCTGTTTCGTTAATTTTGTTGGTGTCATTACTGCTCCAGTGCCTGTTGGTGTTGCTGCTGCTGCTAGTAGGCGCGATTAATGAATCGGTAAGAACAGCAGATGAAGACGCATCAGTAGTAGTCCTAGTACTACTAGGACCCCGTTGTTTTGAAGACGCAGACCAAGAAGAAGCAGAAGTTGTAAGATTACTGTTGGCCCTCATTGTGTTGATGTACGCCGGAAGAGGGTATGATCCTTCTCCTTCTTTTGGTATCATCATTGGTGCTGTGGCCACCGGCGGCGTGGTGGCAGTAGGCCCATGGACGGGTGTTCTTGTTCTTGAAAAGGACGTGCCAAAACTCGTCCTGCTGCTCTCGGCGGTTACCAGCACCGCTTTCTCTTGTTTCGATTCATGCTCGTCTCCATTAGATTTGAATCGCTTCCTACCAAATGGTAGCTCTTGTCTTTGTTCTTGAACTTGTTTCATCGTTTGAATGTGTATGTGAGGCATGATCAAGTCTATTCCTAATTAGAATATTATATGCTCCAGCATTCTCATTCCCGGAATTCGTCCTTGGATAATGCATGACATTTTACTGCTTCTCAGAAATGGCACGTTATTTGAACATAGATTCCTTCCCAAGAATCAATCTGACTAAATTCGCTATAAGGAAGGAGAATTACTGAAACCCTGTCTGACTTTATAAGAATCCTGACGTACAATAGGTGTCTTCTCGTGTTGATCGTTGAATTAGTTGAAGCTTCTTGGTTGAAGTTCTCAGCTATTCCAGTCGTGTTTGTTTCGAATTAAAAAAAAAAATTAAAAATAATAAATAATTCATAAAATAAACTACCGCACCGACAACAGATAAACAATACCGTTGGGGACAAACCAACGCCGAAACGCCTAAAACCGTTTTCAAACCTCAGCAGAACCTGGCAGAACCCAATAATTTTATCTATTCGAATACTCTAGATACTGTGGTGATACATAGGAATAGAAGGAAAGAAGTGATCATTAACTAACTCGCCTACTCACCCAATCATACCTCAGAGCGCCCAATTGTCACATGCACCAAGAAGCATTTCCACAATGCAAGTACCGTTAAGACTTACCCCATCAAATTTATCCATCTCGTCGTCAAAATATTCCGTTGATCGCCATGCTGAAGCCTTCACTAAATCCAAATCTGGTAAAATAATCCATCCACCCGTTGAAACTCTTCCTAAAATAACTGACATCCAGCAATCTGAGTCGGAGCTCATTCTCATCTGCCTGGATCACCTGCGTTCCCTCCGTCGTGGACAACATAATTCTAATGTGAAACAAACAAATAGCAACAGCCATGACTGCGTGACACTGGCAATCTGGGCATTGAACAAAAGTATTGCTCACGAAATGAATGTTGATGGCAACGATCCATACTTTCAAATTGACGAGTCGTCGGGCACCAAAAGAAAGCAATGCATTGGAAAATTAACAAAAAACATTTCCATTCCATCTATATCAGAAATGGAATCAGAATTTCTTTACAAGGTCTCCGATCAGGATGATCGCTATTATGAATATGATGATTTGCACCCCTCTAACCAATTACGGTTCTACAAGCATGATGGATTGGACAGTAATCCGCTTTCGCTGACAACGCTCGTGTCACATGCTCTTAAAAGCAAAGATATCAGAGGCATGTCCAGATTACAAGGGCAGGAAATTATGGAGAAAGATCCCATGTTTCAAGACTTTATGGAAGCAGTCAAGGCCAAGGGATTTTTTAATATTACTGAGAAAGAGATCATGTCAAAGCAGACGAATGGTGGATCGATCGTGACGAGTAGGGAGAAGAAGGAGAAGGTGAGAGAGGAGATTTATCAGAAGCGTTATCGCAAAGTCGTCACAAAATTTCGTCAAAAGCTTGTTGAGAACGGCTTCGAAGATTACGAAAGAATTGCCAATGATGGAAGACAGGAGAACATTGAAAATAAGGAAAACATTGTCGCGGTCATCCCTTCTCATCAGAAAGATTATGACGATGACGTGACAGTTTCTGGAAGTGTTGTTGGCGATATGGAAAGAGCCAAAGACGCCGGCACACTTCATTATGATGATAGCGATGCGCACTCGCAAACATCGCAGCGCAATCGGAGATCCAGTTCCACGAGGAGAATGACAATGACGAACAAACCGTCACGTCAGGATGTTCAGGAGGCAGAGACTTTGAAGGTCAAAGGGAATGCTGCCATGCAACAAAAGAAATATGCTCTGGCAAAGAATTTTTACACCGAAGCATTGAAAGCTGCTCCATCGGGGCCTACTTCACATGTATATTATTCCAATAGATCAGCCGCGTTGTTGAGTATGCGGAATTTTACAGAGGCCGTATGGGATGCAGAAAGGAGCATCAAGTTAAAGCCTGAATATCCCAAAGCGCATGCGAGATTGGGTCTTGCTAATTTTCTTTTGGGAATGTACCAGGAGGCTGTTGATTCCTACGTCAAGGCTGTCGAATTGGAGCCGAAGAATAAGACTTCCATTTCATACTTGGAAAGAAGTAGGAGAAAATTGATAACGGCAAACAAGCCTCCTGATGCAGACGATGACGAGATGAGTGTTAGCTCGAGAACGAGTTGCACCTCAAGACGTTCAAGACGCTCAAGGTCAAAGCAAAGGAAATCCATGATGAAATCGAGAAGGTCGACCATCACGGTACCGAAAGCAGTACTTCAATCTGAATATGAAGGATTCTCTGCTCCAACCATGGATGAGGACGATGCCTGTGCGTCTGACTTTGATCCTACTCTCGTCGAAACTCCCAATGATAAACTTGAAGAAGCAAACCGTCTGAAAGTCAATGGAAACAAGGCCATGGCTCGAACACAATATTCAGAAGCAATCAAGCTCTATTCTAACGCGCTTAGACTTGCTCCAGCTGGACCTCAGTCCCATGTTTACTTTTCTAATCGGGCTGCTGCGCTTTGTTATCTCGCAAGGTATGAAGAGGCCGAGCTTGATGCAGAACGTGCACTTGCATTGCATCCTGAGTTTGGAAAGGCTCATGCGAGACTAGGATTGAGTCGGTACTTCTTGAAAGACTATCATGGTGCTGTGGAGGCATATGAGAGTGCCTCGGCTTACGATCCTGACAATGAGAGCAATCGAATTTATTTGGCAAAGGCAAAATTTAAGCTAGGAAGGAGGCAGTCTGTGGCCGGGAGAGAGTAAATATCTGGGGAAATGTGCTGGTAATTTTGAAGCAATGTAATAGATTGCTTTGAATGCTTAAAGCCTGTAAACGAAGTGACGGAAAAGTAACAGCTATGAATAAGTCGTGGTATAAGTGATCTGTTACACTTCTCCTTCGCATTCTACCACCATACGTAAATATTGCTGCGCTGGCGTACTATCTACTATATGTAGGTTACAACTCTACTACTACTCCTAGCTAGAAGCAAATACTAAAAATCAAAGGCTAGAATATCATATTGGATCTAATCCTTGTAATGAGAATTGTCATTTCGTGTTACATTATTCATTATGTGGAATTGCGAGCAAGATGAAATGCATTCTAAGCCTGCTTTGAAAATCTATTATCTAATATAGATTTGAAATTGAAGTTTCAAACTTACATACCCAGACACTATTATACTCAGTTTCAAATTGATTTTCAAACTACCTTCCCCATTTTAAACATTCATAATTTCTCCTTTCATTTATGCACCATCGCATACCACACTGCACTACTATGTCATCGTCTACAAATGTAGATGCCGTCATCAAGGTCAATGAAGAGAGTATCAATGCCACAGCTCATGATGTTGAAGAGAAGAAAACGGACCCTTCTTCAGATGGAAGGAGGAGATCTCATCGTCTCTCGTCCATCAAGAGAGTGATCATGAGGGAAGTCGATGAGTTTGGTGACGAAGAGGAAGAAGACAAAGAGGAGGCGCTAACAAACAACGAAGATTACCAGCAAGCTTCTGTGGGTCCGTCTTCAATCCAGCAGCCGAAGACAAAGAAACGACGCAAGAGCCAGAGCAAAGAGGTCCAGAATGCAATCGAAAAGCCGAAGGTAATCCTCTACAAAGAATCGACAGACTACGAAATCGACTTTGATCTCTTGTGTGGTGGGATCATTCAAATTATTTACGGCTTCCTCAGCACATCCCGTGATTTGTTTAACGTCTCTCAGTGCAGTAAACGGCTTCGCTCCCTTGTTTCGTACGAGCATGTCATTCGATCAGCCGTCTTTAGTCCAATGGACGAACAAGTCAAAAAGATCGAGAATATTGTTGCTCGTGTTGGAGACCGCTTCATTTTCGTTCCCTCGGTACAGCGTTTACTTCGGCTGGTCAACGGCAAGCGTTGTGAAAGAGGCAAGTCAATATACCAATGCTATCGACTCACTTCATTTCCATTTCCTCAATTATACTGTCATGCCGTTCTTTATAGGCGCTGATTGCTGGAGTTATAATCTCAAAACCAAAATGACACCCTTAGTGACGTGTTGGAGTACTGGGATTTCAGTAAGTGCTGATCCATCAATTTAAAACTTCTACTCAAAACCTTATCAGTACATTCTCTAATATAGACTCATATAATCAATAAAGATTTGCTTCAGATGCAGTGATCTCTTCCAATATTTCAAGGGCGACATGAGGGACTGGGCCTGGCGGGAAAATCAAAGATTATGTAACAACTTCAGTGGTTCGATGGTCTCTAATGAACAATGCACTGAAATAACAACTCAAGACTTGATTGGTCCATATGTTGGAATGAAAATATACCAACAAATTCACAACACATACTACGCTCCAAGGTGGGCTGCAGACGAAGAAAAGGCAAAGTCGAATTATGAACTTGGCGAAGGACTCAAACAAGCCTTTGAGACGCAGAGGTCATATGATCCTAACTATGCCAAGGGAGAATCGTTTGTTGATATTCTTGCTGAAGCAAAGACAGATCTAGAAATACGTAAAGCAAAGGTTTACAGCCAAAGTGCAGCGCAACGAAAGAAACGAAACGCACTGAAATTTAAGAAGGTTCAAGACATTCACTTTTGCCTTGTTGAAGCTGTTGGCGAGATGGATGGTAAAGATATAATTTTGGATTGCGTCTGGAATAATCCCGATGATAGCTGGTATAACAAGTATTGTACACCAGTACAGTACTCCTGTGCCTTGACTAGATATTTGATGGAACGCTTGGTCTCAGCTCCTGCATCTGCATCGAAGAAGACAATAAAACACGCTACTGAACTGATATGCCAGGTGTTTGAATCGTTTGGAGAAAATAATTTCTTCTCCCTTTCTTATTTCGACCAAGACGAAAGGTGGAATCGCGCCCTCCGTGATCTTTGTACCGAGAAGGTGTCTGAAGCTACGTTCTGGTCCAAAGTTAAAGTTGGGCCTCATTTTCTCGCTCTGGTTTCGGAAGGAAGGTTCGCAGATGTGCTGGCTCATTATCTCCAATGCAGCGAGACGAAACCAATCCTCACTGAAGTCTTTGCTCGAATGGTCCATGATACCGATCCCTCTTCGCATGAGCATTTTTCAGAACAGGAGTTTCGGTTGCTAGCTGAACACTATTGCGCCAAATTTTGTGGAGGATTCTCAATTTCGAACGTTCCATGTTCTTTGACATTGGCTGGATTGACAGAAACTCTTGTGATTAAATGTCGTTCTTATCTTAGCATGAAGGAAGATCTTTTCAGATTTTTGGAAAGTTCCCAATTTCGGACCTTCGTAGAAAACTCTCGTCCAAGGCAATCTCTATCAAACCTTCTTGTCTTCAAAAGATCTATCATCAATGTTCCTATCGAGCACACCATTGATCAAGAAAGTTTCCTCGGTACTTTGCG
>Ga0306864_1000680_pt1 | contig 15164 bp, 11 predicted proteins | sample AntRauTorckE5430_FD_190448 | JGI IMG/M metagenome (GOLD analysis project Ga0306864, IMG submission 190448) | Saline lake microbial communities from Rauer Islands, Antarctica - Metagenome Torckler E5 #430 (v2) (version 2) | ecosystem: Environmental > Aquatic > Non-marine Saline and Alkaline >...
CGTGGTCTGGTACAATTCAGAGATCTCGTTCCTATTTGTGTCATCTAGCGAGCCACTGCGTGATGCGGTGGACAGCTGTTTAGAGGGCGACGGCAATGAGAATTGAGACAAAGCTTGCCGTGCTTCTTCTAAGACCATTTTTGGCAGAGGAACAGCAGACTTGTCGCCCTTCATTTTACCAAAGCCGAGAACACTACCTTTGTGCGAATATAGTCCATCGTGGTCAATGCAGCCGCGTCGTATCAGCTGTTCTTTTATCAATTCGATGGCTTTGAGGATAGCATTGACTGCATTGATGTGGTCTCCAAGAGAGTGATATACATTTGCCATACATTTTAGTGTGAGAACTGCACTTCTCTCCACGTCTTCTATGTCACCAGCAATCCCAGGATTTATGTTGGTTGGGACATAATCAATTTTTAAATTTTCCAAATGACTGAATCGCACACGAAAACTTTCTCCGTAACGCCCTAAGCTTGCATCGTATTGCCCAAGATCGTCGTGGATTACTCCCATGTTATACTGGAGATCAGCAACATCAAGGCAATTCTTGCCTTCGTGAAGTGCTCGTAAGATGAGAGCATCCTGAAATAGAGATAATGCCATTTCAGAGTCTGAAAGACCATGAGATGCTAAACCAGAAAATTCCATAGTCGACGATAAATCTAGCTCGATCGCTTCAAGACAATCATTATGATTCTTTCCATTTCCTAGCAGTAAATAGTTCGGATCACTGGTATTGTCGCAAATCACTTGAGGTCGAACTTTGTTCTTTTTCTTCCCTGGATTTCTTCTGCCACCCCGTCGGCTGGAGCGGTTTGAAAGAATTGAAGACTCGCTCAAACGGGATGCATCAATTAATCCAGAGCTTCCTCTTCTAAGGGATCTCATACTTGTACTACCAGTACTAGTGCTGCTGATATTTCCTGTGTCGTTTTCATCTTGGCGCAACTGTCGAAGCAGAAGTTGTCGTTTGTTGACACCGTCCTCAAGAATAGTTTTAGCCTTCCGGAAATCGCCAAGATGCTCATAATAGTGAATTCCAATTGCATGTAGCACTGAAGTGTGAAGAATTCTTTGATGAATCTTGAATATGTCAAGTTCACTATCGTAGCTGTCACTAGTTGGGTCAACGTTTAGTGTGCTACCATCTTCGGCGTCTTCGTCCAGCTCGGGCATGCCGAGACGTAAAAAATGCATAGATAGTTGGTAACATTGCAAAACTTTTGATAAATCAGAAGGTTTTACTCTTTGTTCGCCCGTTACTTGATTGTGGGAGAACGAGGTGAACGATTGTTGACTGAGATTGTTGAGAAGGGTGATTCCTGCCATATCTATCGCATCACTCTGCCCGAGCTGGTTACCGGAAATGAGATGATTAGCTAGCGAAAAGAAGCTTTCAGCTATTAGAATATCTAGTTGACCCATTAGTTCTGTAGCGGATTCTCTATCTTTTATCAGTTTCTTCATTCGCGTCGAAGGGTCTGAACCTTCAGTGTCTTCATAGTTGAAGCCTAAGTCAACTAAATCATCCTCATCAACATCTTTCAGTTCATCGGACAACATAAATCCAGCTACATCTGCGATACGAATATATTGTTCAAGTGCGAACGCACAAAAGTGCAGTTTGGATGTGCACCCCATTGGTCCAGGAAGGACCATACCCACTGCTCGATTCGTTTGTCTATTCAAAATCAGACTTTTACTTGCGGTAATTGCGGCCAAAGATTCTCCAAGTAGGTATAATGCCTTACCAATACATGTCTCAAAGCTAAGTAGATCCACATCTATATTAAGGACTTCAGACAAAGGCATCATTGGTCTATCCTCCTTTGCTGCTATTCCAAATATTCTTGATTTTGATTTGTGGGCTTTCAAGATGTTGCTGCTATTGCGAAGAATGATCACCTTGGATAAGGTGTCGTCTATTTCGTACTCGCCAACGCATGGCAAAAATTGCTTTGGTTTCCAAGTCAGACATGCCTCTGAGTAAGAAAGCATCAAGGGGTTTGTTGTGGATTTTTTCATACGCCGTTTTCGTGCTTGGGTTCCATGAGATGTCCCATCATACAAGGACTGAGCCAACTCCCTTCCTTCTGACATTGCACAAATACATGCATCCTTCCATGCGTTGTACATTATGACTCCCGCACGAGTAATCTCAAACATTTCGTCGCCTATTACGACATGATCCGTTTTTTTGGCAATGATAAATATAATTTTTTCAAGATCCTTGACATGCAGCATCGTTGCTATCAAAACAGCATTTCCTTTCATACGAAGAGTCTTTTCTAGCGCTGTAGAGGACTGTATGTCTTTATCTATACTTGCGAGTGTTTCAAGGCGGAGCTCAAGAAAATTCTGATCCTTTAAAAGTACAACAATGGAAGAAATACATTTGGCTTCAAATAATGCTTTTTGGTTGGGATTGGTGTCGTTTGAATTGGTCATTACTGGTATCATGGCGTGGAGCAAGTGGGCAGGCAAGGTGGTGAGTGCGTAATCTATTACGACGCCAGAGATTGCCTCGCCTGTGCCATTTTGATTTGATAAAAGAATATCCTGCAATTCTCCGACAAAATCCATGTTCCATTCGTCTATTTGTTGCTGGGTCACACCGTCGCATTCGAAAATGTACCGAGCATATTGCGCATACACCTCATGGCTCAAGCTCAGCATAGTTCTGTCGTCACTAGTGATTTCTAATTTTATATATCTCAGCTTGTCTGTTAGACAGGTGATGATGCTATCCGCGTAATCAAAAGTGGCATTTTGGGGTCTCTCTGCTGTGGGATTAAAGAGGATGACTTTATTCCAAAAAAGCTTCACAATTTCAACAGAAACGCTCCCAAACGCGGAGGCAGTGTTCTTTCCTTCTGAATGAACTTTCAGGAGAATGTGAACGAGGGCAGCAAAACACAACCTCTCTACACCTAGAGATATCGACGTATCCATATCATTTAAAACAGAAGTCGAATGGACTGACATCCACGTTCTATCAAATTTTTCAAATAAAGATGACGAGGAATCATTCTTTGTCTTTAATGAAGTCGCTGTACTTTCGCTATTCATTGACTTGTTCAAAGCTGAATCTTCTTTCGTAGGGGAAGTGTCTGACTTATCACCAGAACATGTTGTAATGTCAAGACTACGACTGGAGGCACCCCAAACATTGATATCTTCCACTTTGCCCATACCAGTAATCCGACGATGATGTTGATCAAGCAAGAAGCTCAAATGCTTCATCTTCAGGATCTCCTTTTCCTTCTCGTCGGAATCTTTGCTGCTGCAATCTTGCGACGATAGCACTGAGGGAGATCGGGAACCAGAATCAATTAATACGTCTACATCCATTAACGTTTTGGTGGCTTTCGAGGAGTTTTCTTTGGACGATTCGGAGAAAATCTTTCCATGAACGTTGTCACTCAAATTGGTACTTGCATTGATTTCAGGAAATGGCTCCGGATGCAATTCATTATGGTCATCTAGATCGGTATGTTCTAACGTTTGCGCATTATCATGATCAGATTCCAAAGTTGATGTAATTATTTCGTCAAGTTTTATTGAATTCAACGCTTCATTTCGAGTCGGCTCAACTTTATTTTCGTAATCTACATGCTTAATTTCCACATCTGGTTTTAAATGACCATCAAGAGAGCCGCTTGAGCTATTACTTTGTGATTCATTGCTTCTAGATATCTCCAGTGGAGATGCTAGTAGTAAATCAAGAGTATCCGATGAGTTGCCATTGCTGGTGCTGTGAAAGACACGAGTTGGCTTCAATGGGATAATATCTGCGGACCTACCAACATTTGATAGCGTCACGTTATTAACGATAGGGTCTGTTTTCTCGGCATTGGCATTTGCGTTGGCATTAACATTGGCACTTGCTAGAGGTACTATTCTAGATGAAAGCGGGAGAGAACGAAATGCTTTTTGAGGAGGTGGCATAGGTGAAGGATTTCCTTCTTTGGATTCATTGCTTAATCTTCTGCTCATCCCTGATCTCACTGAAATACTCGAATGCAAGCTATCGCTGAGGCTGGGATTACTGTTGGTGGATTCCATCTTAAGATGAGGAACAGTAGTTGCACTTCACTTCCAACAAACGCGCAGGGGAATACAATAAGAAATAAGAGGTGAATTAGGAACAGTCATTTTGGAATATGACCATCTGTAACTCCGAAATTTCATCTACTACATTAGCATTATAGTGTCATCATGAGGACTATTTTTAAGTCCCTGAGCTATAAAAAGAATAACCTATTCGTATTGTTTTGTCTATCCTACATTGAATGTAGGTAGGTAGCGAAGAAAAGCACACACCGACCGCTCGCACGCATCCCGCAGAGCCAACAGCAAGCAGCTCGCCAGCAGGTAGCAGGTATCTCATATTTCATACCAGTAACGATACCTAGATAGAGTAGCCAAAGAAACGAACCGACGCAAAAACACACCTTGATTGCTGTCATGTGTACGCTAACAGCAAAAGATTCCAAATCAAGGCACAAAGTTTACAAGACTGAACAAGATGCATCCCTAATTCCTACTATCGCTGTATCTCTGTGGCTAGGCTGGATGGCAGGCCTTACTTATTCTGTCATCTTCGCAGCTACTCTCGCCAGTGCCTTTCAGCGTAACTTGATTATTTCAATTTTTGTAATCTCTCTTATTCTTCCCCCTGCATTTCCTGGAAAGCTAGGCGAACGAATCGGATGTTGGATCATGAAAAATGCTGAAAAGTACTTTGGTCTCAAGGTAACTATTGAAAACGAAGACGCATTCCATAAGCTCAACAAAGAAGGGAAGGCGGTAATATTTGCCACGGAACCTCATGATCTCCTACCATATGCTGTCTTCGTATTTAATAGCTGCTTGGGATATTTACCAGGACAAATTGGCAAAACAATGAAGGTGCTCATGACTGGTGCCATCTTTAATCTACCGATCATGAAGCATGTTTATACATGGGTGGGTGGCCGATCGGTTGACAAGAAGACATTTCGTTCAAGATTGGCAAACAACCTATCCTTAGCCTTTGTACCTGGTGGTGTACAAGAGGTAGTACTGATTGATCCACAGAACCAAAACGATTTGGTTCTATATCTTCAAAATAGAAAGGGATTCATCAAGCTTGCTCTAGAAAAGGGTACTCCCATTGTCCCAACATTTATTTTCAACTTGGATGGTAGTTATGGATACGTAATGCCTAGAGGAATGTTAGTCAACAGAATTGCAAGAAAGATCGGATTCCTTCCACTATTTTTCTGGGGTCGATTCTATATTCCATTTGGTATTCCCAATCCTGTTAATATCAGCGTGGTCTTCGGAGAACCTTTTGATGTGCCTTGCGAAGGTGACAATATTTCCCACGAGAACGTTGAGAAGTATCATAAGATATTTTTGCAAAAGCTTGAAGAGCTCTTTGAGAGGCATAAGCATGCTGAAGGATATGGGCACCGTAAATTGAAAATCTTGTAGAGACATCACTTACATATTGAACATTGAGTATACACAATAATTGTTATTAGCAAAATGACTTAGTATTCGTTATTTATTCTGCATCTGCAGCTAATGAATTGCAGCATGCCAAATGGAAGATTACTAATCATTTCTGTCAATGTTCACCTTGCGTGGGTATGGGCTGATAAGACCAGAGATTCCTGGCGTAAACGGAGGATATGGGATATCCAAGCTATGGTCACTTCGTGGCGTCGTTGTGACATCCAAACCCGTTTCCATCATGTAGTCGTTGCTGTCTTCACTCAAATCGTCATCTTTTTGCTTGTTTTCTCTTTCCAAATCACTATTTTCTCCCAATGCACTTGCATCTTTTTCTTCATCGTCCCCCCTTTGAGCAGAGCATTTAGAAGATGCAACGTCATATAATTCGCCATCGTCAATTTGAGCGGACGTTGCGTATACTAGTGCCCCAAGCTTGAAAAATATGTTGATAATAAAGCAAAAGAATGAGAATTTGACCGAGGCTCTATCTCCTTCAATTATCTCTCCCCCCCAAATGGTGCAAAAGACGATGTCAATCAATATTGAGATTATAGACAATGTTGAGAAACATCCAATCAAGGCGACTTGAGCGCATGGCGGCTGCTGTTCTTCGTCAGACGAATGCGTCGTGTGGCAAAGGAAGAAAGCAAGGGCTGCGATTACCATGTTGTATGAAGGGAAGCACCTCAAGTGAGAAATTTCAATCATGAAAGAACATACGATCATCGCGTAAGAAATCTTGGAAAGGTTGACGAAAGAGGTAACTGTGCTCATTGTTTCAACTTTATCCTTTGTGCTATCACGTCGAGTAGTCAACTTCTGTTGTCAAGCCTTATTTCTAATTTTTTCAATTTTAATTTCAAAATAGGAAATAGACAAAATGAAAATAATGTAATCGTGAAACCGGATAATGTATTTCCACAACGGACGCTTTGTGACTTTCCTAACTGATGTCATCTTCGCTAATAATGTAGAATGGTACTTTTCACTACGAAGAATGAACACCACCAAACACCTTAAAAGTTAATCTAGATCCTATCCTAGATCCTATCCTAGATCCCCTCTACTACTGTTACTCTCTCTTCTTCACCTACATTCGTCATCATTCATCGTACCACTGTCTCAACAACACACAACACATCAACAACATATAACAGCACATTACAGGTCTTTTCAAGTAGTTTACCTGAACGAGAACATTCTTAATGGCGTTCTTTACGAAATCAAAACGATCGCCAAAAGTAGAGCACAAAGCAAGAGGAGTAACAGCTTCAACCAACACACAAAAGGGATTCGTCCACAAGAATGAAGCAAAAGAACAAAGAACAATACCTGCAAAAGATGAAGTATCTTGCGGTGCATTCTTAGCTTGTTTTGGTGAATCCTCGATGCTGTATAAAACGGTGCATTATTGCAACACACTCTCCAGTGGCTACGCTGAGTTTAAGAAGCATGCCAAGGATACTTCGGCATACCGTTCTCGTCAAGGCTCGATCCCATCAGAAGTGTATCTGGGAAATTTGTCAAGCACAACTTTAGAGACCACCGATACAACCGTATACAATTCGTTATGCGATCATGTAACAAAGGACTCAAGAGAATCTGACAGATACGTTCGAAGTGGGCGTAGTGAAAATGCTATCTTTGATTCTTCTTCAAGAATTGATCATCGTGAGTCGGGCGATATAACACTACAGCATTCAATGTCATCGATTAGCTGTCCATCCTTTGCGGGTCTGTCTTTTGGATCTTCCTCAAAAGGCACCCATATGTCAGAGGATAATCAGCTCATTACAGAGGATCTGATGAAAAGTATTCAAGATTTGACTGAAGGAATTGTGATGATCGAGCCTAGTCTTGAAAGCAAAGATAGTCTGCTCTCTTTTGATGGTACAAGCTCTATGTCAGGAGGAAGTAATCCTGGACTGGATTTGCTCTCACTCGATTCTTCTGAAGAGTTCGGTAGAAATGGCCATGGGATTTTGAGTGATATTTGTGACCAATCTGTCCAATCTAGTGTGCAGTCAATTGAAGATGATTTTGATGTTGAGTTTGACGAATCTTTGATTTCTACTTTTCGGTGAGAAAAGAAAAAGTGATGCCCTCGCCTGAGGTTGCCATGATCGGTTTACTGTACTAAGTCGGATTTTGACTTGCTTATTGATTACACTGTTGTAGTGTACTATACTCATTATCTAAAGCATATCTATACACATTACCTCTCTGTACATACGTGTGCGTCCTGTGGGAAGACTTTAAACATAAAATGATCTTAGTTATTGTCCCTTCAAGATTCTATCTACAGTTCATTAGTCTCCTTCATCAAATCGAGGGGGGTTACACCCTGTTCGTCCTTGACTGTGGTGCTGACTCCAATCTTCCTCAAGATGCGTGCAATCTTTTCGTTACCAAACTCTAGTGCCCAAAACATGGGGCCTCTGCCATCTGCAGATCTCGAATGAGCCGCCTCTGGGTAATCAGATAAAATCTCAATCAATTCCTTGACTTTGTTCTGAGAAATGAGTTGCCACATCTGGGATGTAGTCTCGCTATCAGCCCAGTACTTGTTGATTTCGTCAATCTGCTCTATGCTAAGGTCTTTGTTTGGCTTCCAAGGCTGCTTCTTTGGTTTCTCTGTGCGTTCCATACCTTGACCGAGCTTCTTCCTTTCCAAATTCTCGAAGTATTGTTTCTGGTACTCGCTGTCCTTTTCTCCCTTATAATTGAAATCCTCCAACTGGGAGAAATCTTTCTTCTCCGACAGGATCTTCTGCATACCAGGCGGGTATTGTCCAGGACAATACCATCCGCCAGGGATATCACACTTACGGTTGGCTGGATTTGCCACCCATTCCTTACTCTCCTTGGATACACTCAGAATCTTGAACACGCGACACTTTCCAAATTTTGAAGAATACTGCTCACGGAATCTATTAGGATCAGCGACAACACCAGGCGCAAGGCCGTGGCTGTGCAATTTGTAAAGCATGGATTCTCTCATCATCTTGGATGGCTGACCCTGCGCAGTGTAACCAAAGTTGCTGCATGTTGGATCTCCAGGGCACATATCGCGGTACACGCTATTGGCAATGCGAGCTAAGTGAGGACTCTTCGCAACATCATCCCCTCCACCTCCAGCCCATACCAAAATATAGTCAGCCAAATGTCTTGAAATGCGATGTCCTTCTTTCTCTGGACTCGTAAGAGCACGTCCCAAGAGAGCAATGTGTTCGTGGTTCCATGTATTTCCGTCAGCGATGGTGGTACGGTTTGCAATTTGAGTAAGTTGATATCCATAATCCCACCAAGCCATAATTCTCGAATCTTCAGGGGTATTATCCCTGATCCAGTGGTAGCTTTGGGGGTGAACGGAGGGGTAGGATAGGTGAGATATTGTTATGGCCATGCAACGACAAAATTGAGCACGTAACTTACCATTCTCTGTAGTCATCAACAAGGACCTCTTCACCTGACTTGAGCTTTCCTTTCACAACAATGGTAGGACTTGCAAGTTGCTTTGCAATAGCATGAGAAGTCTTGTAGAACGTGACCGCTTCTGGAGCACCAAGCCAATAAATGTGGTACGAGAGGAACACGAAAATTGCCTTTATAGCAAGAGCCATGATAATTCGGACGGTACTGGGTTTTGTTGGTTCGACCTCTGCATTCTCCTTTTGCGCTGCCTTTCCCTTTTTCTTTTTTGCTGGACTCTTTGCCTTTATCGCTATCTCCTCCTCGCCATCATTGTCAGCCGCTAGAAGATGAAAGGGAGAGGGAACGAATCCCAAAATATTGTATACCATGAATCCAAAGACCCGACCAATCAGCAATCCTACAAACACCGATGCAATGGGTGCGGTAAGTAAAATCAATCGAACCATCTTGAGACTGAAAAAGTATGTTGCAACTCCGTACACAAGTAAAAAGGAACTGGAATCATGAAAGTATCGCAAGGCAACCAAGATAAATCCAGCAGGAATAAGATACACCACTGTCGCTCCCAAGTATTGAGCGTATGCTGACGATTGTGCCGGTTGATGCTCTGCCACTGAGTCTACTAGAGGATTACCAGTTTTCATATGTTTCACAAAGAGCCCCCTGACACGAGCAGAGATGGGACCAAAGTATCCCATGTGTCTCAAATAAGCAGCTAGTGCAACGACAACCAGTCCCGCAATTGCAAATATCCGAACTCTAAGGACCCAAGTTTGTGTAGCAGAAAGGTGTTTCTTCTTCCTTTGCCATTCGCAGTACTGAAGAAGCTGAAATGCAAGGAAAACAGCACATGGACCAAGCTGTTCCACTGATCTAAGAGGTGTCCATCCTACAACAGGAACCTGCATGGCAAGGAATGTTCCAACAATGTAGAATGCAGTATATGATCTGTAGAGTTTGGTACTGAATCTTCCGAACAAAACCAGGAGACCAGCATGGCATCCAATCAGATTGATAACGAACACGTACCCACCCCATGCAGCCACCATCTATCATGATCGAAATGGATTAAAATGTAAATAAAATAATCAATGAGAAATAATCAATGAGCAATGCACAATGATCAATCAGCAAAAGGTGAAGTAGAGGCACAAAGCATGTGCATGACATGAACCATGACATCATAATTCAAACTGGTTGCACTCACATTGAAGTATGCAACACCAGTGACAGCACCCCATACCCAAGTAAACCCCGAATCCACGTACATCCCACCTCTCAAACTCCTTGTCCATAGATAGAATGTCAAGACCATAGCAAACACCGCCACCGCCTCATTATCATAACCTCCCCCCATGCTCCTCATCAAATGTGCCGGAACAATACTCATAATCATTCCTGTAAAAAGTGCAATTTCAACAGCGGGAGAGGAGACATCAATCCATCCGTTGCATTTCGGTAGAACTGATGTATGCCTCAACCCAAGATCCGTCCCAAGAACAGTTTCCATGATGGTCAATCCCATTCCAGTGATTTTTCTATGGAGCCATGAAAGAGGTGCGATAGTATCTAGAATGCTTCCAAATGGTTGTTCATGTTCATGATCGGATATGACTGGTAAAGAGCATTCGTAGGCCAGCATTCCTGTAAAGAATGTAGCCAGGACTCCGAACCAAGCTGGTATGTAGCAGCATACATCATTGAGGCTCATGGAATCTCCCACGATATATTGTTTGATGAATACTGCTGAGAATTGCATACCGGGGTATATTGTGGTTCCAACAGGACGACCAAGGGGGTACCATACCAAATAATCGAACCACTGGAAAAACTTTTTGGCTCCGTGCTGGTATAGATATTCAGTGGCGCGAAGATTAAAGTATGGATCGAATTCATGTATGATTGGTCCTGTAGGATTACGATGCATTGTTGTTAATGATGCATTGGTATTGTTGTTGTTGGTATTGTTGTTGTTGTTGTTGTTGAATGACGATGATGAAGAATGGAAGTAACCAAGACAGTGTGAGTCCATGGTAGAGAAACAAACAATCATAACAAACAACAATATTTAAAATTCCATTGAATGCGAGAACAAGAAGAGCGTACATTGCAAACTGCAAAAAAGGAAGGAAGGAAGCAATGCTGACTTATTGGCGCCACTGCTAATCTCCAGTTGACTTGACTTGACTTGATTTCGATTATCACTAGAACGAGACGGATGGTTATACTCACCGTATTCATTAATGGCTTCGAGACGGACCTCATAGGCCTCGCGAAGGATCATGGGTGCGATGACAACAAAGCAAGCATAGGTCCATGCTAAGGAAACCGTAATTTTGACTGCTGTCGATACCATGATTATCGATTCGATGCAGTAATTACGATTCAATTGTGATGCGATTGGTTGCTTCTAGTTCTTTCCTGTTGGTGATCTATAGATCAATTGACTGACTGATCAATTAATTGGTAGAGCAGAGAAGAATCGAATCGAATCTAGTGCTATTATAATCTATGAACGATCTATGACCTATGACGCACAATACACAATGCCAATGGGTACCTTGCGCTTTCGCTTGCAGTTTGCACAGATCATTATTTTGCACCGCAAATAAAAAGAGGAGCAACAAAAATGAGAGTAAATGCGACGGTGCAGAGGACAGACGAGATGATATTTCGGTCAGTCAGCCGTAGGGTTGGGGGGGGAGAAGAAAGTATATCAAAGAAGAGGAGAAGAAGAGGGGAAGAAGGAGGAAAGAATCGGAAAGAGGGACACAAAAAATCACTTGGTCATTTATTGTTTGTTTTCTTCAGTAACAACAGACAACAGCAGCAGCAGCGGTTACCCATTAATCATCACTCACAATTGGTAATCTCCAAGATCCAATATTCAATTATCACCCCATTGATCTCGATTGATCCCAGTAGTATTACCCGCTAGCTACGGCTATCAATATCAATAGCAACAACAGTCATGACATCAGGAAGAAACAAAGCGAAGAAAGCAGAGCAGCAGGAAATACAAGAAGCACAAGAAGCTGTTTCTTCTCAAGTCGGCATGTCCAGAAATACAATTCTAATGCCTATTTTTTTCATCATTGGGTTATTGACCCTTGGTGAGGCATATAGGATCCGTCTTATGGCCATTCATGAATACGGACCTGTCATTCATGAATTTGATCCATACTTTGTAAGTGAAATGATTGCTTGATGAATCATTGGTAATGGTGATGGTGATGGTGACGGTGATGGTGATTGAATGAATGAATGAATGAATGAATCATTGCTGATGAATGATACACGACTTTCATATTTTCCATCATTCATCGTTGCCTTGATGATGCAATTCTATGTTCTGCACATGTACAAGTAATGAATTCATTTTTCATCAGTGATTATTTAATATCATCTGAATCCAGTCTAACTGTTCCATGTCTATCTTCGCATTCTTCATTCAATATAATGCAACGCATTACAATATAATGGAATACAATACAAAACAATACAATATCCATGATTATATTCCAGAATCTACGCGCTACAGAGGTGAGTCATATGCATAATATTGTTATTGCCTCATAGCTACGAGTGCGAATAGTATAGGAATATGCAGACCATTTCCCTCCCCCTGCTCTCTTTTGAAGGTTATTCCTTTCTCATTTATAATTGGTACCAACCTGAACCTATCGATCTATGCATGCATCATCTCTATGCTGGATGCTCAATACTCAATCCTTTCCTTTTCCTTATAAACACAAAAGTATCTATACCAACACGGAGCCAAAAAGTTTTTCCAGTGGTTCGATTACATGTCATGGTACCCCCTTGGTCGTCCTGTTGGAACCACCATATACCCAGGTATGCAATTCACAGCAGTATTCATCAAACAATATATCGTGGGAGATTACATGAGCCTCAATGATGTATGCTGCTACATACCAGCTTGGTTCGGAGTCTTTGCAACTTTCATCACTGGTCTCATTGCTTATGAATGTACCCTAGAATGCAATTCATCAAATACCATCCTCTCTGTCCTATCAAACATGATATTCAATTCCAATGATAATGGTGCTAGTACTAATAATGCCAATGGTACTGGTACTGGTAACATTAGCAACAATTTGAAACAAAAGGCGGGTGATCCATTAGTTCCGATTGTTGCAATGCTCTTTACCATGATGGCAATGGCTGTTATTCCAGCACATTTGATGAGAAGTGTCGGTGGTGGATTTGATAATGAGAGTGTGGCCATGTCAGCCATGACTATGACATTCTACTTCTGGGTCAGGAGTTTGAGAACTGGTGAAGATAAGAGCTATTTGTGGGGTGTTTTGACGGGCCTTGCGTATTTTTATGTGAGTATTGTAAACTGTAGAATGATGGATGGATGCTTGACAAGAGCACAGTTTTCATATTGTATCTGCCTCTTGTATTCAATCTCTCTCATCGTTATTCGTTTTCGTTTTGATAGATGGTTGCAGCATGGGGGGGTTATGTGTTTGTCTTGAACATGATTGGTATCCACGCTGCTTTGTTGGTAGCTCTTGGACGCTTCTCGACAAAGATATACCTGTCCTACACCATATTCTACATTATTGGAACTGCTCTTGCCGTACAAATTCCCGTTGTTGGTTGGACACCATTGAAGAGTTTGGAACAGCTTTCGGCATTCGCAGTTTTCCTAGGATACCAAGTGCTGCAGTTCTGTGAAGTATGCATTAGGAGGAACAAAATGACGAGAAAGGATGCATGGAAATTCAGAGTAAAAGTCATCAGTATCACAACTGCAATCGGTGTCGCAGCCATGATCATTTTAACACCGACTGGATACTTTGGACCCATTTCATCACGTGTGAGAGGATTGTTCGTCAAACATACCAAGACAGGTAACCCCTTGGTGGATTCTGTAGCGGAGCATCAGCCTGCAAAAGCTAATTCATACTTTCAGTATCTTCAGCATTTCTGTACTCTCGCACCGTTGGGATTCATCATGATTCTCGTTTGGTTTGGAGATAGTCCTAGCTTCGTTGCAGCTTATGCTATGGTTGCTTATTTTTTCAGCCATAAAATGGTCCGTTTGATTCTATTAATGGCGCCAGTAGCAAGTATCCTTGGAGGAGTGGCGCTCGGGAGGCTTTCCGCATGGTGTGTGAACCAACTCTGGCCAGTGAATGTTTCTAATTGTGATAAGACTGTCGCTAACGAGCTCAGAAGCACGAAAAAGAGTAAGAAGGGAGGAAAGATGAAAACTAGTCCCCCTCCACCGGGCGATGATACAATGATGTGGTTGAAGCGTGTTGGTGCCATGGTACTCCTTCTTGGTACTTATATGACGATGGGCGCCTACAATTCTTACTGTTGGAAGATTGGTAAGCATTTATCGAATCCTTCCATCATTATGGTTGGGCAGACAAAAGACGGACAAAAGGTTGTTGTTGATGATTACAGGGAGGGTTATCACTGGATTCGTGATAATACCCCTGCAGATGCCAGAATCATGGCTTGGTGGGACTACGGATACCAGATTACATCTATCGCAAATCGCACTACAATCGCTGATGGAAATACTTGGAACCATGAGCACATTGCTTTGCTTGCTCGCATTTTGACTGGACCAGTCGATGATGGGTATAAAATTGCTCGTCATATGGCCGATTACATGCTTGTGTGGGCTGGAGGTGGAGGTGATGATATGGCGAAAAGTCCACATTTGGCCCGCATTGCTAACAGTGTTTATCGAAGGATGTGCAGCGATCCTGTCTGCAGTCAGTTTGGATATGTTATGGACCAAAAGACAGGTGCGAGAGGCCCGAGTAAGCAAATGGAAAGATCTTTAGTAGCTCACTTGGTATCTCACAAGCTTAAGCCAGGTGTCGAGGTCGATCCTACACAGTTCCAAGAAGTTTTCAGGTCAAGATATGGAAAAATTAGAGTGTATAAAATCATTGGCGTCGACCAGGAAAGTAAGAGATGGGCATCTGATCCAAAGAACAGAGAGTGTGATGTCGAAGGGGGTTGGTTTTGTAGAGGGCAGTATCCTCCTGCTCTTCTCAACTTTTTGCAGGAAGGAAAGGATTTCGCACAGCTCGAGGATTTCAATAGAAAGACATCTGACGAAGACGATGAAGATTATCAAAAGCAATACTTTGATGGCATGAAGAAAAAGGACGAAAGAATGAAGGCGATGAAAAAAAAACAAAAGAAGGAGCTATAAAATAACATAGATT
>Ga0306864_1000681_pt1 | contig 15160 bp, 12 predicted proteins | sample AntRauTorckE5430_FD_190448 | JGI IMG/M metagenome (GOLD analysis project Ga0306864, IMG submission 190448) | Saline lake microbial communities from Rauer Islands, Antarctica - Metagenome Torckler E5 #430 (v2) (version 2) | ecosystem: Environmental > Aquatic > Non-marine Saline and Alkaline >...
CCTTGACGTCATTCCTAGGTCGACACGGACAGTAATATCCAAAGCATTCTCGACCATGCAACTTACCTCGTCTAGCTCATAAACTTAGTAAGCTGCACTTTAGATCCTCTTTAGTTATTAGTGACAGAATCTATCCGAATCTTGAGGCCATTTGAGGTGTACACAGAAGAAATCTCTCCACATACCGTTTGGATACCATTTTTTCATGTCACGCAGGTCACATCATAATAAGATATCATAATAAACTCGAAAGCATTTTGCCATCTAGTTCCATTTAATTACTCACTAGCTGCATCTCAAACTTAAAATGGTCAAAGTAGCAGTCAACGGATTCGGACGCATTGGACGCCTTGTTTTCCGATATGCGTGGGATGATCCAACCCTTGAAATCGTACATGTCAACGACCTCTGTTCCGTCGAGTCAGCAGCCTACCTTGTCAAATATGATTCTGTGCACGGAACCTGGGACAAGGACGTCGTCCAAGAAAAGGATCGTTATTTCACCGTTGATGGGAAGAAAGTTACTTTTTCCCAGGAAAAGGATTATCAAAAGATTGATTTCAAAGCCATGGGCGTCGAAATGGTGTTGGAGTGTACAGGAAAATTCCTCAAGATGGATAACCTCAAGCCATATTTGCAGAAATGTGGTGTCAAGCGTGTAATCGTTTCAGCGCCTGTGAAGGAGCCTGAGTGTTTGAATGTGGTGCTTGGGTGTAATCATGAACTCTTGGGAAAGGGAGAGAAACAAATTGTTACGAATGCTTCTTGTACTACTAACTGCCTTGCTCCCGTTGTCAAGGTGATCAAAGAAAAGTTTGGAATTGTGCATGGCTGTATCACTACCATTCATGACGTTACTGGAACCCAGGTAAGTCTCTTTTTTAAGAGGGAAATCAAGCTCTTTCACTTTGTAATCATAATGCTCATCTCGTCCTCCTATCTCTCTCACTTCTAATTTCATTTCATTTCCACATAATAGACCCTCGTGGATATGCCCAACACCAAAAAGTCTGACCTTCGCCGCGCAAGATCCGGTATGCTGAACCTCTGTCCAACCTCCACTGGATCAGCTACTGCAATTATCGAGATCTACCCTGAGCTACGTGGAAAACTCAACGGTCTCGCAGTCCGCGTTCCTATCCTCAATGCATCTCTCACTGACTGTGTCTTTGAAGTGGAGACGAAAACTAATATTGTCCAAGTGAATGCTGCACTCAAGTCCGCTTCTCTTAAAGGGCCTCTAAAGGGGATTATGGGATACAATGACCTCCCCTTGGTTAGCACGGATTATACCAACAGCACTTACAGTTGTATTATTGATGGACTTTCGACTCAGGTGATTGATGGGACTATGGTGAAGATTTATGCATGGTATGATAATGAGACGGGATATTCTAAGAGAATGCAAGAGTTGGCACATATTGTGAATGCCAAGTTCATCGATCACAAGAAGCCTGAGTACGTTTATGAGTAGATTGGATGGGAATGTGGTATTTGGGTAAAAAATATGGAGATACACGCAATTCACATGCACGTACATAGACGCTTGTCAGCACTTCTGTGACAGTTTATAATGGACACATATTGTGCTCAAGAGCATTGTCGTAAAGCAGATCAAGATTTAGGCTCTACGCGTAATCTTAAAGATTTTTCATAAAAGTTCGTTCTATTCGAATACTCTTATTATTACAACGTGGCTGATGTGCGCCTCGTGCAGAATTGTAGCTTCGTTCTATTTATATTATCTGAATACCATTCTCAAACCTTGCGAAGAAAAGCTGAAACAGTAACGCGAGCGAGCGCTCTAGCATTGCGCTTAAGATTATTTCCTCCAACGGCAGCGAGGTAGCTCAAGTCAATCATATTTCCGTTGTTGGGTGAACAAACAGTAGCAGTAGAAATGTTTCTTTTGACCGGAACAAGGGGAGTGGCCCTGGTACCACCACCACTACCAATGGCAATATGTGCGGAGCTTCCGAACAAACCGGTATGTCTTTGGAATTGCATTGGTGGTCTTGTTACTGTACAATATCCTCTAGTCTGTATTTTTGTCTTCATGTCGGGCAGCTTGGGATGCAATCTACTTCCCAGAAATGCTGCCTCAAACTTTTCCTTCATCTCATCCAAATCTTCCAATCCAATTGCAAAACGGATTAAATTCGGTTGAACACCGTAGGTCAATGCAAAGTCCAATTCATGATAATGAGCCAATAAAGTGTATGGACAGGCCAAGGAGAAGTTTGTTCCTAGACTTGGGCCTTTGCTCAAATTTATCTTGTCATAAAAAGAACGGTCGCAAACATGATGGTCGAGAACGATGGAAAATAAGCCTCCATACCCAGCCGTATGTTTGCCTTCGATTTCATCTTTTCTAACAACTGAATTGTATCCTTCCGGACAGCTATATTTCGGGTAATAAATTGCAGCAACTTCTTCCCTCTCCTTTAGCCAATCTGCGAGAGCTTCTGTAGTTTCATTGATTTTTGAACTGCGCTCCAGAAAGTCTTCAGAGTTGGTGAATACTGCAATGGCGTCGCCTGACCAAAGTCCTTCGTGCGCAATGTGACTGGCTTCCAAATCCTTTTGCATCCATTGTCCTACCTTTGTATTTGGGTTTGTGATGACACTACCAGCCATGGCATCACCTCTTCCGTTGAACAATTTTGTCAAAGAGGTACAAAGGGCATCTGCAAGTCCACTATTGATAAGATCTAAATTTGCAAAGTTGCCAATGGTATCATCTACTATCAGCGCGAAGTCGAATTCATCTGCCAATTCTCTCAACTTTTGTAGATTGGGACAATTCAGCAAAGGATTCGAGGGGAATTCTGTAACTAGTACCGATACGCCAGCATCTCCATTATTTTCCAAAGCTCTCAGTCTCAGCATTTGTTCAAAGTTCTGCAAATCTGATTCATTGCCGTGTCCGAAGAATTCCACGCCATCTGGAACCAATTCTGGCCTAGCGCACATTTTCAAGGTATCAAGGTATGGAAATCCGTATACGATGGAAGTGCCTCCTTTTGATGATGGATTCTGTTCTAGTTCTCTGCGCCTGGTAGATCTCAATGCTGCATAGATACTTGCCATGCCACTCGGTGTGAGAAACACAGAGGATGCTGGAATCTTTACAATCGAAGCAATCCTTTCCTGAATACCAGTAAAAGAGTCGACTGATGATGAGCTATCACTTTCAGACGGAAAGTATGCCAAATGCGGTTGATTCGAATGGGGACAAGTTTTCCACCCTTCTCCATCTTGTTCAAAGAAGGATGAAGTCACTCTTTTTATACCACGCGTCTTATCACTTGTATCATCGCAGTGGTTGCACAGTCCAAGCTTTGAAAGAACCGATTCAGCCCTACGACTTGATAACACCTCACCAGTGTGCTGCCAGTAACTCTTGGCCTCAATGGCAAAGACAGTCCGTGCTGGAAATATGACAGCATGTGCTCCCGCGACGTCAAAGTCCATCACTCGTATGGGTGAATTGGGATTATACACATCTTTTTCATCATTGTCGTAATCAATTGCATTATCCTCTGTAAACAATTGGATACGAGAATCTCCAATAATTTGATGCACAGTAGTAGTGCTATCAACGAGCCTTGGACTGACAGCTGTTCCATCCAAATAACCACATGCCTTAACGAGGAAATCATGACACCTTATGGCGCTATTCCTAGTAGGCAAAACGATGCAATCAAATTCCCCTTCGTGCTGGGATTTGACTTTATCCATTGCTAATGCCGCCTCCATGAGTTGAATGACATAAGGATGATAGACGAAACGAGGATAGCCGCATGCTAATTTTTCAGTCACAGATGGGGATCCTTCTTCATACCCAACAACAGAGCACCAAGTTGGGAGAGACACAGAGCACGCATGCTCGTCAAGAGGAATCGGGTGTCCCAATGGGAAGGAGGTGGATGGTGCAGATGGTGGCATCACTTGTAGCAATCGTGTGCACTAGTGCAAGATGCTGGATGCTTCGCTTTCTATTATTACTCCGTAGTACTGTGTGCCTTCTCTAGTTAGCTAGCTAGCTTGTGTCCTCTTGTGTCTCAGTTCATAAAAATATAAAAATGAACGCTTTCAAGAGGTCCAAAAGAAAGATCAAACAGCGCAGGAGAAGAAAGAGAAGAGGGGACAAATAAATCAAAAGTGCGTTTTTTTAGTATCCGTGTTGGCCTGCTATTAATGCAGGTTGTTTACCTTCTACTAATGTCTTTGGAATGATGCAGTCACTTTGCTGTTGCTTAGATAACAGAATTCTGCTATCCCCCACATTTATTAATCAATGCTGACTTCCTTAATAGTCAATTCGTTGTTGGGTCAAATTGAGGAAGTATCTTATTAGTTATTAGTACGTAGAATTTAAGTTCTGGTCGTATGACGTCATAGAACCGCTCACAGTAATTGATGGGGGGATAAACAAGCCCATCATACGACCCCTACTATTTGAATGTGAGTGATGATGACGATTTTACTTATGCTCTAACTTATCCAACTGACGCAATCGATCGTAAAATGATTGCTGTTTCGCGCACCCTAAGAATCACGGTTGCACCTCCAGCAGCGCGCTACATAGTGCAGAATTTGAATGAAGACCTCTCTTCATCAATCATGCAGAACGGTCACATAATATTATATTATATTCTTTTAAACCAGACTGACTAATCCATGCAATCGACAACCAGTTTTGATTCTATTCCTAAGCAACCTCCACCTACAACTACTAATCGATGCCACCGCCAACTACTTCCCCGCTGCCTGAACTTGAATTCACAGATCATGGCTCTGGAATGAACTCATATAGGAGACAAGATAGTAGTGGTGAACTCTCGTTTGACAGCAGTGCGAGTGAATGCTCTGATGCCGTTTGCGATAATGGCATCAAGGAAGTTCTAGAGGATTACGACCAAGACCCCCTCACTCTTACCGTCAAAGGGCTGTATGCTAAGAGAGTTATGCCGGGAGCTAGATTCCTTCCAAGAGATTACACGTTGAAGGACTTGAACAAACATCAAGTAATGTGCAGGAGAAGAATACTCACGAAACCTGTCTCAACGTGTGATGACAACACATCCGTGGATATTGATGGAGATGAAAAATACGAAGTGGCAAAATTCGAACCTGTGACTGGATTAGTCAATGGATTCTTTTGGCACACTGATCCAACATTGGCCGGGCCTGGTCGCGTCATGGAGGATCGGGCAATATTATTTCAATCAGAGGAACATTATGAACGTCTCCAAAAAGAACCTGGGCTCAAATCCTGTTTTGACGATTTTGATTACAAGGAAACTCCATCATTTGGTGAGCAAGTGATTGTGCAGGGTTGCGATTCTCGTCAGCTTTCGATTGGTGATATCTTTGAGGTGGAAGGTAATTTGTCTCCTCTTGTGGTCGAGGTCACCTGTCCCCGGAAGCCTTGCCATTATGTGGATAAACGCCATGGATCAGAATTGGGATCAAATGGTATGAAGAGGTACGCTTTGACAAACTCATTGAGTGGGTGGTTTTGTAGAGTTCTCAAGGGTGGAGAGCTCAGAGATGGGATGAAATTGATTAGAACAAAACATCCACATCCCAAATGGACATTGGCATACACCAGCGCTGCTTTGTACTCAGGAGGTAGCAAGCTAGATTTGGCCATGTGCAGAGCTCATTGGAGACGCAGCAAAGATGAGCTTCAAGAATTAGTGAGCATTCCTCAATTAAGTCCATATGAGTGGAAGGACGAAGCCATGAAATTGCTTGACAAGTGGGAGGATGGAAGTTGTAACGAGGAGAAGGGTGGGGTTAACCTTTCGACCTCTTTCAGGAAACAGATATTTGCCTTCGTGGAAGTCAAAAGGGACAATAAGATTGTGGGATCTATCGACATCTTCCCTATCACAGCATGGACCATTTCCCTGATGTGTATTTTTGTTGCTACTTTGGCGATTGGGGCGACCTACACAGCCTAGTATTATTGTGCTGTTGCATATTTATAAATAATCTTCTTCTTTCATTTTATTTCCGATGTATGAACGTGTATGCGATTGATCATGGGAATACAATCACCTCTAATCTAGTCGAATATGGCAAGTTGCAATGTAATAGTATGCAATATACATGCATGACACGTGACTTTGATATTCTGATGCTGCTGCTAATAAAGGTTATGTTACTATATATGAACGTGTATGCGATTCGCAGTTTGGGTATAACTGCCATCTATTTCACATACGTCAAGTTCAGATACTGCATTGGGATACGCTGTTAGCTCTCCAATGACAGCTGCAATCTTTGTACCGGGATCATTCGAAAGATTCTGCACGAAGTCATCACATACCTCCGGAGAAACGAAGAAAAGTAGTCCACCAGCAGTTTGAGGGTCGAATAATAAAGGATATGTCAGTGGGAAAGATTTTGCTGCTTCTTCGTGGTTCGACACTGCACGACGGCTTCTAGAATTCTCTCGATATAGCGATGACAGAATACCATTAGCTACAGCTTCCGTGGCTCCTTTGAAGAAAGGGATCGCATTAATGTCTAATGATGCTGACACAATATCTAGCGTTTCCTCTGAATCATCATTCGCAACAAGCATTTCCAGAAGATGGCCACACAATCCGAACCCTGTCACATCTGTGCAAGAATGAATTCCTCTGTCATCTTTATCTAATCTAGCTTTGACAATGTCCATAGCAATCCGACTTGCTGGTCCATTGCTTGTTGTCATGCTTTCAATTGCTTCTTCTACCATTTCGCCACGGCATTTTGCACGCATGTCAGCTGCAAATAATGCACCAGTTCCGATGGCCTTTGTTAGAATAATCTTATCTCCAATCTTGCCTCCTCGCTTCCTCAGTAACATTGTTGGATCCTCGATGAAACCGCTTACTGCAAACCCTAATGCTTGTTCGGCGCCTTCGCAAGTATGACCGCCAGCTAATTCGCAATCATCCTCGTCTAGAACATCACTAGCACCACTAAGCATGTCTACCAATGTTCTCTCAGTCATGGCTTCATTTGCTGCAAATTGAACAACCGCTAGTGCCAAGGCAGTTTGGGCCTTGGCGCCCATTGCATGACAATCACTCAATGCGTGCACTGCAGCTATCTTTCCAAAAATGAATGGATCAGATATAAATGACCTAAAGAAATCGATGGTCTGAATCATTGCCCCACCTCCAGTCTTTGGTAACATTACTATGGCAGCGTCATCGGGATCAATTTTGTTTGGTTTCGTTTGGTGAGTTGCATCAGAACAAGATTGTGCCAATCTGCGATTATGAACAGTGTCAAGAACACGCGTGAGTGTTCTAGCTCCAACCTTTGCTCCACACCCCCCACATCTCATGGGAGCTTCTGTAAATGCAGCAAGTGCATCTTGCCCCCTACTGGCTAAAATAGGAGGAATAAAATGTTTGTCCTTTTGACCAGATGTATTGAGCTCTTCCTCTTCACTTTCCATTTCTTCCATTGATGGTAGAATCTGATACATATCCATCCAAGCTCTATCAATTTCATCCTTTAACCTCCAAAGAAATTCTCCCTCCAAAGCATGTTGTCCTCGTGATGCTACAGCGTATTTATCACCAGTTGAAATTAATCCAAGAAATTCTTTTTGTGGCTCGTGTACAGTCAAAGGTTTATTTACGAGATATGCAATAAGGTTATCTTTCACAATTGGTCCAGCTCGAACTGCAAATACTCCCGCTGTTGATCGAAGAATGTTAATTAGAGAACTTCGATTTATGAACCATCTTATGACATGCACAGTCAATCATTAAACTGTATCAGTTCATTTATGACACTACGTACCTTTTGGCCTCGGATTCTGTACCATGTGACAACAGTCGCCAGCTGAGAAAACACCTTTGTGACTCACAGATTCATATGTATCATTAACCTTAATAAATCCATCGACTGAAGTTTCAAATGGAGTTTTATCTGATAACCATGACGAAGCACCAGCAGAAGTGCACCATAGGCATTCATCGAAATAAATCATGGCCTGAGCACAAGAGCTATCAGATAGTTTCAAACTTTTCTTCACAGATCCACTTCCGTCCACCTCCGAGTTAACCCCGACTGCTTCAGCACCATACCGGACATCAACATTTCGTTCCTGCAATATCCTGCAGAAGATCCGTCTAACATCTTCATTGTGACTCGGCAAAAGATCCTTTCCACGCGTAGCCAAGACAATTTTGATGCTACCAGCAGGATCCGAGTACAATTTTTCCTGGAGGGTCTTTTTGATTGCATGGCGGGCACTCAGTGCTAATTCTATGCCACCAGCTCCGGCACCAACAACAAGAAGAATGAACGGTCTTTGGGGTGTATATGCATCAACTGGAGACTTCTGCAATCTTTCACATATATCATCCCATCTTTGCGAAAAGGTAGCAATGGGCTTTACTGGAGTCACAGTTGCCGCACCATCGACGTCACTGCACAAAGCTGGTGGAATAGTGGGGCTGCATCCAATGTCAATACTCAAGGTATCATATCGAAGATCAGGTCTGCCATCTGAACAACTAATCCAACCTCCACCACTGATAGAATCATAAGTAACTCCAGTAGCAGCGGCATGGATGAATCTGATCCCACTGAAGCTACATAACTTCCTAAGATCAAGATGTGCTTCCTCCGCGGTATAATGACCAGCTACAATTCCTGGTAACATGCCACTGTACGGAGTCAGAACCGTGGAAGATATAAGTGTGATTTGTATACCATTCTCTTCAATGGTTGACTTGAGTGGTGCCATGCCGAACATTTTAAGTGCATGAACATGGGCATGTCCACCTCCTACAAGCACCAAGTCTGATATCAGAGGTGTTGGTGATGCTTTCATTAGTTAATTTGTTATCAATTGGATGATTGGCTGGACGATTGGTTGGCTTCTATGTAGGAGCTTCCAATCGTTTATTATGTCAGGAAATTATATCTTGTGGTTCTTTTCTCTTTTTCATGACGATGTGAGAAGATGTGAGGAGGGACATGCTTCTCACTTTTTCGCGGTAATTCTTGATCGGTAGTGAAGTCTTTCGAAAAAAAATCTTCATGCTATCAATCAAGCAGGCTGGATTTGAAGAGGGCTCTGTTACATCAAATAATAATTTGTGTATTGTCTAATTAGTGATGGGGATATATTGCGACTGTAAGATATCTATTTGATAGTAGACCAGCAGGTGATTCTTTTCTGAAGAAATTGTAGATAGGTACCACCAAGAATGGTATCATCCCATCGACGCCATCGTCAATTCCCCAGTCACAATACGGGCATTGTTAATTTCTTAGAATAGGCAGGACAACTTTTCTCAGATTCGCGATAGACTCCCCCGTGTCATGCTGATACAATTTTCTTCACTTTTTCTTGTAGATTGCTTGTCAAGGATGCTCCCAAAGTTGTGCAAATTTTCTTAAAAATTGCTGTAGGACTTTGTCGTCGAAAGATCTTCGTCTTTGAGAGGCGGGCGGCGTACTTGACGACCTTGCTTATTTCGAGCATCGCCTTGATCAGAATGTCCTTCTGTTAGCACTTCCTATACCTATTGAAAACATTGATTGAAGACAAGAAATCAAACTTCTGCATCCTAACGATACATGCTGTAAAAAAGGCAATTGTTCAAAGCCCGCAATTGGTATTGCCCAATCATTGACAATCAATCCTAACTCGCACTGCACTCTACCCTTTCAGCATCCTAAGAACTCTATTGCACCTTCACCTCCACAGGGTTCCACAGTTCAAGCTTGGTTCAAGATTATTCGATCAATTCCCTGGTGGTCTACAATGAAGCTAATCCTAACTATCCGAACCTTCAACTTCTTCACACATGGACTATTGCGTGAAAAAAAAGCAGACATCAATATTAATCACGATTCTTTTTTACTAGATTTGTTGCCGACAAAATATCAGATGAATTAGAAAGGTGTCCGCCTCCACTGAAAATCATCGTACCACTGTGTCCTGTACAATCCTTTTGTGCCTTGCTGCTAGGTTTGAATATGAATACTAATATTTATGTTGAAATAAGAAGTTCTTATAATCTTATGAGTAATAGGGCAAAGTGTGTATTCCTCCAACGGAATATGTGATTCATGTGTACAGTTCATCTAGAGCTTGAGACGCTGATGAGTTTATCATCGAGATATACCGATTCGCTTATGAGGTTACAAGAGATTGATGCAACAAACATCCACCTCAGAACCAATATTTCTGAATAATGCTTCTGTCGTGAAAAAGCATTGTACTTGAATAAGACCCTTGAGCCATGAAAGGTTTTTTTGATGTCATAACTTGTGCTATCGTTCTGGAGTTGACATCATGATGTGCTACTTCAAACTCATGACAAATGATCTCTGATTACAAGTTCGCGCAGAAGTGTGGCATTTAAAAGAAGAGTGGAGCCATGACTGCTAATCGATTATCATGCCAATTCTGTTTTTGTCCACCTTCCCCGCCTGGGACATCTGATCTGAGAATAGTGTGTTCCATTGTGTAACCTACGTAAAACTTCTTCACTTTTCTGCTAGGAATCCTGATAGGTAACACTCGGCTGGGATCCCCTGGAACTGGAGCATACATCATCGAACCAACTCTCGCTCCTCTAGGAGCCTGTACACAAATCTTTAGTTCTTCCTTTTGGGAAATCACGGTTGCCATTGTTTGAACCTTTCTATTCGTGGCTGTGGCAGGTGCTGCAAGCTCTTTATCCGGAAAGCGTACCATGAAGGTGGAACCTTCGCGATCACAGTCTTGAGGTATTGTGACATTTGTAGCCCTGCCGCTTGAATCTGGTGCGATGACTTCAATCGTCTGTCCAGGTTTGTATCCTGGAGGTACAGTCACTTTCACAAGCAAAAAATCAGATGCTGTTTCTGGGCGATATGAGCTTCCTCCGCAGCAACAGGCCATTGTACAGATGAATTCAGTGTTAAAATAGATCGATGTGAGCGATGAATGATGGGTGATGGGTTTTTAGAGCAACACGGATGTGTTCACAAAACTATTTTATCATGTTTCATGCTTCATGCTAGACAACAGGTCGATCGATACCCATCACAACAATCCTGCAGTCTGTAATCACTACGTCGCCCAAAAGGCCTTTGGCACTGCCATAATGTAGTCGTTTGTCCTCGTTTGTCCCTAACTCCTATGTAACTTTAAGGCTTCCAGTTAGCAATTACGATAGCATCATTCCTCCACCTCTGCTCCCAATCTATCTCCTTCTTCTTCATATATCAGCAGTGCTCGACAGTACCCTGGATGGTTGACCGTCGTTGCATCTCCTGAGTATCCACAGTCGAGTCCGAAAAAGAAGCATCCTTCGGCGTCATCTGGAACATCCTGGAATGAACGTCCGGACCAGAACGGACCCAAAATAATATTCCTGAAGTCAGCTCGAGCATAATATTAATAATAATGAGCAAACCCCTCCAAATGGACGAAGGTTTAGGAACCGAGACGGAGCTGTATCAGAATCTAAGGAGCGATGATGCAATAATGGCCTTTGAAGATGAACCACCATCAGCAACTCAGTGGAAAATTTTGGCAGTTTTGCTAACCGTATACTTGCCCATCGCATCGTGTCTTCATTTGTTTCTCGTGATCATGTGTTCACTGGGGACTGATAATCCCGAGATGTCCGACCCACCTGTGCAAAGGGCTGTCCGCAAAGTGTATATGACTATCTGGATGTGGATCAATATCAGTCTTTTTGTGTCGTCGCTTGTACTTGGAATCCAAGCATTCAGGAAAGAAGCTTCAGGATGGAATCGGGTTTGCTTCCTTTTCTTTGGATACGGAATTGCACTCCCGATGGGTCTCTTCTTGGTCTCATTGTTCCTACTGCCTTTCTGCCTCCGTATAGCTTCAAATTTCGAGACTGATTCGCAGTAGACTGATTCGCAGTAGACGATGATGATTCAAGTCAATAGCACTTATTTTTTTAAGAAAATGTTGGAAGGCCAATACTACCTAATACAAATTTAAGGCTTACGTATTTATGAATGACGGTAAGAGTCTAAAAGTCTCTTCGTTTTGATCACTTTTCTCAGGTGGTGCCTTTCTCGCTTCCTCTGGAATCCTTCTTCCCAGTCGAATTGGAACTTGCTGGTGGTACATTCTCAGCTCCACTATTTTTGCTCTCTGCAACCTGCAACTATGGATAAACGCGCAGGTATCGGTGGATACTTTCGTTTGTTAGCCCATCGCGTCGTAGCTAAATATGAATGCAAGAATAGTGGGACATCATGTTCTGATGTTGTTAAGTGAGATTTGCATAATGCGGTGTGTATGGACGTAGATGCAATCATTATTGCAAACCTCAATCATTTGAGGGATACATCGGACAAAATCTTGAGAAAGGCTAAGGAAAGAAATGTGGGAGATGGTTGTGAAATCTCCAAATAAGAACAAAGGTCCAAAGGCAAAAGGTGATCAGAGCATTCTATCAATGATAGAACAACATTATGTGAATTTGACCGCTATAATGCCATTTACTTGGAGCACCCATACAGGACATGATGGATTTCGTGCGGAACCACAGCAACTGATAAAAACACGAAATGAGGTAGGAATGCTCCACTTTACAATGCCGAAAGATTTTGGAAACAATTTCATGGATCGTGGAGGGACACGATGTAACCATACAGATATTGCACTGGGGGGTGATATGCAAAATGGTCGACGTTCGTGGGGACTTGTAGAATACAGAATACTATTCGAAATTGAATTGGGAATGGGCATTGTTCCAGGGAGGTACTAGCAGGCTTCGTCCTGGTGAAGATGGACATGCATTGAAATATGTCAACAAGGTATATGGGCTAGAATAGCTTCAAGCTCTAGGCAGGAACAAAGCATCTAAGGTTCGGCTATTGAAGGAGCTGAAATCATCATTTACTCTTCTGTGGAGCTACGCTGAACAGCCCTACTTATGGTAACTCTGTTCAATGAGAACGCAGTTCGCATGACGAGAATAAGAACAATACCTAAGCTTCAATCCCATTCAAAGTCAATCCAGAATAGTTTATTATGGACATCATCTTTCAATTCATCTCAAGAATGTGGTTCTGTTTCACAACTAAAAATGCAAGCTCGCGACAATCACTTTGAAACTCATTATTTATAATTTATGACAATTATTTACATTCTCTAAAATATGTGACGCACACACTCTATACTAATCTTGCAGAAGATGTGGGTACCTTAGTTCTACTCTTTTTGGGTACCCTTGTTGCTTTCGTTTCTGTGGTTGCCTTGGCCATTTTGCCCTCATCGGACACTAGCACTTCACTCACTTTCCAAATTGGGATCAGCAGTAGCTTCCTTCTCGGCATCGGCTCGTCTTGGGCATCAAGGAGCCTTGGTTCTCCCGCCTTTCAGTACTCTGACTGCCTTGGTTGCCTTGGTTGCTTTGGTACTCGCCTTGGTTTCTTTTAGAGCATTGGTGCTCGCCTTAGGTATCTTGATATCCGCCTCCATAGGGATCTCGATTCCATACTTCTTGGGCGTCTTGGTTCCTTTCGGAGCCTTGGGTATCGTAGGATCCTTGGTACTCGCCTTGGTTCCTTTTGTAGCCTTGGTACTCGCCTTAGGTATCTTGATTCCCTCCTCCTTGTTAGGGATATCGATTCCAAGTAGTATCCTCGGTCCCTTGGTTGACTTGGGCGTCGTATCACTTTGAGGAAAGGAACGAATGGAACGCTGCTAGCGCACCAAAATGCAAATGCCAGCATGGTAACATGGTAACATGCAACAGAAATCACTTATGGCGCTGCGAGTTCCATAATCGTCTTCACTTCAGCCCACAATCCTGTAATGCAGCATAAATTTTAAATTTCAGCTCGAAAAAAATCGCACGTTCTAAAAGGCACAACGGGTGCGACGATCTGCTCTTTTACTCGACCCCTTGCCAGCTGACACTATCAGTCTTAGTTCCATCATCAGTGCTAGGTCGTCCCTCGTTATAATTCATTTTGGTAAGGTAGAAGGCTGAATTACCAAAGTCCAATCGTCCCTCGGAAGCAGTAGAAGACGGTCTGATATTTATTTGTTGATTCGATGTGCCCTTCATGTGTTCCTTGCTCCTACTTCGAACAAATGCTTTCCTCTTCTCAGCAACAGTCATGGTTTTCTCGAGTGTATTCGCAGTATACATTGATTTCTTGCTGCATGATGGCTCTTTTCCGTTCCTTGTTGTAATGAGAACCATGGGCTTCTCCCTAACTGGTTTCCCCCTAATTTGGTCCACGGAAGTCTTTGATTTGGACAGCGAGCCACCATCTTGATATCTATTGCTGGTCGAAGATGTAGTGGTAATAATAGTTGAATCATCGTGATCCATTCCTATTTTGCTGTTCGTTCCAACAGCACCCTTTTGTTCTTCCTCATCATCTCCATCGCGATAATCACCATTCCCAGCTTGTGTACTGCTATCACTAATACTACTTATACTACCACCACCATCTCCAATGTTCAAAAAGAGAGATAAGAATTTTCTGTAGATGGGATGAAGTGGACTACCTGGAAAGACCAAAACGCCGATGATGAAAGATGATATGCAGATAAGGAAAGTGAGGGAGAGGAGAAATGCACCAGGATTGTTGGTGGTTGCTTGATACCCATCGAAGGTGAAATCAGTCACTCTGTTGTCGTTGTAATAGTTGAAGTAGTGTTGATAGTCAGGGCCGGACATAATGATCTTGGAAGATGATTATTCGGCGATAAGGTAAGGATCTATGTTGATTTGAATGATTTGCCAGTATGTGCCAATTTAGGGTTGGGTCAGCTTGACTGCTGCTTGTGTTACACCGTACTGCAGTGGAGCAAGACTAAGTAATGCGAGTGATGACATATGGACTCCTTCAATTAATAAAAGAGAATGGAACCCGGCAAAGTATTCTGGTATTATGAGTACATATCTCTCTTCAGAGGACGTTTGACCTTTGTTTGATACAAAATTATTCTAAGTTGTTTCAACGCAGTGTCAACCTTTCTACATTTCTAGCTCAATATAACTCTAGATACTATATCGTCCAGTCATGGCTAGAATGTAGGGGGGTCCACCCCCCTCTTTTTTTTAGGGAGGTTTATACACCGGGGGTACAACCACCCTAGTTTCTAGGGGGGTTTATACACCGGTGGTACAACCACCCT
>Ga0306864_1000682_pt1 | contig 15151 bp, 14 predicted proteins | sample AntRauTorckE5430_FD_190448 | JGI IMG/M metagenome (GOLD analysis project Ga0306864, IMG submission 190448) | Saline lake microbial communities from Rauer Islands, Antarctica - Metagenome Torckler E5 #430 (v2) (version 2) | ecosystem: Environmental > Aquatic > Non-marine Saline and Alkaline >...
AGGAAGGAAGCGGCGGATCAAGGGATCGGATGTAGCAGAAACATAGTCTGTCTGTGACAGTTGAAGTTTCAGGTTTCAGCAGGCGTTTGAAGCTGTTCAAAGGGGAGGTAGGAAAAAGAGCAATTTAAAAACTGTATAAAAGCCTAACTTTATTCATTGCACAATGCACAATCACAATCACAATTCACAATCACTCGACAATTGTCTGTCTACACAACAACCGACATCCACTCAATCATAGGATGCTTTTCATTCAATGTACCAGTTCCAAAAGTAATGTAATTTGTACCAGCGAAAAATCCTTGTAGCTCAATAGGCAGCACCGTCGATTTACCACCTTGATAACACCAATGCCCAGAGTTAGCAAAAGTGAAGTTGTTAACTGCACCGTCATTCACACTTACAGCTACGGTACGGGTTGTAGCTGCGAGATAAGCAACGTTCACAGAGTAATCTCCATCCGATGGTACGTCTACAGTGAATGTGACAGTGCCACCATCCTTTGACCCCAAAAATCTGTTATTGTGGCGTATCCACGAGAAAAAGATATGTTAGAACAAAACACATGTCACAACCATCATCAATATGATTTATCTCTAATGAAAACATGAACGCATGCTTACTTACATCACCATGTTAGTCCCTGTCGATTCACAATTGAATAATTCGGCATTACCTTCGAGGGTTACATGTTCTGCATCATCCACATAAATGCGCGTTCCAGAGAACTCACAATCAACACTTTTATCCCCAGGGTTTAAATAAGCCCTACCGAGAGGTGTGAGATGCTTTCCTGATTTGTCTACTAGATAATTGGGTTTAATTTGAGGATTCCATGATGTCCACAAGGAATAACGTTCAATGTTCTCCATTTCCTCCATTTTGACTAACGAGCCCCTACCATGCGTGGCTTCCATTTGTCCCGTGATGCGCAAACATTGCCCTTTACTGTCAGGATGAGGATATGAGAATGCATCCGATTCAGGGTTAGGAATCACTTCCTCCCAGTAACAATTGGTTTCGGTGACCCACAGCTTACGGTCCAAAATGTATTCTGTCCAATTCTTTTTTCCACCGAAATCTCCCAATTTGGCAATAAGACGAGTTATCATTTCAGAATTATCCCCTCCATACCAGTCATTCCAAATGGACTCCCTGCAATCATACTGATGAACAGCGAACATTTTAATGAGCTCAACATTACAAGGATACAGAGAGTTATTGCGCTTATCATAACACTCCTTAAGAAAATCAGCAAACCACGTTACTGCTTTGTTACTCGTATTGAGGGTAGGAGAAACAAGTTCAAGCCCAGTAGCAATAGCTGCAGGCTGCACCAATCTACGCCAATATAGAGCAGCTTCTTTTGGAGTGAGATCATTACCGACAGGAGGAGGATTGTTATACATCTCATTGAACCCCATCAATCTTTTGATTTCAACACCATTGATACGCATATCCTTGGCATCCTGAAGGACATCAGTGACATCCTTTAACGTGCAAAGTGGACTTCCCCATTTTTCATCAAAGAAAAATTTCTTGTTAAATTTACCAGACTCATCCCACAACCATGGCCCTGGAATCATTGGGATGAACTCAACATCATTATCATCTGCCCAAGTACCCTGCCAATCAAATGGAGTGTGCTGGTAATTGTAAAACCAGGACACGGATCCATTGAAGTGATTAACTGCATGCTGACTTGATTGAAAACCAATGATGAGTCCCTTCTTCCTAGAACGGCCTGTAGGAGAGCAAAGTCCACAAGAGGCAACGCATCCAGCAGCAATATCAGCATTGAAAAAAGATCCAGATTCGACGCAGTAGTCACCAGTACGTTCTTCTGTTTTCTTCTGTGTGAAAAAATCGCAGCCCACGCTATTGCCAGAGTGATCAAGTTCGAACGTGAAACCATTAGTATCTTCGCACGGAATAGGGGAGCAAAGCCCACAAGAGGCAATGCATCCAGCAGCAATATCAGCATCGAAAAAGGATCCAGATTCGACGCAGTAGTCACCAGTACGTTCTTCTGTTTTCTTTTTTGTGAAAAAATCGCAGCCCACGCTGTTGCCAGAGTAATCAAGTTCGAACGTGAAGCCATTGGTATCTTCGCACGGAATACAGGTGTTACAACAAGCCTCCATGATAGAAGGTTCGCTGCAGTACTGGGGTATGCGTATTTCTGCTTGTATCTTGTTTTTGGTCAACCAGGCGCAATTCACGGTCACACCAGTGTATGTTGTCACAAATGTGAAGGCGGCATCGTCAGCACATATTTGACCTTTTGCTAGTGCAGGGACAAGAGCGATAATGGCAGCTGTAAACAACATGATCTGTGTTTTGATAGTATACATGATCGAGATTTTTTGACGATATCATTTTTGTGTCTCGTCGTCCCGGTATCTTTTGTTTTGAGGGCTCATTCCTCATCATGCCGAACAATTGCCTTTCACGCACGTAGTCGTCAGAACTACGATACAGTAGCCCTTTCTTAAAATAGAAAAATTTCGTTTGCGCCGCCCGCCAAAAAACTTGGCGCGTATGACGGGGAGGGTCCTGTAATGTCCCGTAAGCGCTTCAAATTAAAAATGGGTGCTTTCGTCATGCACTAGCTAGCATGTTGCTTTCGTTTATTATACGGTTCATTAATCCAGACGATACAAAGCCTTCTGAAATGGAAGGAAGGAAGGAAGCGGCGGATCAAGGGATCGGATGTAGCAGAAACATAGTCTGTCTGTGACAGTTGAAGTTTCAGGTTTCAGCAGGCGTTTGAAGCTGTTCAAAGGGGAGGTAGGAAAAAGAGCAATTTAGCTATAAAACTGTATAAAAGCCTAACTTTATTCAAAAATTAGTATAAACTTTAACTGAAACTAGGCAACCAGAAGATATTTTTCGGCAGTGATTGAATTTCAGTGAAATTATTGTCCATCGCCAAAGTACTGCAACCTCGTATTCCTGAAAGATGGAGGAACATCTCTACCACGTGTGTAATAAGTAATCCTTTGATCGCAGCACTACTGATCTTGATTGTAAAGACATGCGCTGCCAACGTGAAAATTCTGTGCTGCAGGGCACACTTGAGCCAAGAAGCATGGAAGAATTGGAAGGATCTTTTCTTGATCCTAACGCTGTCACGATTGGTATTGCTAAAAAGTGGCCTGCAACAAGAACATCAGGTTCTTCAACCCTTGTAAAAGAAATTGATGGCGATTATAAACTTCATTTACAATCGTCAGTTCTCACAATACCTTCTAATATAGTCGACCATCCTACGCTGCTGGACCGAGTCGTTTCTGAAGAAAGTGCCGCACTTCCTTCTTCCTATTTTCAGTACAAAGAAGAAGAACACAAAGAAGACAAAGATGGCAGCTTCGACCAAGACCTGGCAAGAATAAAGAATTCCTTAACAATTCAAGAATTGAACGATGATACTCCAGCAGCCGCTTTGATATCGACCAGCGAAAAGGCTCGGGTTGGTTCCGAAATTGGTCGGCTGGCTGCAGCAAAAGAACGTGAACTGACAATATCTGCAGATCGTCAAGCAAAAGCAAAGCCATATCACGAGAAAGTAAGAATTGAAGCAGCTCAAAAGATTGCCCGACAAAGATCAAGAGAAGGTTTCTCTACAATGAAGCAAGATGATCATCCTTACATCAACCCAATGATATTGCTGGATAACGTATCAAATCGAAATGACAAATGCTTCATAAAGAAGGGTAGTTGGACCTATGATGTCCCAGATCATCAAGTTCACAAAAACCTTGCTACCAGCGGAGATCGCAAGATAAGCTAGGCAGATGGGGAACAATCCAATTTAAATCAAAATTCAATCAAAATGTGCTGCTATTATTCTAAATATTTCTAGATATGCAGAGAAGAAAGAAATAAGGATGCATCTTTTACTGATTACCAAAAGAATGATGAGAATACAGTAGATAATTCCTTAATACAATGATCTACTTGATTACAGACGATGTCCATCTTTTGACCGTGTCCACAACAGTGCACAGGCCTTCATAAAAGTGAAGTCAGAAATTCTTTTCAATTTCATAGCTCTGCATTTTCATTTACATACCAAAAAGAAACGGAAGAAACCAATGACTTCTAATCCTCGCCCATTTGTATGGTCAATCAAATTTACCCCAGTAATTGATTTATCTAATTACTCACGCTAGCAATCTCCACCTTTTGACAAAGCCTCGAAACGAGACCCAACAATTGCAAATTAGAATTGACTCCATCCGCGATCCTCATGTGACAAAAACCAATTTCTCGCAAATATTCTAATTTCATTGCCTCCGGGATTCCTAAATGTGCCTTCACAACTTTAAATAGAGTCCCAATGATATCACCGCAACTATACCCTGTATTCCAAAGCGCTGTCATTTCCTTCACAGCATCATTCGTTGATCCCTTCAAGCACGCATCAATAATTTTCTTGACTGTGGTGGGATGAGGCTGGTCGCATACCTTGAATACGTTCGTCTGGTTCACATGGCTGAATCCACTATGCGTCGCTTGTAAATTATTCAACGCATTTCTCAAATCCCCCTCAGCTGTGAATATGATAGCTTCCAATCCATCATCTGTGTAACTGACCTCTTCCATTTGACAAACTTGCTTCAACCTCACGAGAATTTGCTCATCGGCTAGACGCGTATATCGAAGAATGGCCGCCCGGGATTGAATGGGTTCGATAATTTTTGTGGAAATGTTACAAGCGAGAGCGAATCGAGTTGTGTTGGAATAAATCTCCATTGTGCGACGAAGAGCTTGTTGTGCTGCTCCTGTCATGGAATCTGCCTCGTCGAGAATTATAATTTTGTGCCTACAGTAGTAGTAGCGTGAGGATTGAAGCATCGGATTATTAGATGGCATTTGTTCAAGCTTGTTATATAATGTGTCCAGCAGCTGCAAATTAAAACATTCACTTGTCTTACCTGCCAGGAGGCAAAGTCACTTTATTCATGGCAAAACCCTTGATTTTATTTCTCACAACATCGATACCTCTCGCATCACTCGCATTCAACTCCAAAACTCCAGCGCCATAACTGCTCCCCAGCAACTGTCTTGCTAAAGCATGAACACTTGTAGTCTTTCCGGTTCCAGGTGGGCCGCAGAGGATGAGGTTTGGCATATTGCCATCTTGGCCGATGGCGCGGAGACGGACGAGCGTCTCTTCATTTCCCACTACATCGTCAAGAGTTTCTGGACGGTAGCGTTCGATCCATGGGGATTCATATCCTCCTTTCGCGGATGAAGGAGGGGCTTTGCGTTTGTTCGTTGTGGTACTCATGACCAATGTGATTGTGGCTATTGGCTATTGGATGCTGTATGTGTATGCTGTTTGTACTTTTACTATCTTCATCTATGATCTTCTATGATCATACCTACTTTTACATGAAACATGAAAGTAGACTTCGATTATTTTCTCCTCTTTCCCTTTCTATTTTAATTGAAATTTCTATTTGAATTTTCATTTGTAGTTGAAGTTTCAGGTTTCAGTTTTGTTGTGCGCCATTTTTGAACAATTTTTAAGACTGAAGTTGCGCATCATCAATGTTTGACACCAATTGACAATTGATCACAACAGTTCTTTGCATTCTCAATTCCCAACTCCCAACCATCACAATTTTTCTTATTCCAACAAAGAATACTGAAAAGAATACATTATGACGATCATGCTCAGTAGATCTCTAGCCACCGTTTCCAAAAGAACCACAGTTCTTCGCTCTATTCCCAAAAAGATCTTCTCATGCAATGGTGGTCTCACAACTTCAACTAATCATACACTTCTTGCAACAACGAAGCATGTTCCATTCATGCTTCATACTCAGCCTCGTATGCAATTATCGTCAGTTGCTGCAATGAACAATGAGAAAGCCACCAATGTTGTTGAAACAGCAACAGCAACAACAACAGCAATATCTAAATTTGTACCTACAGCTGAAAGAAAGTATGAATTCTTTCAAAATGTAGATCTCACTCCAGAGGGTATCGCCATCCTTCGTTTCGATAACCCTGCCAAGAAAGTCAACACGATCAGTTTTAAACTCAAGGACGAAGCCGAAAAACTGTGGAATTCTGAAATTCACAATAATGGAGATGTCAAGGGGGTCGTTTTTATTTCAGGAAAACCAGATGGTTTCATTGCCGGTGCCGATATTTTCGATATCCAGTCCATGGAGAACAAAGAGGAGGTCATTCCCCTTATTGAATCCGCTACGAACTTTTTCCAGCATCTGAAGAGCAAAGGTGTTCCTCTTGTTTGTGCAATCAATGGGCCGGCGTTAGGTGGAGGGTTGGAGTGGGCTTTGTGGTGCGATTACCGCATCTGTACTGATTCTCCCAAGACGAAGATGGGGTGAGTCCTTGTTTCAAATTGGTTTGCTTTGCTTCGCATAAATAAGGCGTACAATACTGATTTCTGTAAATATGTGTCATTCCATTAGATTACCTGAGGTGAAGCTTGGATTGTTACCTGGATTTGGCGGTACTCAAAACCTTCACAAATTAGTGGGGTTGCAAAAGGCCATGGACATGATGTTGACAGGAAAGGATATTCGACCCAAGCAAGCAAAGCGAATGGGTCTTGTTGATCTCGTTGTTGCACCACAGTCTTTGGAGCAAGTTGCCATTGAGAGCGCCAAAAATCTTGCCAATGGTTCTCTGAAAAAGAGCAAGGGAAAGAAAAAATCCCTGCAGGATAAACTTGTAGAAGATACTTCCATCGGAAGGCATTTCATGTGGCAGACCATCGATAAAATGGTCCAGAAGAATACTAACGGAAACTACCCCTCGCCTTTGGCTATCATTGATTGCGTCAAATATGGTATTGAACATCCTAAAGGTGATGAGAAATTCAAGTTTGAGCGAGAAAGATTTGCGAAACTTGCTGCGACTAGTGAGTCTGAGGCTTTGATCGGAATCTTTGACGGTATGACAAAGATGAAAAAGCATAGCTACGGAGAGGTTGCTCATCCTGTGAATACGGTAGCTGTCCTAGGGAGCGGGCTCATGGGATCAGGCATTGCACAGGTTACAGCAGAAAAGGGGTATGAAGTGCTCTTGAAAGATCGTGATGATGCATCTGTCGCCCGTGGTCTATCTTATGTAGATGAGAATTGGGGAAAGAAATTGAAACGCAAGCACATGTCAAAATTTCAATATAATATCAATTCCTCCAATATCGTTCCTTTGACAGACGATATGGATTCTTGGAAGACGCATTTCGGTAAAGCTGATATGATCATCGAAGCAGTGTTTGAAGACATTGACTTGAAGCGGAAGATAGTTTCTGAAATGGAAGGCGTCACTCCCGACCACTGCATATTCGCAACAAACACATCTGCAATTCCAATTGCTGATATTGCAGAAGGAGCCAAGAGGCCAGAACAAATTATCGGAATGCATTACTTTAGTCCTGTACCTTCGATGCCTCTTTTGGAGATCATTCCTCACGAAAGTACTTCTGATTCTACCAAGGCTGCAGCATTCGAAGTTGGATTGAAACAAGGGAAAACTTGTATCGAGGTCAAAGATGTTCCAGGATTTTATGTCAATCGCTGTCTTGGACCTTTCCTTGTTGAGGTGAGTCACTACTGTTGCATTGTATTCGGGTTCCAGTACGCCACTGATGTATACTAATCACCAATTCTTTCTTTGTATCGTAGGTATCGGCGCTTATTAGAGATGGTGTTGGACTCGAAGAACTTGATACAGCAGCAAAGAATTTTGGAATGCCAGTTGGTCCAATTGACCTAGCAGATAATGTCGGTATTGACGTTGTTTCAAAGGTTTCCAATTATCTTTCTAACGCTGATCTTGGCGATCGGATGTCTGGAGGAGACGTGACCTTGATGGAGAAAATGATTCAAAAAGGATGGCTCGGTAAAAAAGCAAATCAGGGTTTTTACACTTATGAAGGCAAAAAGAAGACAATTAGTCCGGAGGTCCAAGCATATGTGAATGCCTTTAAACAAACAGACTTGCATCTTCAAGAAGAAGAAATTCAGAACAGGCTTATTTGTAGATTTGTGAACGAGGCTGCAAAATGCCTCGAAGATGAAATTATCAAAGACCCCGTTGTTGGCGATATCGGACTGGTGTTTGGCACAGGATTTGCTCCATTCCGTGGAGGACCATTCAGGTACCTTGATACGTATGGAGTCGATAAATATGTTGGTATGATGAATGGTTTCGCTGAAAAGTATGGTCCTCAATTTGAACCATGTCAATTGTTAAAAGACTATGCAGTATCTGGGAAGAAGTTTCACTAAAGTGCTAAAGTTTTAAAGTAAGAACGAAACTCCCCGTCTTCTCAGTTCCTATTGCAGGAATACAATCATAGACCCCTTTGGAGCAAACCCAGCCTCCTATACTGTTCCTTCGTCAGCTTTGTTTGCACTAGCGTCTGCTCAATTACATATCGGGCATTAGGTATTGCTATGAGGCGTGTTCGCCATATCATTAATACCAAATTAACAACAACACTACTTCTGAATACGTCCAAGAAAGACATTATGCAGATATCAATATGATTTATTCACAAATGCTGGAATCTCGTATGCCAGCACTGACTGATACCGGCTCTGCACATCGTGAAACGGACGCAATATGTTCGAACGCCTTGTGAACACGAAAGTTTACTGGTAAGTTTCTCTTCGCTTTCTAACCTTGATGGCGGTGGACGATTCAAACTCTTTTGGGCGTGTTTACACTATTCGTTATTCTCTAGCTCTAGAGTAGTCCAACAATATCACTGCCAACAAAGAATTCCACGCACTACATTCCTATTTTTCAACACTAATCCCAATCGGAAGGCACTCTCAATCGAATACGAAGAAAATCAAGCTGAGACTGGCTGAGAGTGATCTATTCGATTCTCTCCATTATTAAATTCGAAACATACTTGTTATACCAGTCCCACAAGAAAAGATTCAGCCATTGCCTTCAAATTTCTCAGTGGGTTCATGAAACAAATCCACTTGCTAAATAAATGTCATCAATAACGCATTCAATGATACTTAAACGTATCCTTGTGCGATACTACCCCCCAGGAATCATTCTGGAAGTAAAACACCAAGAAGAGGGATGTTTAGAACAATGGGAAGTAGACATCTTGGAGCTCGACGAATCAACAGACCTCGACTTTCTAGCGGAGAAGATAATTGCAGCATATCCAATTGCTATACACGCGAAAACTCAACTGGTCTACCTTCTGCACAAGCTTCTCAAAAAGAAGAATGCTACAAGTGGTTCTACCAATTTTTATCTCTTCAAGTCGATTCACGCGCATCTTCTACCCTTGACAAATTGTGCTTTCAACAAACGGGGAAATTTGTGTATCACTGCGTCTTACGATCGTACGGCCAAAGTGTTCGATGTCACGACTGGCAAAGAGACGGTTTCATTGGAGGGACATAACAATGTTGTTTATGCCGTTGCATTCAATAATCCATTTGGTAACCTGGTCGTAACTGGAAGCTTTGATCATACCTCGAAAGTGTTTGATACTGTGACAGGGAAGAATCTCCACACCCTTGATGGCCACAACCAAGAAGTTGTCTGTGTTGCCTTTGATCCTGAAGGGAAAACGGTTGCTAGTGGATCCATGGATTATACAGCAAGACAATATGATGTCGAGACAGGTAAATGTCTTAACCCTTTTCGCTCACATAATGGAGAGGTTGTTAGTGTCGATTTCGCCGGGAGGGGCTCGAGTTTGTTGACCGCATCGTTCGATCGAACGAGTAAAATGTTTGATAGCCGCAGTGGTAAGGTTATCCACACTTTTCGTGGACATCGAGGAGAAGTAACATGCGCTCAGTTCAATTTCGCATCTGATTTGGTCGTCACTTCTTCCATGGATCAAAATTGCAAAATTTTCTGCGTAAGGACTGGGAAATGTCTCTTTACCCTTTCTGGACATACGGACGAAGTCCTTGATGTAACCTTTAATGCAATTGGTTCTGAAGTAGCGACTGCATCTGTGGATGGAACTTCCCGGATCTACAATGCTAAAACTGGTCGCATTAAAGCAAAATGCGAAGGGCACGAAGGAGAAATTTCTAAGGTTGCATATAATCCACAAGGTAGCAGAGTCCTGACAGCTGGTATCGACAAGACCGCAAGACTTTGGAATCCTGCAAATGGAGACTGTATGAAAATTCTTAAAGGGCACACAGATGACATTTTTTCTTGCTCCTTTAATTATTTTGGTGACACTATTATCACAGCCTCGAAGGATAACAGCTGCAAGATTTGGAAGTGCTGATGGGGAGACTGCCGAAGTTAAAAGAAGCAAAAACCTGTCACAACTGCTTGTGTGCATGGCATCGTCCATATATGTATTACCAAATGCATAGTGTAGGTGGAACATCGTTAGAGAAGAAAATAATTGGAGATTGCGATCAAGTTTATTGGGACCAACACAGCAGCCAGCAGAATATTGTCGTTTTTATGAATGAAAGTCATATTGAAATCCACGAGTAATACTTTACGTACTTTATGCTCCAAACGCGCCAAGCCGACGTGTGTTGTAGGAATGACTACGATACATCTAAACGATACCCAATTTGAATATTACATGATTTATTTTAATGTTGGTTTTCGCGTTGTTCAACTCGCAACAGTACTGATATGGAGTGAAGAACAGAATCCGCAAAACCTTTCTCACAACACAATATGTTTCTAATTTACAGAACACTTCTCTCCTGGTCTTCCACGTTCCTTGTGCTCCTCTTCACAGGGGTAAAGATGGCAGAATCATTGGAATCCTTTGCAGTGACGAAACGTCCCACCTTTGGCTCAGGAGAAAGTACACAAACGTTTGATTCAGAATGTTTGACTTCAAGAGAGTGATTATCAACCATGAGGGTTTGCTGGAAAATGGTACAAAGGTTATCAATATCAAGGGCAGAAGGCTTCAGAGGTTCTTTTTTGATTGAGTGCGCCGAATCATCTCTGCCATCATTCACAGGTACATTCGTTTCTTTGCATTTGGTATGATGCGGGGTTTCTCTCGCAGTGTTCCTGCAAGAGCGCTTGACTGGGGTGCAACAACCTTTCTTCGATGGAACAAAGTCTACGTATCTGCCGTACTGCAATGTGAGGGCCAGCTTGGAAAGAATTGGCATGTTTGTTTTGATGCGTATTGTTGGTTTTAATGTTCAAGAGCTGTTTTATGAGAATAAACGGATGGACGAAAATCTGATGTATTCGTAGGAATTAAAAAGTATGGATTTCAATGAAAATACCGTTTCCTCGAGATGAAGATGTCCACCAAAAATACTCAAAACCGATTCAAGTCCAGGGCAAGAAATTCACATGTAGAATTACTGAAAGCACATGGAATGTGAAGAGATAAATAATCAGAGTATTGCCCTTCACATTTTTGGCTTTGCCATTACCGTCAAAGATGATTGTACACATGAACCAGTAAATTGCAGGACACGCCGAACAAATCATTCGGGTTGAAATTTGAACGTGTGCAATGAACAATCCAAGTAGCGTAAATCCACCAAGTAGAGCATAATGCGCAAGCATATTTTGTCCAAACAAAACCTGATGTATCACGTCTTCATTTTTCAATTCACCGTTCAGAGTCATATTTGCCAAGGCATCAAATGCCCACCGAAGAACATTCAATGGAGAAACGGGGGACGGTCGATGACAGCATTTTTCTTCAAAGCAATTCCAACTTTTGCGTATCCAAATCAAGACTGCCACTGTCCCACACGATAAAATTGGAAATGCCAATAAAAAGTTTGGTAGTTGCTGCACTGTCCAGTAATTGAAGAGTCCAACATTCCAGTGTCTATCCTGGACATATCCATACAAAGAAAATGTCTTGTCAGCAATGTTGCACCAATGCGGCTTGAATGTATTATTGCAGTGCATTTCGATTCCCCGCTGGTCATGATAGATGACAGGCAAAATAATGCATGCAATTGGCATTAAGTTGAAAATAATTGCTTTGAAGCACTGCAGTGCTGTATCCATTATCATCATTGTATCAGAGGCACCCCGTCTCGATCGGTATGCATTCACAAGAGCTCCGCATAAGTGAATGAATAGAAATAAAGAGGTCAAGCTTCCGTTTGATCTTGTATATGATGTCAACATTCAACAAGCTGTACTGCCAAAAATGAGACCGAACCTTTTTGAATTTAAGGACCTTGTGAACATAGCATAGCCTATGAATGTAAAACAGCTGAAAGTTGCCTCCGAATAACATGCAATAAAAAATACGGTGGCGGGGTTGAGGCAATATAGCACTGTTGTCATGTTGGATACCGATAACTCAATGTCAACCTTGATGGAATTATTATGTTGATTGATACTATTGCGCACCAGAGTGTGGGTAAGATCCTGCAAAGCCAACGCTGATATAATAAAACACAATATATTCCATGTCAATCCCGATAGCACTATCAAAGCCTCAAAAGTTGGAGGGAGAAAAAATGGTGGTACAACCTGAGTCAAAAACAGAGCCACGTATCGAATAATGTGAGGAAAGAGCGGAAAGAATGCATGTGCTTGCTCAGAGGATGTAAATACATCATCGCTTGGAACTTGGCAAGTATTGTTGGGTCCCTGCATCTTTTGACCGATGTCACACTCTCCATTTATGGAATCTATAAATAGAGAAGGATATCTTGCCCTTGAGTCTACAGCAAGAGTTAGAAATCTTGCTGCATCCCATCTTGTCAACGGAGTCAAGAGTAGATTGTACATTTTAGCTTTCATTGATCCCTGAATGTCCCTGTGATTCTCTGGACCAACCAAGCATTTTGGATGTAGAGTACTGTGTCTCGTAATAGTTTGGCTCCTTTCAATGTTTTCTGTGAAAATAAGTTCGTCACAAGCATGCCCTTTCAGACAAAAGCAATCTCCACTACCCGAATAATCTTTGATCATTTCCTCATCACGACTATCCAATCTCATGTCAAATGTAAGGACACCATCTCCAGCATGAAAAGTTGGTACTAAAGAACTTGAAACGATCATTGCAAACAAGAAACCAAGCCGAGTAATGAGAGCGAATTTGATTGCTCCCCATCTCGACGTCATAATGGATTTCTCCCCCAAGAGCGGAATAATTTGCTTCAGCTTCCCATGAACAGTCATAAGTGGCAATGGTTCGCCAGTCTTAGCGAGGAATGAGTTCGTCGATCAGGTATCAGGTACCTCATTTCCCAGTAGCCAGTAGGTAGGCAGTAGGAAGCCCTCCCTTCACTTTTGTCAAAAACTTCTGTCTTGCTTCTTGCATAAAAATGATCGCTAAAAAGGGAGGGAAACTTTAGGCAAAGAGGCCTTTAAATAACTCCACATCCAAACAATAAACGCCTCCAACCTCCAACAAAAAATACAACAGCGTTCGCCCAACCAGATGCACGATGGATACAACATCATGATAGCACAGCCATACATAACACATAACTCATACACCGCACCATAGACCAGCGCTCTACAGAAGCCACAACATATCGAACTAAGCCCTACATCTATATCAATATTTTAACATGGCAGCTGAAGCAGAACCAAGAGGACCCAATCAAGACCTGAAATCAGGCCCTTTTTCCGTCCTCTTCAACGCCGTCCGATCCAACACCCAAGTCCTCATCAATGTACGCAACAACCATAAAATCATTGGACGGGTCAAGGCATACGACAGGCACATGAATCTATTACTCGAAGACGTGAAAGAAATGTGGACGGAATATAGCAAAGGCGGGAAGAATAAAGATGCATCCAATAAGAAGGGAACAGCCATGAATAAGGATCGGTATGTGAGTAAAATGTTTTTGAGGGGAGACAGTGTCATTCTCGTGGTGAGCAATCCTGCCGCTCTCGCTGGACAGTAAAGTTAGAACGAATTGATGAAAGGAAACGCGATGTTGAAATTCCAGTAATAGCTGGATCGAGAACAAAGTAGAAAGCTAGCTGCACTAAAGTAGCGTGGATAAAGTGGAAGATGGAAAATTGATGAAAAAAATGCATGCGATGGAGAATGTCAAAGGACTGGATTGAATATTGAATCTGACCAGGTTTCTTGTTTGACAATGAAAGGTATCTGATTTGATCTTTTCGTGGAAAGCTAGACTGTTTATCAATTTTATAAATAACTCTTTATCACTAATGAACTCGTGTTTATTTACACTACGCGTAGCCTATCTATTTCCTTTCAAGATAAATTCAAATCTTGTGTTGCCAATCATGCATCAATATTAAGGAATTAAATATGTATTCATATGTATAAAATTTACCTACACTACCAGAAAAATGTTTGTTCAGAGCTCTCTGTGGTTGTTTCTTCGGCGGTCATGTCCTGTACAGATTATACATGACTGCTACCCCAAAACCCAAAGCAATGACGCATCAAATGGGCTGCACATAATGCTCGGCAGACGAATCCACGTGTTGATGGGAGGATCAAATAATCAAAAATTGAAGAACTTTCTCAAAATATCAATGTCAATTTCTTCCTTTACTGGAGCAGTTGCACCCACGGCAGTAGTGCTCTCTTCATCATAAGTCTGTACGGATCCAGCAGACGCACTTAAGATGAATGTCCACGCCAAGCCAGCAACGCAGAGGAACGGAATCTGCAGAGACTCCTCCACATATCCAAACTGATAATACTGTACTGGAATCCAAAACAACCAGTTACGTTTCAATAATGGAACTAAAGTATTTCGCACCCTTTCAATATTCGTATCCATTGATAATCCTTGAAGGTAGCCGGTCAAGGAGAAGAATACTGGATAATAAATAAAAGGAATGACCAGGAACTGGTTCGCAAAGGTTTGTTCAATTGTCGCTAGGATTCGTACATCAAGGTAAGGTAAGACCGGAGCGAGAAAGTGTCCATCGCATGTACCTACAATTAATGGAAAGAGAGAACACTGCACAGCTCGATAAATGAGGTCAAATGTAACAAAGGCTCCAGCTCGCTTTTTATCATATTTCGGTTCGCGTGATTGGGCAATTGCATCTCCGAAGAAGGCGAGGATGCCTCCAGTGAGCATCTTTGTTTGGATTGGATTACTGAGAAGAGATTCTTTGTACATGTTGATCATGATCCCCAGTGGTTCAGCATGAAGTTTCGTGCTGGGCACATGCGAGACAATGCGAGATTGTCGCATGG
>Ga0306864_1000683_pt1 | contig 15140 bp, 13 predicted proteins | sample AntRauTorckE5430_FD_190448 | JGI IMG/M metagenome (GOLD analysis project Ga0306864, IMG submission 190448) | Saline lake microbial communities from Rauer Islands, Antarctica - Metagenome Torckler E5 #430 (v2) (version 2) | ecosystem: Environmental > Aquatic > Non-marine Saline and Alkaline >...
TTCCTGAATTACGTGACCGATCCCGACAAAAGCAAAAGCAAACCGGTGGCTGAAGGCTTTTCCCGCCGGCGGCTCGGGTACAGCAGTGGGCTTACCCTGCTGGTGGCATGGGTGTTCAGCGCCTGGTTGCCGGGCTTATGGCTGCTGGCACCGATTGCAGTGGCGGGGGTTGCCCTGCTGTGGGGTTGGTATTTGAAGCAACAGCTGGGCGGCTATACCGGCGACACGCTGGGCGCCAGCGTGATATTTTGTGAGCTGGTGTTGCTACTGGGGATGCAGGCACTGCATTGACTCCCAATATCACGCCCTTATAGTAGAATGACTTTTGACAGGAATAAGAGAAAGGAATCAACGAACCTGTGTCACCTCCAGAACAATCCGTCGTCGAGATAGTCGAGGTCATCCGTCGCTCAGAGCAAGGTATAACTCACCCATTTATTTGTCGTGGTGACGACGATAATACGTATTTCGTGAAAGGGGTTGGTGCAGGCAGAGACAGTCAGATCAAGGAATGGATCGCGGGCAATCTTGCCCTAAGCTTTGGTATACCTGTAGCGCCATTTAACATCGTTTACGTGCCTGAAGAGTTAATCGAATTACTTTCAGTCGAGCATGCCCATGATTTGGGAGCTGGGCCAGCCTTCGGCTCTGTTGAGCAAATGGTGACGGAACTGTCGTACTCACAAGTTAACAGCATCCAGCCGGAGGTTAGGCGCGCCGTCCTGTTTTTTGACTGGTGGATTTTCAATGCGGATCGCATGTTGACAGAAAGCGGGGGAAACCCGAACCTGTTTTGGGGGCCTGATACCCAGCGCTTAGTGGTAATTGATCATAATCAGGCTTTTTATTCAGAGTTCTCTAACGAAGATTTCTTTAAACTTCATATATTTAAAGATTGCGCACCCGATATCTTCGATGACTTATTAGAACGAGGCCACTATACTTCAAGAGCAGATCAGGCCCTTCACAACTGGCAGTCCATTGTGGATTGTATTCCAGAAGAATGGCTTTATAGCGACCAGGAAATGACGATGAAAACCAACCTGAACCTGGACTTAGTGCTTGAAAATCTTCAACGCCTTAACAACGGTGATTTCTGGAGCAGGAAATGACCAGGTTCGCGTGTCATTACGCCATAGTGCGATTTATGCCTTACATTGAAACCGGCGAGTTTGCCAATGTCGGTGTATTGTTGTGGATACCAAAAACACGCCACTTAAGCTTCAAGTTGTTGCGTCGAAAATACGCCCGGATTACCCAGTTTTTTGAAGAGTTGGACAAAGCCGTTTACCTGAAAACCATGGCTAATATGGAGGCAGAACTGCTTAGAATTCAGAGCATGCTGCATCATAACAAAACCACCGAGTTTAGTGGTAACGGTATGGAATACGGCTTCCATAACGGCATATTTGACGAGCTGATTCGTCCCAGAGAAACCATCGCGCGGTTCAGCGAGCGGCGCAGCATTCTCTCTGAAGATCCACAAAAAACCCTACAAGAGCTATTCGACTATTACGTTGGCCGGAACTTTGTAACCCGGGAATACCAGGAAACTATTCTGGAAAAAGGTATCAAAAAACTACTTGAACAACGCAGCCTGGCTAGCCACTTTTCAAAACGAAAGGTTGAAGATCATCTTTACAGCGTCACATTTCCGTTTGTTGAGCAAGACGCCGACAAAGTGATAAAAGTTATCAAACCCCTATTTCTTGGGCAAGCAGACTCTACAGCAATTATCGAGCACGGCGGTCACTGGAAGCTCAAGGTGAACCAGCTGAGGAAGCGTAACTTGCTTAATGGCCCGGTTTTATTCCCGGTTAAGGGGCCTGAAGACGTTTCCTCTTCAGACATCAGGTTCCAGGCATTCAAAGAAGCACGGGATTCTCTGGCGGACGATGCCATTGAAGTGGTGCTATACACTGAAAAAGCCAGAATTCTGGAGTTCGCCGCTCATTAGTCGTTAGGCGCCACTTCAAAATCCGCTGCTGGCCTGGTTTTGTTTAGAATGCTGCTTGAAATTTTCCGCCTGCTCAAAAATTTCTTTGTACACCTCATCACGGTCCACCGGCGGGTAGCCGTGTTTAGCCAGCAGCAGAATCAGGCCAACTTTCAATTCCGCCTTGATGTCCTCGCGCTGGTTCCAGTCGGTGTACTTTACCTTTTCCTGCACCACCACTTTTACCGCTTTCGCCAAGGGTAACAGCTTGTCTTCGGCGTAGCTGAAGTCGTACTTGATGGCCAAATCTTTCAAAATGTCGTAAAAGGCTTTCTCTTCAAGATCAATGCCCAGCTCCTCAAAGGAACCGAGTTCCTGCTTCAGCGCCTGAATCAGATCCATATAGCGGTCGATGATGGTATCGGTGAAATCTTCCAGCACATTGCTGACTAACACATCGTCTTCCTTGCGCTCGTTGTAGTGTTCCACCAGGGCTTTGAGTTTCTTTGAAAAATCCACGCCCTTGGTTTTATTTACTTTTTTGAAGTCATCAATGGCTTTTGCCAACAACTGTTGCAGCAGCTTGATTTTGGTATTCGGTAGTTTGATCTTGTCGATTTTGGCCAGGTAATCGTCGTCAAAAATGTCAGTTTCGCCCTCGCTCTCGCGACCCATCTTGAAAATCTCTTCCACACCGTCGCTTTTCAGCGCTTCGGCGACCATCCGCCGTACTTTGGCGTTCATCTGAGCGCTGTCTGGCGCATTGCCACGGGTCAGTTTGAACACAATGGCGCGCACCGCCAGGTAAAAATGAATCCGGTCACGCTCACCCTGGCTGACACCCTCCGAGCCGCTGCAAATGTCGTAGGCTGCTTTCAGGCGCTTCACCAAGTACATAAAGCGTTTTTCAGACTTGTCGGTGCCCTGGGCAAACTCGGCCGCTCTGTTCAGGCAGTGCAGCTGCTCCAAGGGGCTGCCGTTGTAATAAGGCTGACTGTCGAACGAGTGAAACAGTTTGTTGAGCAGATCAAGGTGGTCTTTCACCACCACGATAGACTGGTTGATCTCTTCAATATTCTGCTGATCCGCTTTGTTGTAGTGCGCCAGTGCCAGATTCATCTGCTTTTTGATGCCGATGTAATCCACCACCAGGCCCTTATCCTTGCCCTCAAACTTGCGGTTTACCCGGGAGATGGTCTGAATCAGGTTGTGGCGTTGAATGGGCTTATCAATGTACAGGGTGTCCAGAAACGGCACGTCGAACCCGGTCAGCCACATGTCCACCACAATGGCGATTTTGAAGTTGGATTTGGCGTCTTTGAACTGAGTGGCCAGATCCTTGCGGTAGTCTTTGCTGCCCAGCAGGTCGTAAAGCTCTTTTTCGTCATCCTGGCCCCGGGTCATGATCATTTTGATCCGCTCCAGAGGTTTAATCGCTTTTCTTGCCTGGTCGCTCAAATCGGCTTCCGCTTCACACACCAGTACATCGTTCCAATGGGGCCGCAAAGCAATCACTTGCTGAAAGAACGCCCAGGCAATACCCCGTTTGCTGCACACAAACATCGCCTTGGCCTTGACCGATGACCCCTCTTCCACCCGCCGATCATAATGGTTCACAAAATCCAGCGCCAAGGCCCGCAGCCGGTCCGGGTCGCCCAGAATGGCGTTCATCTGCGCGCTCGCCTTCTTGCTTTCCTCAATCTGATAATCACTGGCGCCGTCGTCGGCACAGCGCGCGTAATAGGCTTCGATTTCTTCCAGCTTGCCGTTATCCAGAATCACTTTGGCCGCACGGCCTTCGTACACAATGCGCACGGTGATCTCGTCGTGCACCGACTCGGTCATGGTGTAGCCGTCCACCACCTCGCCGAACACCTCCAGGGTGGCGTCGATGGGAGTGCCGGTGAACCCCACGTAAGTTGCATTGGGCAAAGAGTCGTGCAGGTATTTGGCGAAGCCGTAGGTGCGCTGCACGCCTTTGTCGGTTACGCGTACTTTCTGATCCAGGTTGATCTGGCTGCGGTGGGCCTCGTCGGAAATCACAATAACGTTGGTGCGACCGGTCAGTAATTGGGTGTCTTCGGTGAACTTGTGAATGGTGGTCAGAAACACCCCGCCACTGCTGCGGCCCTTGAGCAGTTCGCGCAAATGGGCCCGGCTTTCCACGCTCACAACGGCCTGGTCGCCAATGTAGTGTTTGGCGTTGGTAAACTCGCGGGACAGCTGGTCGTCCAAATCGGTGCGGTCGGTAATCAGCACAAGCGTGGGGCTTTCAAAGGCCAGGCTTTTCATCAGCAAACGCGCCAAAAACAGCATGGTAAAGCTCTTGCCGCAGCCGGTTGCGCCAAAATAGGTGCCGCCCTTGCCGTCGCCTTCAGGCTTTCGGTGTTGCAGAATGTTGGCGTACAGCTTGTTGGCGGCGTAAAACTGCGGGTAACGGCACACCACTTTTACTTCCTGCTTGGACACATCCGGAAAGTAAATAAAGTGACGAATTACTTGGCGCAGCCGATCCTGATTGAATAGGCCCTCAATCATGGTGTGCAGGCTATTGATGCCATCCTGCCCAATGGTTTCGTTGCCGGTTACCTTGCGCCAGGTATAGAAAAACTCATAAGGCGCAAACAACGAGCCCATCTTGCTGTTGACCCCGTCGCTGATCACGCACAGGGCGTTGTACTTCATCAACTGGGGAATGTCTCGGGTATAGCGGGTGGTCAGTTGCACGTAGGCATCGTGAAGGGTGGCCTCTTCGCGCACCGCGCTTTTGAACTCGAACACCACCAGCGGCAGGCCGTTAATATAGAGAACCGCATCGGGAATGCGCTTCTCGCTGCCGGTGATCTCCATCTGGTTCACCAGCTTGTAGATGTTGCGCGGACCACCGTAGTTTTCCGGCGCTTCTGCCGCCAGCGTGAGCACTTCCCCCTCACGGGGCAGGCGCATTTCAGCCAGGCCCTGGTAATCAATCAGTTGGATATACAGATCTTTGCGGCTGCGGTCTTCCCGTTTCAACAAGAAACCGTCGGCGACCATTTTATGAATGGTTTTGTTGGATTCGTACAAGTCCAGCGCAGGCAGGCTTTCCAACCGGCGAATAACTGAAGCGACCTCCCCGGGCGTAATGTGGTCAGCTGAGTAACGCTGCGTCAGAAACGCCGTTAAATCGGCTTTAATCAGCACATCGGTGGGTTCGCGCACCAGCGAAGAACCGGGGCAATAGGGATAACCCTGAGCCTGCAGCAGTTCGATGATGGCCTGTTCCAGCCGTGCCTCATTAAAGCTCATTATTTGCCCCTACGCTGTTTGGCCGTTTCGATGAGTCGAATGTTTTATCAGGCTTTCGGTTGGAATTGAAAAAGAGCTATGTAAACCCTCAATCATCCGAAGCGTCAGTGGGCGCTTACGAGCCAGAATTTCATAAACGCGATTCTTGCGCCCAATCACCGGAACAAGATCGTCTACCGTAAGCCCTTGCTGCTCCATACGAAATTTGATGGCTTCAATAGGATCGGGGAAGTCGATTGGATAATGCTTTCGCTCATACGCTTCAATAAGGGTCACTAAAACGTCTAGACGATCACCTTCCGGCGAGTTTGCCTCCGCCATCATCAGAGACTCAATTTCTTTAAGCGTCTCACTATAGTCTGTGCCCGATTTGATGGGACGAATGTCCATAATTCACCTCAGATTGTCTGTACATCGATTTCGTCGTACTGCCGGTGGGTACCGACAAAACGGATGTAAACCATTCGATATGGATAGTTAATCCAGACCACCAATCGATACTTGTTGCCGGCTATGTTGAACACAACCCGACCGTCTTTGAGAATACTGGCGCTTGAAAACCTGGCTTTCACCTCATTGGGAGTTGCCCAATCCGCTTTCAATGCCTCCCGATACCACGCCATTCCTGGTTCGATGGAATCAGCGTAGGACGATGAATTTGACCAAAATGCTTTAAGTGTCGAAAGGGCAATAATGCGCATGGCAACACTGTAGTCCCATTTCGGGACTACAGTCAACTCACGCACACCATTGCTTGCTGCTTTGGGTGTCTAACACCAGATTCAGCGCTTCTGCTTACCACTCACGTTAGATTTGTGAGCAACTACCCTACTGGCATATTATGCCCATACACAGCGCGGAGACTAAGAGTATGGCAACAAGAAACATTGTACTGACCAACCATCAATCCGAGGTGGTTGACCAACTGATTGCATCCGGGCGCTATCAAAATGCCAGTAAATTTTTACGAGCTGGGCTGCGCATGATTGAAGAGGCCGAATCGTCTTATGTGACCCGGTTAAACGCGCTCAAAGAAGCCGTTGAAGAAGGTGTTGCAGACGTTGAGCATGACCGGGTAAAAGCCTTTACCGCGGATGAGTTTTCCCAGTACCTGCAAGAACGGGTGCAGCATTTCAAGTCAGATGACTTTTAGCCGCTGAGATGTTCAGCTACCGAATCGCCAGAGCCGGCAATAAATCCCATCACTACCTTTACATCGGCTTTGCGTTCGACGGTTCTGATCACGCGGTCAACATCCTTCATATTCTCCGTGAAAGAATGGACCCCGACCTCGCAATAAAGGATCAGGGCTATTCCTTGTGACAGGCTGTTCTATCCAGCAAAGTCAGCCGTAGCTTTAGCAGCCGGCGCGCTGGCTACAGTGGCTTCCGCCTCCAGGACGCGGAGTTCGCCGGACAGGAGTTTGGGAAGGAGAGTATCTCTCAAAGTTGTAAGAGCTTCATTTGCAGTATCTAGAGCTCTTTTTCGACTCGTCATTGCTGAGACCTGTTTGCTGTACTCCTCGATCGCTTGAAGCTTAGGAAACACCATTTTCTTTGAGTAAATTACGTTTCGATTGACCCCGGGAACTGCTGAGTCCTCGCCCATAGATTTAATGTCGAACAGCTGAAGAGCTTGATAAATCCAGTACAGTGGAAGTCCAGAATTATTCACAACATAGAAAACCGTGTCGATCGGGAAAAAATCGTTTTCCACCCAGTATAGCGAACCGACGGTGCCCTTCCTTCCAACGATGATTCCCGGCGCCTTTACAAGCGCCGCGTTGTGGAACCCTGTAGCGCCCCCCGAACCATAAACCGGGATCAATCCGGGAACCCTGACAGAAACGGCCAGTGACTTACCGTATGCAAGCTCAATTTTGGAGCCAAAAGATGCAACCTCCCACCCCTCAGGCACCCATCCCATTTCCTCGGCTAACACAAACCGATCCGGGAACTGATGCTGAATGGCGGCAGGCAAGGGTTTGCGCTGGTCGCCCAGAGCTTTGCGGGCTTCGGCGCGGGCTTGAAGAGGCTCGGGAATGGGGTTGCCGGCGGCCAGGGCGTTGTCGATCACCGGGTCGAAATCGACGAACCAACTTTTGAACAGGGCTTGGGCCATGGCTTCGAGGGTAGTGTTGATTTGGCGGTTGAGATCGATTTTCTGGTCCAGGTTTCCCAGTATGCTGGAAATCGATTTCTGTACGTCAATTTGTGGCCAGGAAATTCTTAAAGGATGAACATGATTACGGTTCAACGCTGGATTCGCAGCGCCTACATCCATTTTTTTCAACTCGCCCGACATCTCCTTAAAGAAATAATAGACAAAGTGCGGATCGTTGCTCTTGAAATCTTTAACCCATAATGTCGTATCATGTGGCCAAAAGTCAGTATCAATGAAAAAAACGGTACCCAGACTACCTTTACGCCCAAGAACAACGCCCGGCCCTTTTACCTTTGCGGAATCATGGAAGCTAGAGATCCCACTTGATGAAACAACGGGGACATTTCCTAGTTGCTGTACTTTTCTCGTTATATCAAAACCTCGTTGAAGCGTAATTTGGTCACCTATGGTGGTATCAAAAAAATCAGCGACCATAACCTAACCCCTCCAAATTCTCCCGGATCACCACATCCAGCCGTTCCGCTTCCGCCATCTGCTGATAAAGAGTCTTACTCAACTCGGTCATTTTCACTTCAAATAAAATGCCGTCATCTTCAATCGCGGCGGCGCCCACGTAACGGCCAGGGGTAAGCACATAATCGTTGGCTTTAATGTCAGCCACAGTGGTGGCTTTGCAGAAACCGGGCACGTCTTCATACCCGCCGTCTTTGGCCTCACCGCGCCAGGCGTGGTAGGTGCGGGTAATTTCGGCGATGTCGTCGGCGGTGAGTTCTTTGTGGGTGCGGCTGATCATGGAGCCCATGTTACGGGCGTCGATGAACAGGGTCTCGCCTTCGCGGTTGCGGTGATTGCTGTCGCTGTGGCCGGCAATGGCCTGTGCCTTTTTGTTCTTGGTAACGAACCACAGGCACACCGGAATCTGGGTGGTGTAGAACAGTTGGCCCGGCAGGGCGATCATGCAGTCCACCAGGTCGTTTTCAATCAGCTTCTGGCGAATGGCGCCTTCGCCGCTGGTGTTGGTCGACATGGAACCGTTGGCCATAACAAAGCCGGCGGTGCCGTGGGCAGACAGCTTGGACACCATGTGCAGTATCCACGCGTAGTTGGCGTTGCCGGTGGGCGGCGCATCGTAACCGGCCCAGCGCGGGTCGGTGCTGAGCTCGTCTGCGCCGCGCCAGGCTTTCATATTGAACGGCGGGTTCGCCATGATGAAGTCGGCTTTTAAATCCGGATGCTGGTCTTTGAAGAAGGTGTCCGCTGGAACATCACCGAGGTTGCTGGCAATGCCGCGAATGGCCAGGTTCATTTTCGCCAGCTTGTAGGTGGTAGCGGTGTATTCCTGGCCGTATATAGAGATGTCTTTCTGGCTGCCCTCGTGGTTGCGCAAAAACTTCACGGACTGCACAAACATGCCGCCGGAGCCGCAACAGGGGTCGTAAATTTTGCCCTGATAAGGTTCGATCATTTCCGCCAGCAGATTAACGATGCACTTGGGGGTATAAAATTCGCCGCCGCCCTTGCCTTCGGTGGCCGCGAATTTGCCGAGGAAGTATTCGTACACCCTACCCACCAAGTCTTGTTCATTACCCTCTGGGCCGGCACTGCTTTGGTCACTCACGGTGGCGATGTTGTTGATGGAGTCAATCAACGCCGCCAGTTTGCTGGCGTCTAGCCCCATGCGTGAAAAGTAGTTGTCCGGCAACGCGCCTTTTAGTGACGGGTTCAGCTTTTCAATGGCATAAAGCGCAGTGTCGATTTTTATCGCGATGTCGTCTTGCTTGGCCTGTTTTTGCAGGGTGTTCCAGCGCGCGTGCTCTGGCAGGTAAAACACGTTTTTCATGGTGTAGAACTCCACCATGTCTACGTAGGCGTCTTGCCCTTCAGCAATCAGCGCCTGTTTGCGGGCTTCGAACTTGTCACTGACGAATTTGAGGAAAATCAGGCTCAGCACAACGTGCTTGTATTCCGACGACTCCACCGTGCCGCGCAGTTTGTCGGCGGTGTCCCAGAGGCTTTGTTCGAAGGTGCGGGTGTTCTTTTTTACGGAGGAAGACTGCTTGCTCATGAACGGCCTTTATTTACGGACGCGGTATTAAGGCGCGGTAGTAACGGTTCGAATAATGGGCAGTATGATAGCGCTTACCGAGAGTTTGGCCTAACTCTCTGCTGAACTCGCTACCGGCAATAGCAAAACAAGTCTGCAGATGAGGAACTCACCCGCAGACTTGCCAGCGCGCTATAGCTTAGCCGTCAATACGAGCTGGCTTAAGCGTCAATAATAGACAGCTTAGCGGTCAATGCGGGATATTTTAGTACCCTCAATACTCAGCCCGGCCATCAAACCCTGCTGGCTGAAAATAAACGCATAGGCGTCGTCTTTCAGCGACGAGGTCGACAGGTTTCTAGCCACGCCTTCATCAACCAGAACGACAGTTGGACCTACCCCAATTTCCCAGCCTTTTGATTTCTCAAGGTAAACCACGGCGGCGTCCGTCATCAGAAACACCGCGTACGCGTACGACTGTGCCCCGGCCTGCAGGCCCCAGGAGCCGGTGATGGAGTTGTAGTAATCCGCGACCGCAGAGCCTTTTAATAGCACGCCTTCGCCATAGCTGCCGCCAAATATCAGGCCAGCTTTTACGATATTGGGGAACACCAGAACACCTTTGGCACTTTTTGACAACGTTTCAGCCACCGGATGCTTTTTATACAGCGTATTTAAAGCCTGCATCGCATCGCGATCAAGATCTTCAGCGCTGGCTGCCAGCGCCGGGTTCGCAACGGTCATTGCTATGGCAAACGTCAGCGCGAATACACATCCAAAAAAAGTTTTACCCAAACGATTCATGACACGATCCTCTTGAGTGCTCGTCAAACTATAAAATTGTTGGTGGAAAACGAACTGTTAAATCTCAGACACATTGCCTTAGCCATCGATTGAATAGGAAGCTATTCGCGACAGCTGACTGTAAGGCAGACCGGTTTCTTCGTGCCAGGCATTGAATGCCTCCTGCACCTGATACAGGCCTTTTTTACTGCTCGTTGATGCGTCCAGAAGCTTGGCATGGCGCAGCACCTGAATAACATCATTGGACATAATAAAGCCGTCCCAGCCCACCCGGCGCAGAAAATACTGGGCGCTGTTACCCCCCAGGCGCGAACCGTGGCGCTTGAACCACAGCAGCAATCCAGCTTGGTCAGACGACGGCCACTGACGTAGAAACGCACCAAAACTGCCGCGCGCGTGAACCGTATCCATAATCATGCGGGCGTTTTCCGGCACCGTGCGAATTTTCTGCAGGTTGCGCACGATGCGTTCATCGCAGGCCAGATCTTCAAGAACATCTGGCGACACCTGCTGCCAGTAAGCCGGCACGAAGCCGTGAAAGGCGGCTTCAAAACCCGGCCATTTGTTATCAATCACCCGCCAGACAAAACCCGCCTTGAACACGCAGCGGGTCATTTCCGCCAGATAGCGGTCATCAGTGCGTTGTTCCATCGAATGTGCCGGCGGCGGCGAGGGCAACCGGCCGTTCAACTCGGCGACTCCGCCTTGACGAGCGATGGCCCGTTCGTGAATTTCTAAGAAACGCATGCTGTGCCCCAAGGTGCAGTCAAACACATTCAAGTATACCAAAAGGTGGGTTCGTGTGCTCTTCACGCGTGCACACGTGCTCAGGATCAGCTGTTTCAATCCAGCTAAGCCAAAGCAACTTGCTGACGCGGCACCAAAGCAACGCTCTTATATTGCATTGAGAAAACGCCGAGTCACCGGCAGCTGCCTCAGCATCGCTTTATCGACAATGCGCGGCGGTATCCCATTGATAATCAGAATAACTTAGCGAGAGACAGGGCGGCAACGGTGAGCGTTAAACTCAACCGGGCTTTAAGATTTCAACGCGTTCAACAGCGTTTTATCGTTCACCGGCTGCCCCCAGCGGTTGCCGTGCATCAGTTCGGACAGGGGCAGGCGCGAACGCCAGCCTTTGGCCTGAAGCTCGGGCTGGTCCAGAAACTCGCTGACGTAGCCAAGGCACAAATAAGCCAGCGGATACACGTTATCCGGCAGGTTCAAAATGCCTGCCAATGTTGTTTGGCCCACAATGCTCACCCAGCCTACGCCTATGCCTTCCGCCCGCGCCGCCAGCCATAAGTTCTGAACCGCCAAGCAGGTGCTGAACAGATCCATTTCGACAATGGAACTGCGGCCCAATACATGGCTGCCGCCACGGCTGCGGTCGCAGGTAATGCAGAGGTTTAAAGGGCTTTCGACAATGCCCTGCAACTTCAGGCTGCGATAGGTGTCCTGGCGCTCGCCGCTGTAGTTGTCCGCGGCTTTGGCGTTTTCTTCGTGGTAGCTGGCCAACACCTGCTGACGCACGTTCAGGCTATCGATCAGAATAAAATCCCAGGGCTGCATGAACCCCACCGACGGCGCATGGTGCGCGGCTTTCAGCAGCCGGGCCAATACCGGCCGGGGGATGGGATCTGGCAAAAACTGGGAGCGCACGTCGCGGCGCTCGAAAATAGCGCGATACAGCCCACCGCGTTCTTCGTCCGTGAAAGGCCGATTGGGATCACTCATGGCCGCCCCGTCGGCCCGGGCGCGGTCGCCGCGGCCTTCAGCCCCAGCACGTCGCGCAGCCAGTGCGTATCAAGATGTTGCTCCACCTGATCCGCCAGCCGGTCAAGCTGGGCCAGGCGATGCTGCTGATAGTCAACCGCTACACCTGAGTGGTCCAACCCCGCCCATTGCAACAGAACTTCACAAGCCCCAGGCTCATCAAAAATTCCGTGTACATAGGTGCCCGCTATTTGACCGTCGACACTGACAGCACCTTCATTGTCGCCGTTCATCTGACCCAGCGGGCGCGCCAGAGCCGCGCCTTCGCTCACACCGTTGTGCATTTCGTAACCGCTGAAGCCCGCTTCTGTTTGGCTAGAATTCCGGGTTGGTAACGTCAGCGTTCCGCAAACGTTTTTCAACTGCTTGCCGGCGACCATAGTGGTGGTCATGGCCAGCAAACCCAGGCATTCGGTTGCACCGCCGTTGCCTTCCAGCCCTTCCGGATCGTCCACGCGCTCACCCAGCATCTGAAAGCCACCGCAAATGCCAAACACTTTGCCGCCGTAGCGCAGGTGTTTTTGGACAGCCTGCGTCCAGCCCTGAGCGTGCAGAAAGGCCATATCGGTGCGGGTGCTTTTGCTGCCGGGCAAAATGATCAGATCGGCCGCTGGAATAGGCCGGTCCGGGCCGATGAACTGCAGGTTTACGCCCGGGTGCAGGCGCAGTGGGTCAAAGTCGTTGTGGTTACTGATGCGCGGCAGCACCGGCACGATCACATTTAACGCGCCGGCTTCGCTGGTACCGCTGGTGCCGATGCTGTCTTCGGAGTCCACGATCAGGCCGTGGAGGTAGCGCAGTACGCCGATGACCGGTTTCCCAGTGCGTTCGGTCAGCCAATCCAGACCCGGTTCCAGCAGAGCGATATCGCCGCGAAAGCGGTTGATGATAAACCCCTTTGTACGGTTCTGTTCGCTGGCAGAAATCAGCTCAAGGGTGCCTACCAGCTGGGCAAACACCCCGCCGCGGTCGATATCACCGACCAGCAGCACCGGGCAATCCGCCGCTTCGGCAAAGCCCATATTGGCGATGTCGTTGGCGCGCAGGTTGATCTCAGCGGGGCTGCCGGCGCCTTCGGCGATGATCACATCGTAGCGTTCACTGAGCGCACGCCAGGCGTCCATCACCGCCACCATGGCCTCGGCCTTGTAGGCGTGATAATCCAGAGCGTCCATATTGCCGTGCACTTGGCCGCGCAGAATCACCTGGGCGCCGCAGTCGCTTTGTGGCTTCAGCAATACCGGGTTCATATCGCTGTGGGGTTCAAGCCCACACGCCAGCGCTTGCAGTGCTGTCGAGCGGCCAATTTCGCCGCCGTCAATCGTCACCGCGCTGTTCAGCGCCATATTCTGCGGCTTGAACGGCGCCACCGACACGCCCTGGCGCGCCAACCAGCGGCACAAAGCCGCCACCACGGTGGTCTTGCCGGCGTCAGAGGTCGTGCCCTGAATCATCAGTGTAGGCACAGTCTAAAGCTCGACGCCTTTTTGGGCTTTGATGCCCTGATCTTTGAATGCGTGCTTCACCACGCCCATTTCGGTCACGGTGTCGGCCAGGTCAATCAGTTCCTGCGGCGCATGGCGACCGGTGACCACCACGTGCTGCATCTCAGGCCGGCTTTGCAGATCGTCCAATACCCTATCCAGGTCCAGATACTCGTACTTCAGTGCAATATTCAGTTCATCCAGCAAAATCATGTCGTAGCTGTCGTCTTTCAGCATGGCGGCAACAATCTCCCAGGCGGCTGTGGCAGAGGCCACATCCTGTTCACGGTTTTGGGTTTCCCAGGTATAGCCCTGCCCCATCACGTGGTAATCCACACCGGGCAGATTGCGGAAAAAGGCTTCTTCGCCGGTGCTGAAAGCGCCTTTGATAAACTGCACCACGCCCACTTTCATACCGTGGCCCAAGGCGCGGGCAACCATGCCAAAGCCGGAGCTGCTTTTGCCCTTGCCCGGGCCGGTCAGCACCAGTAAGACGCCTTGCTCTTTCTGCGCACGGGCAATGCGTTCGTGCATCATTTTCTGTTTGGCCGCCATGCGGCGGGCGTGGCGTTCGGGGTCTTTGGCGCGGTCACGCATTTAATGGTTCCTTCTCAGTTAACGGATGAAATGTTTGGCCCAGGCCAGATTCACTAACGGCAGCGTGAGCGCGCCAGGATCCCCGATGTCTGGCAGTCGTCGTTCGCCGCACGCACCGACGGATACGCCGCAGTGCCGCCCTTACGGGCAGAGCCGAAGGCTTCCCGCTGTCGCGGCTCCAACTGACCCGCCACCCAATCCATCAACGGATGGTCCGGACGGGTGTGACCGCTCCCGGGCAAGCCATGGTCGATAATATTGCCGGCGAAATCACTTAACAAAGATTTCAAGGTAAAGATATCCGCCTTCCAGAACCCCCGTTTGGCTGCCAGCAGAGCGATCGCCTGCATATGCGTTTTAACGTGGACATTGTGACCCTCAGCCAGGAAGTCATCCAGACCAAGCCCGTGGCGATCCTGAAAATACACGTCATTAACCTCATCCCAAACGCTTGAGCGAATCACCTGCGGGCTGGTTATTTGCCAGCCCCAGAGGTTATCCAGAAAATCGCTGCCCATGGTGCGGGCACCGGCATAACCATGCTCCATTAACGGTGCCAACCACTGCGGATTCAAATTGCGGGCGCGAAGTTCAACCTGCAACGCGCGCTGAAGTGAATCGACACGCGGGTTCTTTGGATCCTCATACTGCAAAACCCGATTTTCCGGCGGTTCACCCCGCAGATGCTCCACTGCATTAGAGAGGCCGCCCTGAAAGTCGAACCCGTCATCGTTATCAAGCAGGCCGTACAAATGGCTTGACCGGCCCAGATAGGTTTTGTCTACGGCAAGCAACTGGCGGTCAAACGCCTCGTGCGCCGGCTCACCGTTGCTTTCTTTACCGTAAACATGGCCCATCCGGCGGCGATAAGCATCGCCCAGTTGTTGTCGGCTCTGCCATGCCCCGGTGCGCGTAGCCAGCGTGTTAACACCGGCTCCGTAAGCCCCCGGCGCCGTACCAAACACCCGGTAGGCCGCCTGCGTGCCGGCGTCGCGCCCCGACTGCCCAGCCGCCAGCAGAACCCGAACATCGGCAACCCAGCGCGCGGCCACGCCATTGGTTGCAAGCGATTCCGTGCCGCGCTCAC
>Ga0306864_1000685_pt1 | contig 15106 bp, 10 predicted proteins | sample AntRauTorckE5430_FD_190448 | JGI IMG/M metagenome (GOLD analysis project Ga0306864, IMG submission 190448) | Saline lake microbial communities from Rauer Islands, Antarctica - Metagenome Torckler E5 #430 (v2) (version 2) | ecosystem: Environmental > Aquatic > Non-marine Saline and Alkaline >...
ATCAATTACGAAATACGATAATCCGCGCCCCTGCGGCTGATCAATAATGGTTCCGCCGACATTAAATTCCGCTTCTTCCATCGTGAACAAGTAGTAAATGCCGTTTTCTCCAGCCGGATCGGGCATCGCGATCGAACTCTGGCGAGCACTGAATCCGCCGCCTTCTTCGCCGCGCATATTGTACATCACCTCGTGGTTACGATTCCAGATGATACCGGTGTTTTGAACGAACCCTACTGGTTGGCCGGGGTCGAAGGGCCGTCCACCACCGTTGGTATAAAAGAGTAGTTGGCTATTAGCGTCGCTCATGGAAGTAATCCCCTCAAAGGCCTTCATCGCTGAAGATGGACTGAGCACGGGCACGCCACCCACGAAACTCACGGAAAGTTCGTTGCCGAAATGCCAGTTATTGGCCTGCTCAACCTGAGCACTCAGCGTTGTGATCGTCATCAGGTATAGTAATGCTGTTAAGACGTTTAAATGTTTCATGCACACTGTTCTTGGGAACTATGTCTCCGCCCTTGGCTAGATCGTCCTACTCGTTTACTTAGTCTAATTCAAATCGTAGGGAGGAGTATTTCGGGTCTCTTAGCGTGCAGGCCGTCGGCTGAATTTCAGACTAAATACTAAACGCTTTACTCACGTTCTCTCTCCTTAAGTTCTGCTACCGTCCCTTCTGTCGGCGCAAGTGGAACGTTATTTTCTTCTTTCGCTTCGGTAGGTGGCTTTTCTTTTTGGAATACGAAGGGAAGCATGATGAACATTCCCGCCATGATGGCCATGTCGGCAATGTTGAAGATACCGGTTTGCAGCGAATCTGTAAGTTGGATGTGCAGCATATCCACCACGTGACCGTAGAGTAATCTGTCGATGATGTTGCTCAATCCGCCAGCGACGATCAGCGCGAGCGCCATGGTCTGCCAGCGGTTGAGGTTCTTTTCCTTAAAGATGAAGTAGAGTAAGCCTACCAGTAGTAAAGCGGGGAGCGCGTTGAGTAGGATTGGCTTCATCACCGGTCCCAGGTTCTCGCCCAGTGAAAGGAAGGCCCCAGTGTTCTTCGCGAAGGTGAGGCTGAACATTTTGTCGAGGTAGTAGGTTGGTTGCTGCCCCTGCAGGTGCTCTATGGCAAGGGCCTTGGTCCATTGGTCCAGACTGACGGTTACCAGGATGGCTCCGGCGACTATGGCGATGCGGTTGTTTGTTTTTGTCATTTTGGTTCTTTAAAAAAAAAGGCACTATTGGTTTGTCAATGTTGGCAGACTAACGTGGTTATTAAGCATCTCGACTTCGCTCGATGAGCGGTTGGTTTGAAGTGAAGCGTCGCGCTTACGCGATGGGGACTCTATAAATTTTCTGACGCTGAGCGAAGCCGAGATGATTCTAAACGACTCCGTCTTAGTACATTATTTAACGGAAAAAATATCCGCCAGTTTTGCTTCCAGCTCTTTACCCCGCAGGTTACGTGCCATAATCTTTCCTTCGCGGTCCAGTAAAACAGTTTGCGGGATGCTGGAAACGCCGTACTGCTGGGCGTACTTACTTCTCCAGCCTTTCAGGTCGGAGATGTGGAGCCAGGTCAGGTTGTCGTCGGTGATGGCTTTTACCCAGCGGTCTTTCGTCTTGTCGAGGCTAACGGCTAAGATTTCGAAGCCTTTGCTTTTATACGCGTCGTAAAGTTTTACGACGTTTGGGTTTTCACGACGGCAGGGACCGCACCAGCTGGCCCAGAAGTCGATCAGGACTATTTTACCGCGTAGGCTTTCAAGGCTGATCTTCTCACCTTCGGGGTTCGGACCGGCGAAGAGCGGCGCTTCGGCTCCGATGGCGAAGGAGCGCAGCTTTGCGGCCTGGGCGGAAATCTGTGCTACCTGGCTAGGGTACTTCGCCTTGTACTGTGCTTCGATGGCGTCGGCCAACTTTACCGTTGCGGGGTGCTTCTTGGCGGCAAGGGAGGAGAAACCGCCGCTCATAGCGAAGAATTTTGCCCGACTGCCTTCCGGCCAGCTGTTGTAGATCGCGCCGAGGATATCGGCAAGTTGCTCTCCGGGTACGGCGGTTATAAGGGTGTTGGCGAAGTTACGGTTGCCCTCGTACGTCCAGGGCAAATCTCCGTAGCCTTCGTCTTTGAAGTCGACGAACTGGAAGTAGGTGTTTACGAAGTAGTCAAGCTCGCTCTGGAAGCGGCCCTTGTTCTCGTTGAGGAAGTTGAGGTACGTATTCAGCGTCACTACGCGGTGGAGGAGTGGCTCGTTCGCTTTTGTTTTTGCCAGTAATGTGCGTTTGCGATCGTCGAGGTTAACGAGTATGGCCTTTTGCTTGCCGATGGCTACAGAGTCATTACCGGCGATGGCCTGTTGGTAGGCGGTCATGCTGTTCCTGAAATCCTGGTTATTGGCCTGGAACGTCAGCTTTAGTTCTTGGTAGCGTCGGTTAATGGGGGAGTCGGCTGTTTTGCTGGTTTTCATTCTGCCGCAAGTACCACTGATGGTTATCGCTTCGTCGCCGCCGATGATGACGGGCAGCACGTCGGTGGGACTACTGCCGACGTAGCGGAAGACCGGGCCTTCGGTAGGAGCGGCCAGCGTAAACTTGCCACCCGTGCCTCCGGTAAAGGCTTCGAGGGCCTCGAAGGTCACGCCGTCAAAGGCGTAAAGATTCATCGTTTCACAGCCGGTAGCGTTCACGGTAATATTGGTCGTCTGAGCGGCCAGCGGTAGACCAAGCAGTAGTAAAACGAGGTAGGGGAGAGTTTTCATTAGTACAAATTTACAAAATTGACGCGGCCCCGGCCCCGCGCGAATCGCTATACGACGGTAAAACGACTACATTGGGCGGAAAAGCTGGTGGCCTGGTGGGCTCTTAGGAAACCTGAGGGGTGTGATTTTGTTAGAAGAGGCGTGGCCTGATAACACTATTCATTGTCGATCACGGTCGGAATAATAACTACTTTAATGAGTGTGTTACCTGCTAACAGACTAAAGAATTAACAGACTAAAAGACTAATAATGGCAAATTCTCGCTCTCCTTTTAACGGTATAAACGGTATCATTGGCCTCGTCGTCGGCCTTGTAGTGCTTTATGTTCTCATTAACCTTATCGGCTGGGTGATCTGGCTTTTATACAAGGTGGGGATCATTTTCTTTATCGCTTCGCTCGTTATCGATTCTTCAGTCTTTACGGGTTTTGGAAACAGCATTAAGACGCTATTTAAGCGAAACTGGGTGACGGGGCTTGTCGCCGCCTTGGCGTCCGTCGCGCTGTATCCTTTCACTGGTCTGTACCTATTGGGTACAGCGCTCTTCCGTAAGAAACTGAAGGAGAAAGTTGCCGAAGCCGATGCCCGTAAAAATGGGCAGTGGGCCGATTTTGAGGAAATACCGCGTGAGCCTACGGACATTGATGTCGATTACGAAGAGCTGCCTCCCCTGCCTCCTCCTCCGGAACCCCTTCGTCGGACGGATAGCAAGGACAGTAAGGATAGTAAGGACAGTAAATACGACGATCTTTTTGAGTAGTAGGGCGCGGCCGCAGGTGCAATAAAAGGTTTAAGGCAACCTACCTTTGCCCCGATGCCCGACTTCCTTCTCCTCCTCGCCGCTTCATTATTACTGCTTTACATCATTTGGCAGCTAATAAACCTACACGCTTGGTACAAAACCGTAGCGAGGCCTTCCACCGAACTACCCACTACCGACTACCCACTACCAACCATAGCCTTGCTGGTTCCCTTCCGTAATGAAGCTGAAAACCTTTCCCGTCTTTCCGTATCCCTGCTAGCCCAGGACTATCCCGGTCAACTGGAATTAATCTTCATTGACGACCACTCTACCGACGGGGCGGCGGAACTGCTACCCCGCAGCGCAACGCTTTTGAAACTCAAAGATTACCTTAAGGGAGAACTCACGGTAGCGCATAAAAAAGCGGCTTTAACCCACGCTATAGCTTCCACCAAAGCCGATATCATCATTACCACCGATGCCGATTGCCACTGGCCGCCGGATCGGGTCTCCCGCATAGCCGCAGCGTTCGCCAACGGGGCTGCAATCGTGCTAGGTCCGGTACTAATCGCTCCGGCAGATGGCTTCTGCAACGCCTTCCAGGCCTTGGATCTTGCGGCCTACCAATTCCTCACCGCTGCTACCGCCCATCAGGGAAGGCCTGCGCTCGCCAACGGGGCCAACTTTGCCTTCCACCGCGAACTCTTCGAAGCCGTAGGCGGCTACCAAGGTGTAGACCACCTGCCTTCCGGAGACGACGTATTGCTGCTCCACAAATTCTACCAGCCCCAGCTCTGGCCGACGGGAAATCAGAAATTGAGACCGCCTCGGGCAGCAGCGAAGCTAATCGAGAATCAAGAATCGAGAATTTCTTCCGCCTTCAACATCAGTTATCGCAAAGCGATTACCCCTCAGGTAATCTCGAACGGAGTGCAGCGAAGTCCGAGGCTCTCCGCCGACAGTACTACCTACCCATTACCTACTACCCACTACGCTGCCAACGCGGCAATAACGACAAAGCCGGTAAACGGCTGGCGAGCCCTCTGGCGCCAACGCCTACGCTGGGCGGGTAAAGCTGGCAACTATAATAATCCAAAGCTTAGCTTCGCGCAGGCATTGGCTTTCGCCTTGTCTGCCGCAATCGTAATTTCTCTCATAATCTTCCCCTTTTACCCGCGGCCGCGCCTGATTATTATGCTGTGGGGCGGAAAAATATTGGTCGACCTGCTCTGCCTATGGCCGGTAATGAAGCATTTTGGACAGGCAGGAACGATGAAATGGTACCCTCTTTCAGCAATCATTTATCCCTTTTTTCTCTTCGGCGTAGGCACCGCTGCTTTGCTTGGCTTTACGACAAAGTGGAAAGGTAGGCGATAAGCAGATACGAAGAATTCTTACCTTTACCTTTATGAGTAATTACTTGTCTATCGAACTTCCCCAATGAACCAAAGCTTTTTAATCCTGGTCATATTGGCCCTTATCTCCGTCTACCTGCCCGCTCAGCAATGCACGGGCAACCTCGGCGAAAACATCTTCGAGGCAGGCGACTTCGGCAGCGGACAAGCCACAGTTCTGACTCCCGATCCAGGCATTGCCCCCGGCTTCTCCTATCAGCCCAACCCGCCGCCCGACGACGGCTTCTACACCATTACTAACGACATGGGGGCCTGGACGGCAATCTTTCCCGCCTGGGATGCCTTCCAGGACAATAGCAGCGATCCTGATGGGTATATGATGGTCGTCAACGCCGCCTTTTCTCCCGGCAAATTCTACGAACAGCAAGTGGACGACCTCTGCGAAAATACCCTCTACCAGTTCTCTGCCGACGTCCGTAATATTCTACTTCCGGGGACGAACGGCCTAACCCCAAACGTGAGTTTCAGCATCGACGGTATCACTCAGTTCACCTCTGGCTCTATTGCTGAAAACCGTAGGTGGAACAACTACGGATTCACCTTCACGACGACCCCGGGCCAAACATCCGTCACCCTCGCGCTTAGCAATAATGCTCCCGGTGGCTTCGGTAACGACCTGGCCATCGACAATATCTCCTTTCGCGCCTGCGGCCCACTGGCCCGTATTGCTGGAGCAGAAATGCTTAGCATCTGTGAAGACGGCGGCCCCGCCACCCTCACTGCCGATATTGACGGTGACCAGTACGATGACCCTCAAATGCAGTGGCAGCAAAGCTTCGACGAAGGAATAACCTGGCAAGACCTACCCGGAGAAATGGGCCCTTCTTTTCTGCATACCGAACGTGCAAGCGGTTTCTATTACTACCGCTATTTGCTGGCCAACGGGCCGGTTAACCTGACCAATTCCAAATGCCGTGTCGTTTCTAATGTGAAGACTATCTATGTGGTTCCCAAGCGTTACGAAATCATCGATACGATCTGCGACGGCCTGGTCTTTGAAGTTGGGGAGGAAGAATACCGTATCTCTGGTGTTTCCGTCGATACCCTATCTTCCTCCCTTGGCTGTGACAGCATTGTTACTTTACGCTTAACGGTAGTACCTGATTCCGGCGTAACTGGCAACTTTACCGTTGTCGACCCAAGTTGTTCGTATCTAACCGACGGTAGTGTTGAACTGATAAGCATAACGGGCGGAGCAGGCCCTTTCCTGTACACTTTTGACAGCATTCCGAGCGGTGCTGGTTCTACCGCAACCGGGCTGGGGGAGGGGACCTACCCCTATCGGATCGAAGACCGGTTCAGATGTGTGGATGAAGGCGAATTTATCCTGACCACGCCCAATCCATTTACCATTGAACTGGGGGAGAATCGGGTCCTCAACCTCGGCGAAAATATTTTGTTGAACGACGGTACGAACGATGCAGTAGCAAGCTATAGGTATACCCCTGAAGGCTTGGTGGACTGTACTTCCGGCTGCGACGGTGAACGCTTTCTTCCCGCCGAAAGTGGAACATTATTCCTGTTGGCAACGTCTCCGCGAGGCTGTGAGGCGCGCGACTCTCTGCGGTACGTTGTCGTGAAAACCCGGAAGGTGTTTCCCCCCAACGTCTTTTCTCCAAATGGTGATGGTATCAACGATCAGTTTACGCTCTTTGCCGATGTGCCGAACGTTACGGCTATCAACTCTCTCAGAATATTTGATCGTTGGGGCGGGCAGGTCTTCGGCGGGGAGAACCTGGAGCCTAACCTCGCTGCCGCTGGTTGGGATGGACGGGTGGATGGAGAGCCGGCCAGTAGTGGTGTTTATTACTATACGGCGTCCGTACTTTTTCTGGATGGGTTGGTGTTGCCCTATTCCGGTAGTTTTACCCTGCTGCGTTAAGGGCTTGGTCGAAGTACGCTCCGCGTACGAACGTACAAAGCGCTTTCCGAGCGCGCGACTTCGTAGCGATTAGGCGGAAATCTCGTGCTCAGAAAGCGCTTTGTAAACTCGTAGTAGTAGGCTGTATCGACCAGATTGAGGCTTACGACTTAATTGCAGCAATACCAGGAAGCTCTTTACCTTCCAGTAGCTCCAGCATCGCACCACCACCGGTGGAAACGAAGGAGACTTGATCCGAAAGACCAGCCTTATTGACTGCAGAGACGGAATCGCCACCGCCGATGAGGCTATAGGCACCGTTTTCCTTAGTTGCTTTGGCAACGGCTTCGGCAATGGCGTTGGTGCCGATCGCGAAGTTGGCCATCTCGAACACGCCCATCGGGCCGTTCCAGAGAATAGACTTGCTGGTGGCGATCACCTCGCTGAAGTTCTTGATGGATTCAGGACCAATATCGAGGCCTTCCCACTCGTCACCGATCTCACCGGCTTTTACGATGTCGGAAGGGGTTTCGTTGGCGAATTCCTTGCCTACCTTGGTGTCTACCGGAAGGTAGATTTTGGTGCCGTTGGCTTCTGCTTTCTTAAGCAGGGTTAGGGCGTTATCGGTTTTGTTGCGTTCTACGAGGGATTTGCCGACTTTACCACCCTGAGCGAGGCTGAAGGTGTAGGCCATTGCACCTCCGATGATAATATTGTCGGCGAAGTCAAGTAACTTCTCCAGGAGGAGAATCTTGTCGGAGACCTTGGCGCCACCGACGATAGCGGTTACCGGGTGAGTCGGATTGTTGAGAAGCTTTTCCGCGCCTTCCAGTTCGGCGGCAATGAGAAAGCCGAAAGCTTTGTGACTAGCGTCAAAGAACTTGGCTACGGTTGCCGTGGAAGCGTGCTCGCGGTGGGCAGCTCCGAAGGCGTCATTTACGTAGATATCGGCGAGGTTAGCCATGGCTTCGGCGAGGTGCTCGTCTCCTTTTTCTTCCCCGGCATAAAAGCGTGTGTTCTCCAGCAGGAGGATCTGGCCGGGCTCAAGGGCTTCGACGGCGGCTTTTGCTTCTTCCCCGATGGTGTCGGTTACGAACTGGACTTGACAGCCGACGTGGTCTTCGAGTGTTGCGACGATTGGCCTAAGGCTGTATTTGTCGTAATTGATGGTTCCGTCCTCCAGCTTACTCTTGAGCGGACGACCGAGGTGGCTCATCAGAATGACCGCCGCACCGTTTTCCAGCAGGTATTGGATTGTTGGGGCAGCTTTGCTAATGCGGGTGTCGTCGGTGATTTTTTTTTCAGCGTCGAGGGGGACATTGAAGTCTACGCGGACGAGGACTTTTTTGCCGGCTACGTTTAAGTCTTTGAGGGACATATATTAGGAACTAGAAGTTAGAAACTAGGGGACTATAAGGTTAGAAACTGAGGGTTAGAAACTAGAGAGCTAGAAACTGGTTGCCCGGTTCCTAGCTCATTAGCCATTAGCTTCTAACTAACTAGTTTCTACATAGCGGCGATGCGCTCACACAGGTCAGCGAGGCGGGCAGAGTAGCCAGCTTCGTTGTCGTACCAGCTCACTACTTTAACGAGCTTACCGATGACCTTGGTCTGGCCCTCGTCGTAGAGGCTACTGTACTTACTACCAACGATGTCGGAAGAAACGTAAGGATCGGTTATGTAAGCGAGGATACCTTTCATCGGGCCTTCAGCAGCAGCTTTGTAAGCGTCGTTGATTTCTTCCACGGTTGCTTCCTTCTTGAGGTTGATCGTGAGGTCGGTCAAGGAGCCGGTTGGGACGGGGACACGCATGGCGCCACCGTCGAGCTTACCATCAAGGTGAGGAAGAACCAAACCTACTGCCTTGGCGGCACCAGTACTGGTGGGGATGATGTTGATGGCTGCAGCGCGGGCGCGGCGGAGGTCTTTGTGTGGGCCGTCCTGGATGTTCTGGTCAGCGGTGTAGGCGTGGACCGTTGTGATGAGGCCCTGCTCAACGCCGAAAGCGTCGTCAAGAACTTTCACGAGAGGAGCTAGGCAGTTGGTGGTACAGCTGGCGTTAGAGTAGATCTTGGTGTCGGCGTTGATAACTTCTTCGTTGACGCCAAGTACAACCGTTACTACACCACCGGAGCCGGGAGCGGAGATTAGTACTTTTTTTGCACCAGCATCAATGTGCTGCTGGGCTTTGTCTTTGGAGGTGAAGCGGCCGGTACATTCTAGTACCACGTCGACGTTCATATCTCCCCAAGGAAGTTTGCTCGGGTCGGGCTGGCTAAGGGCATCGATCTTCTTACCGTCAATGTAGATGAAGTCATCGTCGCTGCTTACTTCACCCTTGAAGTTGCCCTGTACAGAGTCGTACTTGAACAGGTGCGCGAGGGTGGCGTTGTCGGTGAGGTCGTTGATGGCGACTACGTCAAGGCCTTTCTCGAGAAGGTTGCGAAGGGTAATACGTCCGATACGGCCGAAACCGTTAATTGCAATTCTTGCCATAATGTGGGGTTCTTTTAGTCTTTTGGAGCTGTTGGTCTATTTGTAAGTTGGCGCAAACGCGGGTGGTCACTGAGTGTAGCCGAATGTGTACAAAGAAGGCTGGATGACTAATTGATTTGACCGGCCGACTCTGCTAGGAAAATGCAAAGATAAGGCTTTAAGCTTTGTTGCGAAAGAGCAGTTTGCTTCATTCCGACGCTAAGTTACGACTACTTAGTGTGTTTTTTACAATAATACCTGTTTAAGCGCATTTTGCACAGGTTTTTGGGTGGCTACAAATTTTATACCCATCAGGATAAGGACTGTACGGCGTATTCTTAAAAAGCGAAAACCCTGATTAGCAATTGCTAATCAGGGTTTTCGCTTTTTAAGAATACGCCGTACTTAATTGTAGCCCGTAGGGGAATCGAACCCCTCTTACCAGGATGAAAACCTGGCGTCCTAACCGATAGACGAACGGGCCAAAGGGAATATGTAGTTCTTGGTTCTTGATTTACTACCGCCGTTGCGTGGGTAAATCAAGAATTGAGGATCAAATCTCAAGAACTGCTGATCAAAATTGCTACTCAATTGTAGCCCGTAGGGGAATCGAACCCCTCTTACCAGGATGAAAACCTGGCGTCCTAACCGATAGACGAACGGGCCAAAGGGAATATGTGGTTCTTGGTTCTCGATTTACTACCGCCGTTGCGTGGGTAAATCAAGAATTGAGGATCAAATCTCAAGAATCGCTGATCAAAATTACTACTCAATCGTAGCCCGTAGGGGAATCGAACCCCTCTTACCAGGATGAAAACCTGGCGTCCTAACCGATAGACGAACGGGCCAAAGAGGATATTTAATTCTCGATTCTCGAAATATGATTCTTGATTTAGCTACCGTTACAGCGCGGGAAATCAAGAATCGAGAACCAAGAATCGAGAATTAGGAATTGCGTAGCGTAGCATTCTGCGCTTAAGCGACCGCAAAGATAGTACCTCTTGGGAAAATTTGGAAGTGATTGGGGTAACTTTTTCTGATTAGGAAAAGTTTTGTTTCGCGGACCTTTAAAGTTCGCTGCGAAGTTTCTCCAGACGGAGGCGTAATTCATCGGCTTGTTCGGCCTTGAAACTGACAAAAGCTTCCTTGCTGAGTTCAGCAATGGTGTTTAGTTCAGTGGTGTCGCGTTCGAGGTGGTAGCGGGTTTCTTCGAGGGCGGCTTCGTCGTCGAAGTTGGTGGAGCGAAGGGCTTCGAGCTCGTGCCTGCGGGTAGCGATGGACTCTTGCAGCTGGTGGCGGTCGAGCAGGGCTTTTAGTTTGGCGGCACAATCAGCGAAAAAGGAGGCTTTAGCGTGGCGGAGGTTGAACTCAGCTTCAAACTCAGCGATGAGTTTTTGGGCTCGTTTTACTTCTTCGGCATCGGCGGCAGTGCTGCGTTCGATGTCGTCACGGAGAGTGGCGATGCTGTCACGAATGTTTTCTGCTTCGGTCCGGAAACGTTCTTCTTTGCCGCGACAATCTTCGTAGCGCTTACTAATGCGGTAGCCAATGTCGTTCGTATTCGGCTGCCCGGTGCGGTACTTACGGAATAAAGAAACTCCTAAGTAGGCGGTGATGCCGACGGCGCCTAATAGGAAAAGTAGAATGCCCAAGCCCGGAGAGAAGCGCAGCATTAAACCGGCGACTAGGAAATAAAGGCAGGCGTAGATCAGTAGGGTGGGATTGTCAGGTCCGGTGTTGTTAGCATTAACGCTCATGCTTCATAAACTGATTGTTGGGGCGGATAGTTGTATCAAATGTGCGTCCGTTGGCTGGAAGCGCACTCTAATTCATGGACTTTTACCGAAGCTCTTGGAAAACTTTCTTTGCACCCGCGTCATCGCCCTTAAAATGACCGTGATATCAACTGAAGTGACCTCGATTCTTTCAGGGCTTGTCGTGAAGGCTGCGCCTAATCGTCCTTCTTTTTAAAGTCTCCCCGCTTCCAGCCGTCAAAAAACTGCTTCCAGGCTACCGGACTGAAGATGTTCATGGGAGGTCTCTGGCCGGTGTAATAGGTCTTCCGCGCCTGCTGGCGGAGGTAGAAGCTACCGTTTTCCGCACCTGAAAGCGGAACGGTTTTCTGTAGCGCTTCGAGCTTGTCGGCACTAAGGTTGCTGGAGGCAATTGACTGCAACTCATTGGTTACATCCATTGCTAAAAATTCGAGTTTGAAGTGATCGCGGCTGGGCCAGGGGAAAACTACGGCGGCGGGCAGGTCAATGCTGTTTTTGGTCATCATCTGCACGATGCTGTACTTGTCGTCCTGCAGCGTGTCGGGTACGACGTAAATGGCGTTGTCAAAGCCGAGGGCGCTGAAAATAATGCTGTCGCCTTTATGCGTAACGATGCTGAAAAAGCCTTCGAGATTGGCATAAGTTCCCCGACCGCTGTTTTTGATCAGTACCGTGGCGTAGGGGACGGGATAGAGCTGGCTGTTCGTACCGTCGAGTACCATTCCAGAGAATTGGACGAGGTCTTTACCGTTCTGGTCTACCAATTGGGCGCGCACGCAGGTAAAAGAAAGGACTGAAAAGCAGAGTAGGAACAAGTACTTCATAGAGCGGATGGGATGTGGTTTCCGAACTTATAGACACCGTTGAGCGGCTTCTGGTTGGGGAAGTGTAAAGTTATTAACTAATATTTAGACGCGCTTCGCAGCTTTTAGACGGCCTTTGGCCTTTTAGACGCTGCGCTTTTAGACGGCCTTTGGCCTTTTAGACGCTGCGCTTTTAGACGGCCTTTGGCCTTTTAGACGCTGCGCTTTTAGACGGCCTTCGGCCTTTTAGACGCTGCGCTTTTAGACGGCCTTTGGCCTTTTAGACGCTGCGCTTTTAGACGGCCTTCGGCCTTTTAGACGCTGCGCTTTTAGGGACGAAGTTTGGTCTCGGGGGTCGGAGCCGTGCGGTAGCCTAAAAGCGAAGCGTCCAAAAGGCGAAGCCGTCTAAAAGGCAAAGCCGTCTAACTAAGCGCAAACTCCAGTACCTCACGCATATTATCAACGTAGTGAATCGTCAGTCCTTTAAGGTAACGCTCTTCAATTTCGCGGACGTTCTTCTCATTCTTTTGGCTCAGCATCACGGTTTTCATACCAGCACGACGTGAAGCGAGGAGCTTTTCCTTAATGCCGCCAACCGGTAATACGCGGCCGCGAAGGGTGATTTCACCAGACATGGCTAGGTAGGGCTTGATCGACCGGCCGGTGTAGGCACTCGCCATAGCGGAGAGCATTGTGATGCCGGCACTAGGGCCGTCTTTCGGCGTTGCGCCTTCCGGCACATGGATGTGGAGGTCGTTCTCTTTGATCTTGACCATGTCGATATCGAATTCTTCAGCGTTGGCCTTGAGGAAGGAGCGAGCCGTAATGGCACTTTCTTTCATCACCTGGCCGAGGTTACCCGTTTGGGTGAGACTTCCTTTACCGGGGCTAAGGCTTGCTTCGACGTAGAGGATCTCTCCGCCCACCTGCGTCCAGGCTAGGCCGACAGCGATGCCGGGTAGCTTGTCGACGCGGTAAGGCTCGCGCTCGAATTTGACCGGGCCGAGAATTTCTTCCAGGAGATCGGGCGTGACTTCTACCTTTTCAGCACCTTCCATTGCGATCTGTTTTGCGGCGTAGCGCATCAGGCCACCAATCTGGCGGTTGAGGCTACGTACACCGCTTTCACGAGTATAGCCGCTGATGACTGCCTTCAGGGTTGCAATGGGAACTTTGACTTGCTTCGCTTTGATGCCGTGGTCTTTTCGCTGTCGGAGTAGCAGGTGGCGTTTGCCAATCTCTAGCTTTTCTTCGGCGGAGTAGCCACTAAGGGTAATGATTTCCATCCGGTCGCGTAAGGCTGGCTGGATGGCGCTGAAGTTGTTGGCTGTAGCGATGAACATAACCTTAGAAAGGTCTACGTTGAGGTCGAGGTAATTGTCATGAAAAGAAGAGTTCTGCTCCGGGTCGAGTACTTCCAGCAGGGCGCTGGATGGGTCGCCACGGTGGCTTTGGCCTACTTTGTCGATCTCGTCAAGGATGAAGACAGGGTTGGAGGAACCAACTTTCTTTAGTGACTGGACGATGCGGCCGGGCATAGCACCGATGTAAGTCTTGCGGTGGCCACGAATCTCGCTTTCGTCGTGCAGGCCACCGAGGCTCATGCGGATGTATTTGCGGCCCAGGGCCTCGGCTACACTCTTACCGAGGCTCGTTTTACCAACGCCGGGAGGGCCGAGCAGTAACAGGATCGGAGCCTTCATGTCACCTTTCAGTTTGAGGACGGCCAGGTGGCTGAGGATGCGGTCTTTTACTTTTTCGAGGCCGTAGTGGTCTTCGTCGAGGACTTTGGCTACTGCCTTGAGGTCAAAGTTGTCTTCGGTGTATTCTTGCCACGGTAGGTCGAGTAGCATTTCTAGGTAGGATAGCTGGACGGAGTATTCGGCCACCTGGGTGTTCATTCGTTTAAGTCGGGTGATCTCGCGGGTGAATGCCTTCTCTACTTCTTCGGGCCATTCCTTATTGAGGGCTCGTTTTTCTAGCTGCTCAACGGCTTCTCGGCTGGGGTTGTCTCCGAGTTCTTCCTGGATGGCCTTCATCTGCTGGTTGAGGAAGTACTGTCGTTGTTGTTCCTCAATGTCGCCACGGGTCTTGTTCTCAATTTGGTCGCGGATTTCGAGGATGTGGAGCTCCTGCTTGAGTTCGGTGAGAACGCGGTTGGCTTTTACCCCGAGGTCGGCAGTTTCCAGGATTTCCTGCTTCACGTTCATCTCGGCGTTGAGGTTGCTGGAGATAAAGTTGAGGAGGTGGCTGGGCACGTCGATGTTGTCGAGCATCATCTTCGCCTCGGTGGGGATGTTGGGGTTCAGTTCCACGGCGCGTCCGGCGTTGTGGCGGACGCTGTCGATGGTGGCTTTGAAGGTGAGGGTATCGTCCGCTGGGGTGTAGCTGAGCAGTTCGACTTCTCCCGCCAGGAACGGCTCGGTTTGGGTCATGGCTTTCCTGCGGATACGTTGGCGGCCACGCAGGACGGCAGTCAGGCTGCCATCCGGCATCCGGAGCATCTTGAGGATGCGGGCCAGTGTACCGACTTCATACAGGTCTTCGCCGGAGGGGTTTTCTTCTTTCAGGTCACGTTGGCTAAAGACCGCTACCCATTTATCCGTCTCCTGCGCCTTGTGAACAGCTTTGATGGATTGGTCGCGGCCGATGTTGATCGGAATCACGATGGTTGGGAACAGGACAGAGTTGCGCAGAGCGAGAACGGGGACAACGACGGGCAAGTCGGCGATATCCATTTCTTCATCACCTTCTTCAGTTCCTATGAAAGGGAAGAGTTCCTGGTCGTCGTCGAATCCGCGGTTTTCCATTTTGATGGATATCTTGGGTTGGCTCACGTTGGTTGTTTCAAGGGCTGGGGGGGAGGGCCCGGTAAAATCGAATAAAGATAAGAAACGCCTGAAGGCGCCTTAGGGTTGATCGCAATAACCGTGCCATTATTTGGGGCCTGTCTGTCTGCCTTATTTGGCGATTATACAGTATACACGGGGAGCACTGTAGTGGTATGCTTCATTATAGTGAGAACACAGAGGGTCATAAAGAACACAGAACGCGTGACGCCCCGCATGTTTTGCTGTCGGAACACATGAAATTGCGAGCGCTACCACGTTATGGATAGTAGCCACTATCTTCGTTCTATGCAAAAAATCACCGAGCAACCTGGCCTTTATCGTCACCTCGAAAAGCAAGACACGGCAGAGCTACTGACCAACATCAACCGCGAAGACCAGAAGGTCGCCCTGGCGGTTGAAGCCTGCATTCCCGCGCTCACAGCACTGAT
>Ga0306864_1000686_pt1 | contig 15089 bp, 7 predicted proteins | sample AntRauTorckE5430_FD_190448 | JGI IMG/M metagenome (GOLD analysis project Ga0306864, IMG submission 190448) | Saline lake microbial communities from Rauer Islands, Antarctica - Metagenome Torckler E5 #430 (v2) (version 2) | ecosystem: Environmental > Aquatic > Non-marine Saline and Alkaline >...
TTCTCTGACAATTTCTGCAAAAGTGAGCAGGTGACTTAAAGTCACCTGCTCACTAACTCGCTATTTTCAGTACTTCCAAAGTGCTATTTATACATAAATTTATAAGATTTGCAGAAATTGTCAAAGAGCCATATTTAATGCTTGTATTCAAAAAACTTGACTTTCTATTTTAAATTTACAACAAATTATTTTTTTTGTAAATTCAAAATCGAATTGTGTAAATTCTGTTGCCCTACCGCAAAAGAATTTCTACTAAAAATTTATTTTTTATATTTTGACAATTAATAATACGTTTGTATTATCAATTGTCTTTCATAGTGTGTTTAAATAAATTTTAAGGGAAAAAAGATGGTGGATTTAAGGAAAATCCTTAAATCCTGAACCTCCAACCCCCTTAAATCTTTAAACACCATTCATTAATATTTTTGAAAAAATTTATGAGTAATCCAACTGCGACCATGACAAAACTACTTCTTAGGAATCGGGTACTATTTGTCATCACAGCGTTTGTAGGCCTTTCGTTTACAGCCGCTTACGCAACAGATGACGACTGGAATTGGGGAAATGAAGTGGATTTTTCACCAAAATCTCACCATAACCTTACGACGGATTTGGATTCTTTGAAACCGATTACGGATAGAACAGGGGATTTTATTAGTAATCCCAGTAATAATCCTTTCGATTTAAAAGACCCATCTGTTATTGAAAAAAAGGTGGAATATGACCCAGCGACGGGTTTGTATATTATTACTGAAAAAATTGGTAATAAATTTTACCGCCCTCCAACGTATATGACTTTCGAGGAATATCTCGCTTGGTCTGAAAAGAATCAACAAAACAACTATTTTCAACAGCTTTCCAAAAATGCTAATGGTAACTCCAGCGACCCGCTTTCTCGCTTTGATTTGAAAGCACCGATTGCGAATCGTGGGATTTTTGGAGCAGATGAGAATGGGGAAACGTTAATTGATATTCAACCGAATGGTAATATTGATTTGACGTTTGGCGGAGATTTTCAAAAAGTAGATAATCCGATTTTGACGGAAAGACAACGCCGACAAGGTGGTTTCGATTTTGATATGGCGATTCAGATGAACGTCACGGGGACGATTGGCTCAAAGATGAAATTGCAAACCAGTTATAACACGCAAGCATCTTTTGATTTTGAAAATCAAATGAAACTCGAATATACGGGCGATGAAGACCAGATTATTCAAAAGATAGAAGCGGGTAATGTGAGTTTGCCGCTACGATCGTCTTTGATTCAAGGTAGCCAAAGTTTATTTGGAGTCAAAACGGAACTACAATTTGGTCGTTTACGAGTGACCAGCGTACTTTCGCAACAAAAATCAAGACGTAAAAGTTTACAAATACAAGGTGGTGCTCAACAACAAAAATTTGAGGTTTCGGCGGATCAATACGATGAGAATCGTCACTTCTTTTTATCACATTATAACCGTGATAAATACGAAACAGTGTTGAAAAATTTACCTCAAATTAATACCTTATTTAAGATTACAAAAATGGAAGTTTGGGTGACGAATACTCGTAACTCAACGCAAGATATTCGTGATGTGGTCGTCTTTTCGGATTTAGGAGAAGGCAACGCAACGAAAATACACACCGATAATCCGATATTTCAACCCGTCACAGGTCAGCAAAGTTTTGAGTTAGATGGTCGGACGCCGCTACCTACGAATAATGCGAATCCGATTTATCAACAGTTATTGAATCGCCCTAATTTAAGAGCCTTGGATAATGCGGTTTCAGGATTGCAGAGTGCGCCGTTTAGTATGTCTCAAATTACTGATTTTCAAAAAGTTAGGGCAAGAAAATTATCTCAATCGGAATATACTTTTCATCCTGATTTAGGATATGTTTCTTTGAACTTAACGCTTCAACCTGATGATGTTTTGGGGGTTTCGTTTGAATATACTTATAATGGTGAAACGTTTCAAGTCGGTGAGTTTTCGCAAGATGTACCGATTAATCCCGATACATTGAGTGTATTATATTTGAAGATGTTGAAGGCTTCGACACCTCGTGTCGATTTGCCGATTTGGGATTTGATGATGAAGAATGTTTATTCGATTGGTGCGTATCAAGTGAATCAACAGGATTTTAATTTAGATATATTTTATCAAGATCCAGGAGGGGCGGCAAAACGATTTATTCCTGAAAGTAGCTTATCGGGCAAACCATTGATTCGTATTTTGAATTTAGATAATCTGAATCGAACGGGCGATCCCGTTCCCGATGGTGCGTTTGATTTTGTGTCGGGCGTGACGATTAATCCTCGAAACGGGCGAATTATTTTCCCAGTTTTAGAGCCTTTTGGTTCGTCATTAGCAACTCAATTTCAAGCAAATGAAACGGGTTTCAGAGAAAAATATGTTTATGATGAGTTGTATGATTCAACGGTTTTCATAGCGAGAGAATATCCGGAGTTTAACCGATTTATTATTAAAGGAAATTACAAATCAAGTGTTTCTTCCGAAATTTCGTTGGGAGCGTTTAACATTCCTCGTGGTTCGGTAACGGTCACAGCTGGTGGTCAGCAATTAATTGAAGGACAGGATTATGATGTCGATTATAATATTGGTCGAATAAAAATTATCAACGAAGGGGTTTTAAATTCGGGTTTACCCGTGAATGTTTCCTTTGAGGATAATGCACAATTTAGTTTTCAAACGAAGACCTTGATAGGAACTCGTTTGGATTATTGGATCAGTGATAATTTTACAATCGGTGGTACGGTGATGCGTTTGTCAGAGCGACCGTTTACACAAAAAGTAAATATTGGCGATGATCCGATTGCGAATACCGTTTACGGTGTGGATTTAAGTTTACAACAAGATGCACCATTTTTGACGAAATTGGTTGATGCGATTCCGTTAATTGATACCAAAGCGCCCTCTTCTATTTCTTTGAATGCAGAAGCGGCATTATTGCGGCCCGATCACCCGAATGTCTTAAATCAAGGCGGCGATGAGGGCGGTGTTTCTTACTTAGATGATTTTGAGGGAAGTTCGAGTTCTTTTGATTTACGAAATCCTGCGACGCTTTGGAGTTTGGCTTCTATTCCTGATAATAGTATGTTTCCCGAAGCTCGGTTTATTGATTCTTTGGCAACTGGTATGAACCGTGCGAGATTATCTTGGTATCAAGTTGATCAAATTTTGCGTAGAGGTGGCAATGTAAATGATCCTTATACGAGATTGGTGAGAGAGCAGGAAGTGTTTCCGAATCGGTCGATTTTACCAGGACAGAATATTGATATTCGTCCATTAGATTTGGCATTTTATCCCGGGGAGCGTGGCCCTTACAACTACGATGCAGAAGGATTGCCAGGTACTTCGGCGGGTGTAAATACCGATGGTTCATTGAAAGAGCCAGAAACTCGTTGGGCTGGTATTCAACGAGCGATACAAACGAATAACTTTGAGGCGGCAAATATTGAATTTGTTGAATTTTGGTTGATGAATCCCTTTATCGGTGGTGTTGCTGGTGAGGGTGGAAATTTATATATTAATTTAGGTAACGTTTCGGAAGATATTTTGAAAGATTCTCGAAACTTTTTTGAAAATGGTTTACCTCGTGAAGGTGGAACGTCTCGAACGGATACGACTTCGTGGGGACAAGTGCCGAGAACACAAGCTGTTACAAATGCTTTTGATAATGATCCCGCTACAAGAGCCGCACAAGATGTTGGTTTAGATGGTTTAGATGACCTTGGTGAACAAACTGTTTTTGATGACTTTTTGAGCGCCTTAGCAGGTGGTATTTTAGGGCCAAACGCATTGGCGGTTTTACAAGACGATCCTTCAAGTGATAATTATTTGTATTATAATTCAAATGTTTATGATGAGAATAGTACCATATTAGAACGCTATCGTAAATTTAATAATCCGCAAGGTAATTCGCAATCGCCAGAAGGTGGCGAACTGTCGGCTGCTACCAATATTCCTGATGCAGAGGATATTAATAATGATAATACGTTGAGTGAAACGGAAGCGTATTTCCAATACCATATTCCGATTCAAAATAACGGGTCGAATGAATTACAATTATCGAATTATATCACGGACGTAATTGAAGAGGTAGAGGGTCAAAAATGGTATCAATTCCGTATTCCGGTCGATCAATTTACGAGTCGTCATGGTGGAATTCAAGATTTCCGTTCGATTCGTTTTATTCGGATTTATTTGAAAGATTTTGAAGAGCCAGTTGTGATGCGTTTTGCACGTTTGGCATTAGTTCGTAATCAATGGCGACGTTACCGCAGAAACCTTTTGGGCAGTGGTATTTTCCACCCAACTGATGACGGTGGCTCGACTTCGTTCGATATGACGGGCGTAAGTATTGAGGAAAACTCAAATAAATTTCCGTTCCCTTACGTGTTGCCTCCGGGCGTGCAGCGAGAAAGAACGATAGGAACGATTGCCGATGCTCAACAAAATGAGCAATCCCTCGCCCTCCGAGTCTGTGGCTTAGAAGATGGTGACGCACGAGCCGTTTACAAAACGCTTAACCTCGATATGCGAGTCTTTAAGCGATTGAAAATGTTTGTCCATGCGGAATCAAAAGAGGACGAATTAGAACCCGGCGACATGACGGTTTTTATTCGTATGGGTTCAGATTTTGAAAATAATTATTACGAATATGAAATTCCGCTGACGGTAACCCCGCCAGGTAGTGCGCCTATAGGCGACCCTGAGCAAGATGATGATTATAAAGAACAGGTTTGGTTAGAGGAAAATTCGTTTGATATTGTATTAGAAGAATTTAAAAATCTAAAAGTCGCAAGGGATTTGGCGGGTGCATCTTTGGTTGTGCCTTACGAAATTAACGATCCTGAAAAAGCCGCTAACAAAATTAGAATTATTGGAAATCCAGATTTAGGTTTGGTCGAAGGAATGATGATTGGTATTCGGAATACGAAAGATGACGGCACACCTCGTTGTGCAGAAGTTTGGGTGAATGAATTGCGTGTGAATGGTTTTGATGAAAGAGGTGGTTACGCAGGTCGTGCGAGAATGGATATGACTTTGGCGGATTTTGGTCAAGTGACGGTTTCGGGAAATTATACCAGTATTGGTTGGGGAAGTTTGGAGCAGCGAGTTGCAGAAAGATCAAGGGAAGAGGTTTTGCAATACGATATTGCGGGTTCGTTCCAATTGGATAAATTTTTACCTAAAAAATTAGGCATTCGTTTACCAATTTACGCTCAATATTCGCAAACTCTACGAACGCCAGAATATGACCCTTACAAATTTGATATTCCACTAAAGGAACTGGTCGAAGCACAAGCCGACCCGATGGTTCGAGATAGTTTGAGGGAACAAGCTCGAACGATTACAACGATTAAATCGGTGAATATGACGAATATTCGCAAAGAACGCACGAATACGGACAAAAAACCACACCTGTGGGATATTGAAAATATAAGTGTTACGGGTGCTTATTCGGAAACGACGAATAGCGACCCGACGATTCAAACGAATTCCGTTCGACAACATCGAGGCGGTTTGGATTATGGTTATTCGACGCAACCAAATTACATTACGCCGTTCCGAAAAATCATTAAAAGCGAAAGTAAATATTTGAAAGCCGTTAAGGATTTTAATTTTAATCCTATACCCAATTCAATTAATTTTAATACCGGTATTAATCGACGTTTTGCTGAAACGACTTACCGTTTTGCAGGTGATGCAGAAAATTCAACTTGGTTCGATAAGCGATTCATGTGGGATAGAGTTTATGGTGTAAATTGGAACATAGCGAGGTCATTGAATATCAATTTTAATGCAACAAATAATGCGGTGATTGATGAGCCGGTTGGACGAATTGATACGCCAGAAGAACAAGATTCGGTTTTGACAAATCTTAGAAATTTTGGACGTAATAAAAATTATACCCATACTTTCACAGCAAGTTATACTTTGCCTTTAAAGAAAATTCCTTTCTTAGATTGGATGAATGTCAAGGCGACTTATAATGCGAATTATGGTTGGAGTGCAGCAGCGTTAAATGTTGATACCTTAGGAAATACCATTTTGAATGGTAATGCTCAACAAATAAATGCCGATTTGAATTTTGAACAATTATATAATAAGTCCAAATATTTGAAAAAGATAAATTCAAATGCACAAAAACGTCCTGATAATAATAGACGAAGACCCGAGTTAAATAAAACAACGGAAGATGATGACAAGAAAAAAGGGAAGAAAAAGAAAAAAGAAAAAGAACCTTCTGCCGCCGCACGGGCAATTCTGCGTCCGCTGATGTTGATACGAAAGGGGCGATTCTCTTATTCGCAAGATTATACTTCGGTCGTCCCAGGATTCATGCCTGTCAATAAATATGTAGGATTATCCCAAGATTTCTCTGCACCAGGCTTGGAATATATTATAGGGATGCGACCTTCGGATAGTTGGTTAGATGATGCGGCTGCGAATAATTGGATAACCGATAATATTTATTTGAATCAACAGGTTTTGGGGTCTTATTCTGAAAATATTGATGCTCAATTGACACTCGAACCTTTCAAGGATTTCAGGATTGAAATGGAGGCAAGTCGTAGTTATTCGGAGAATCATTCAGAGTTTTTCAAAGTACAAGCAGCTGGCGAAACACATCAGCATTTAACGCCTCGTGATGTCGGTACGTTCTCGGTTTCTTTCTTCGCAGTGAATACCTTATTTGTCGGTTTAGACGATAATTTCGTTTCTGCAACTTTCAAACAGTTTGAAGTAAATAGAGAGATAATTTCACAGCGTTTGGGCATAGCCGGAACAACGCACAATTCGGACGGACCGGATTATGCAAGAGGTTTCGGGCGTTATCATCAAGATGTTTTGATGCCCGCATTTATTGCCGCTTATACGGGACAAGATGCCAATAATACAGATTTGAATACCTTTAATACATTGCCAAAACCAAACTGGCGACTGACGTACAACGGTTTCAGTAAATTGGACATATTCAAAAAAATATTTAAGTCTTTCAATATTACACACTCGTATCAATCGACTTTAACGGTCAATCAATTTGTAACCGATTTGGATTACGATGTTAGTGACCCGTTCAAAGTCAATCCAACTTCGCAAAACTATTTTGCAGAGTTTGAGATTCCTGACGTGGTTATTTCAGAGCGTTTTTCACCGTTAATCGGTATTGATTTCAAAGCGGTAAATGATATGACTGGGCGTTTTGAATATAAGAAAAGTAGAAATTTAGCCATGAATTTTACCGATTTCCAAATGAACGAAACGAACACGACAGAAATCGTATTTTCATTCGGCTATCGTATCAAAGATTTTATATTACCAATCAAAATTGGTGCAGATGGGGTAAGACCGAAAAATGATTTGAATTTCAAATTTGATTTTTCTTTCCGTGACGATATTACGGTGAATCACTTATTAGACCAAGAAAACTCAGTCGTGACAAGGGGTTTAAAAACCATCCGTATTTCACCTTCGATTGATTATGCGATTAATAAACAGTTGAACATACGGTTATTCTACGATAGAAGTCAAACGATACCCGCCACCTCTGCGTCATTCCCTATCACGAATACGCAAGCTGGTTTAACGGTTCGATTTGCTTTGAAATAGCAACCGCAAACAGCGAACGATAGAGAATCCCACTCGAAATATTTCGGGTGGGATTTTTTTTATTCAAATTCCGATATCGTCAAATCCTCTTTTAAAAAACTCGGCGATTTTGCTTGGTAAACAACAATATTCGACAGGCGATTTTGAATCGAATGTCGTCAACTTAAGGAAATCGCCCTCCCGGTTGAACTCATCCCCAACCTCCCGAGGTTTCGAGATAGACTTTCCCTTAAAAAGGGAAAGGAGCCAGACAACGGTACTCGGCTTGACTGAAGCTAAGTACTGTCCCCTTCTCTTTTAGGAGAAGGGTTAGGGATGAGGTGAAAATCGCTTAAGTTGACGACAGGCGATTTTGAATCGAATGTCGAATCACCCGTAATTTAACTAAAACTATATTTTCAAAAGGCAAAGTGTCAAGGGTAAGTATTCGGAACAGTTGTATAATTTTTGTGCTAACGCATTCTTTTATCCGTTAGCACAAAAATCATTAGGTCAATTCTGACGCCTCACACTTGATTCTTCAAAAAAAAACGATGCGGAAAAATATTTCATCTGGTGCAAAATGGGAAGATATTGTTGGTTATTCCCGTGCGGTAAGAATTGGTAATTTCATCGAAGTTGCGGGAACAACGGCAACTGATGGCAATAAAGTTATTGGCGAAAATGATGCTTACGCTCAAACAGTTTTTATTTTTAATAAAATAAAAACAGCGTTGGAAGCCGCCGATGCGTCAATGTCTGATGTGATTCGGACACGAATGTTTGTCACCGATATTTCTCAATGGGAAGCAATTGGTAAAGCACATGGCGAGTTTTTTAAAACGATAAAACCTGCAGCAACAATGGTGGAAGTGAGTCGTTTGATTGACGATAGGTTGTTGATAGAAATTGAGGTTTCGGCGGTGATTGAATAGTGGAAAGTTGGCAGTCCGCAGTTCGCAGTTACTTACCGACATCATGAAAAACAGGAATGATGTAAATCAATTCATTTCGTATTTAAAAATCCTTACTTTTGTAAAAAAAATAACCTTAGTACATTAATACTTCGTTTTAAATAAATTGACATCTTAAAATATGATACCCTTCTAACACTCGCCTGCTGGGCGAATGCGTGGATTCTGTTTCTATTTTAATTTTAATTTGTCTTTTTAATTTTAATTTAAAAAGGTTTTTTATCCTTTCAACATAAAACAGATTCGTAATTAAAGATGAAACATCAAGCATTAGAACCAGAACAAAAGGCACTTGAAATTAATTTGGACGATAGGGTTTATGGCACGTTTGCCGAAATCGGTGCGGGGCAGGAAGTTGCCCGTCATTTTTTTCAAGCAGGTGCTGCGGCAGGGACAATTGCCAAAACGATGTCCGCTTATGATAAGGTTTACAGTGACGAGATTTATGGTTCAGAACCTACTGGTCGCTACGTTTGTGAAGCTCGACTTTATAAAATGTTGAATCATGAATATGAATTATTGGAGGAACGATTAACGGACGAACGCCCAGACACAACTTTTTTCGCTTTTGCGGATACGGTGTCGGCAATAAATTATCACAAAACCATAAAAGGCGACGGTTGGTTAGGCATTCGTTTTCAGGTAGAGCCGCAAGGCGGGGCGAGTGATGTGGTGTTGCATGTCAAGATGTTAGATAATTCTAATGGTTTGCAACAGCAGGCGATTGGGGTTTTGGGTGTGAATTTGGTGTATGCCGTTTTTCGATATTCTAACGACCCTGAAACGTTTTGTAAATCATTAATGGACAGTCTGGAAGGGCGTGTACAGATTGATATGATTCGTATGAATGGACCCGCATTTGGGGATTTGGATAATCGACTTTTGACGTTATATTTAGTAAAAAACGGACTTTGCGATGTCTCCATATTTAATAAAAAAGGGCAACCTGTTCACGCTTCAGAGTTTTTGTATCGCAAAAGTGTGTTGGTACTTCGTGGAAGTTTTCGACCTGCGACTTTGGTAAACGAGGATATGTTGAAGGTTTCGACCAGTCAATTTAAGGCTGAACCTGATGTTGAGGCTCGAAAAACTAAAGTTTTGACAGAAATTACGCTCTCGAATTTGTGTAGCGATGGTGAATTAAACGAGAAGGATTTTTTAGACCGTGCCGATATTTTATGTGCAATGGGGCAAACGATTGTTATTTCTAATTGTGACGTTTATACCAAACTGATTAATTATTTGGCAGATTTTAAGGTCAATAAAATGGGTTTAGTCGTTGGTTCGAGGGTTTTATTAGATTTGATTAATGAAAAATATTATAATAATTCGGACGGTAGTTTATTAGCTGCATTCGGAGAAATTTTTAGAAAAAATGTCAAGGTTTACGTTTATCCGATTATGCAGGAAGGAACGGCAGAACTCATGACTGCAAGGAATTTACCGATTCCTGACGAAATTACGTTTTTATACAAACATTTGATTGACAGCAAACAAATCACTGATTTGGAGGGTTTTGACCGTAAAATTTTACATATTTTTTCTAAAACGGTTTTGGAGATGATTAATAATGATGAGGAAGGTTGGGAACGTTACGTTTCGTCAAAGGTCGCAAGGTTAATTAAAGAGGAATGTTTGTTTAATTATCCGACGCAAAAGATGGAATTTGAATATTAAAATTCATGGTTCGATTGTTTTATTGTTTCATTATTAAAATAAATAAAATAAAATAAAACCTAATTGCCAAGCGAATAAAACAAATGGGAAAAGGCATTTTTTGGAAATTGAAGCAGCAGAATATCCTAAAAAATATCAATCGGTAATTAGACAGTGCAGCGGCACGGTTTAGTTTTACTATCATATTACGAATAATTTTAAACCGACATTAGCTGCTAAAACGTATTTATACTTAGAATATTTTTTTTTAATAATTAAATAAAAAGACTTGAAAAATATATATTTTTTATTACTTATAATAACAATTTTCATGGCAGCTTGTCAAGAAAATTCACCAAAAAATCCAAAAATTAGTCAGTTGGATGAGCCTATGAAACAGGAAGCGGTGGAGGCTCATACGTTGATTGCGGAAAGCGATATAATGGAAGATGAAGTAAAAGAAGCTGCTAACGTTGAAAATCCAAAAGTAAAGACGGTCACCTTAGAAAGTGCTGTTCAAAAATCAGCAGAATTTGATACTGATTATTTAATGGGAAAATTCGACCCAAATACCCATCCTGATTTTTCTGCAATCGCTGTAAAATACGCTTCAAGTAGCACGATGCGAATGCGAACAGACGCTTATAATACGTTTATCCAAATGTATGATGCGGCTAAAAAAGGGGGTATTTCACTGAAAATTATTTCGGCAACTCGTCCTTTTCATCATCAAAAATCTATTTGGGAAGCTAAATGGAATGGACAGCGACAAGTGGACGGCAAAATGTTACCCAAAAATATGGAACCGAAACAGAAAGCAATGAGAATCCTGCGTTGGAGTTCGATGCCAGGTACTTCTCGGCATCACTGGGGAACGGATATTGATTTGAATGATTTGAATAATGCTTATTTTGAAAATGGACAGGGTAAAAAGACTTATGATTGGCTAACGGCTAACGCTGCAACATTCGGTTTTTGTCAAGTATATTCTAAAAAAGGGGCGAATCGTCCCGAAGGTTATGAAGAGGAAAAATGGCATTGGTCGTATTTGCCAGTTTCTCGTGAATTGACGAATTTGTACCGAGAAAAATTGTCTAATGGTGACATTAAAGGTTTTACGGGGTCAGAATCTGCAGAATTGATTGATATTAAAACAAAATATGTTTTGGGCATAAGTCCTGATTGTGATTAGTTATTGGTGTTGAGCGAAAGCAAAATCACGATTTTTTCGGTGATTGGTGGTTTTCTACTATTGTTAAACACGTTATTATACGTCTGCCGAATCACGAATACCAAATACCAAACAAAAAAATATGTGTGGAAGATATTCATTTGCGACATCGAGGGAAAAAGTGAATAAGCATTTTGGCTTGTCGATTGAAACGGAATTAGAAAAACGATATAATATCGCTCCGAATCAGAAGGCGTATGTCATTATGAATGATTCACCGAAGGAATTAGTGCAACTAAAATGGGGATTAGTGCCGCATTGGATGAATAAAAATGGTGCAAATAGTAATTTGATTAATGCTCGAAGTGAGGGAATTTCGGCTAAACCGTCCTTTCGTTTGCCAATTCGTAAAAAAAGATGTTTGGTTTTGGCGGATGGTTTTTATGAATGGAAAAGTTACGGTCGGAAGAAATTGCCCCACAGAATTGTATCAAAAGAGTCGCAGTTAATGGTTTTTGCGGGAATTTGGGATGAGTGGCAGGACAAAAAAACATTTACGATTATTACAACGACGCCAAACGAGGAAATGAAATGGCTGCACGATAGAATGCCAGTAATTTTGCCGACTTTGGAAACGCAACAAAAATGGTTGTCAGATTTGCCGTTAAAAGAAGCTTTGAAATTATTGAAACCAATGGAGGATAACACCTTGCGGATTTACCCCGTTTCAGATAGGTTAAATAAAGGCGAACACGATGCTGCGGATTTGTGGACGGAAATTAAAACGCCACCGACTTTATTTGATAGTTAAAATATTGGCAATTGGACGGGCGATTTGAAGTCTAATGTCGTCAACTTGAGCTTTTTTTACCTCATCCCTAACCCTTCTCCTAAAGGAGAAGGGAACAACACTCAGCCAAACCAAGTTGAGTAATGTCGTCTGGCATCTTTCCTTTTTAAGGGAAAGACCGAAATAGAGTTCAACCGTGAAGGCGATTTTCTTAAGTTGACGACATTCAACTTAAAGTCGCCTGTCCAATGATTCAAATACTTTTTGAATTTAGATGCTCTATTCCTAAAAACAGCTAAAACCCTATCTTTGGGCGACTAAAAGTCATTAATAACCTCAGTATTTTACATCTCAAGCCACTCAAAAAGATAAATCAAACCTAAAATAGACGGAAGCGGAACGATTCCGTGCAAGTCATTTTTGTAAAATCGCCATTCGCGCCATTCGATGTGTAGATTATTTTCGGTTTATTTTAGCAATTTTTCATTCTAAAACCCTTCTTAAAACTTAGTCCGCTTTTTCGACACTTCAGCACAATAAAGCGACACTTCAATTCACTTCGTTTTCATTATCAATACTTTACCCTCATATTTGAATCATAATTATTAACAAACTGAAATACCTTATAAATAACATAAAATCTAATAAAAATGAAAAACGGAATCACTTTAGTAATCGCATTATTTTTGACAACTTTCGCTTTCGCCAATAATCCAACCTATGAAATAGCAATGCAAACGGCATTAAAAAAAGTAAATGTTGAGCACCCAATTTGGACGGAAGTAGCGGAAGATTTTGAAACGATTGTGGCCGACAATCCAACCGAATGGCTGCCTTTATATTATCATGCTTTGGCGAATACAAACGCTTCTTTCGACGTCGATTTGACCCAAAAAGATGCGTACTTAGATAAGGCACAAGCGTCATTGGATAAGGTTTTGGCGATGCAGCCAAATGAGGTCGAAATCACCGTTTTACAAGCAAATATTTATATGATGCGAATCGCAGTCGAGCCGAATAGTCGAGGAATGGCGTACAGTAGCAAAGTATTTGGAGCGTTGAGTAAAGCAAAAATACAAAATGCAGAAAATCCGAGAATTTACGTACTTTGGGGTTTGATGGTTTACAATATGCCTGAGCAGTTTGGTGGCGGAGCGTTGGCGGCAAGTGCCTATTTCAACACTGCAAAAGCAAAATTCGCTACTTTTGAAGCGGCTTCTGAATTACATCCAAATTGGGGCGAAACGAGCAATAATAAAATGTTGGCGTCTTATAAATAGTGATTCGTGATTCAATTGCTACGCAATTTCTCACCATTTTAAACACGTTATTGCACGTTTGCCGAATACCGAGTAACAAATCACGAATACCAAATCAAAATAAAAAATGAATTTCTGGACAACATATCGCAAAAAAATAAGAAAGGATTTGACGGTAATTATTGGATTTTCCATGATTGTTGGTGTGCTTTTATCCGTGTTCTTTTACTTCACCTCAGATATCAAACAATTTTTGATTTACTCCATTCATGGGTCAATTATTTCAATCGTAATTTGGTGGGGAAATGCGTTTATTGTCGATTTTTTGAATTATAAATATTCGTGGTTTGATGACGCAAAAATTCGAGTGACGTTGGGCATATTGCTATCACTCATTTATACGATTATCGGATTTGTTTTTATTCAAACCTTATTGAACTATTGGCTTTATGATTATCCTATCAAACAAAGCCTCGCCAATATATCTGTTCGGAGTTTGTATCTGCCAATTGCGGTGACAGCAATTATTACTTTGACGGCTCATTTAGTCACTTTTTTCAATAAATGGCGAAAATCTGAATTAGAAAAAGAAGTACTGAAACGAGAGCATTTGGCTTCAAAATTTGAAACCTTAAAAAATCAAATTAATCCACATTTTTTGTTTAATAGTTTGAATGCACTTTCGGCTTTGGTGTATAAGGATCAGGATTTAGCAGCTCAATTTATCCAACAATTATCGAAGGTTTATCGCCACGTTTTGGATACGCAAGATAAAGAAATTGTGCCGCTCTCGGTCGAGTTAAAAGCGTTGGAATCGTATATTTTTTTATTAAAAATCCGCTTTGCCGATAATTTAACGGTGAATTTAGATTTGCCACAAAAACAGGATTTTCGTATTGCTCCGTTGGCGTTGCAAATGTTGGTCGAAAATTCGATAAAACACAATATCGTTTCTAAATCAAGACCTTTGACGATTGATATTTTTATTAAAAATAAACATATCGTGATAGTAAATAATTTGCAATTAAAAAATAATGTTGGCGAATCATCGGGCATCGGTTTAGCGAATATTCAAGCTCGTTATCAGTATATTGCGAATAAAAAAGTGGCGATTGAAAAAACGGAAACAACGTTTCGAGTAGAAATTCCTTTATTGGACTTGCAAAGTGTTGCTATTAAACAATTTATTATTTTATAATAAAACAATATTTTTAATTAAATATAATAAAAAATATTGCAATTATTGCTTCGATGTTATTAAAGGGTTTTCCTATAAAAAAATGACAAGCATATTTTTAATATTTTGCTTCGCAAAATGTTTTTTCTGACAGGATAAACAGGATAAATAGGATTTTTGCTCTGCAAAAATCTAAATTTTATGGCTTTGCCATAAAATTATCCTGTAAATCCTGCCTGTCCCGAAACCTCGGCGGTTTATCCTGCCTGCCCCAGTTTATCCCGATTTCTCGGGGAGAACTCGGTGGTCAAAAAACGTTTACGAAGTAAATATAAAACAGAATTCCGTCGATTCAATTTTTTATAGAAAAACCCTTGACATTATTATTTTTTTTGTTGTTAAAAAAATATAACTAACTAACAGTCAATAAATTACGATATTCATATTTTGATTACTAATTAATT